>ENA-OQAA01000193-OQAA01000193.1-human-gut-metagenome-genome-assembly--contig:-NODE-193-length-44126-cov-2.511762_pt1 | contig 44126 bp, 43 predicted proteins | sample MGYA00242489_ERZ504515 | MGnify/ENA primary metagenome ERZ504515 (study PRJEB26092, sample SAMD00036237) | human gut metagenome | host: Homo sapiens | study: EMG produced TPA metagenomics assembly of... | reverse complement strand
CCCAGATAGTAGGCGTTCCGTCATAAATGAGGGAAAGATCGTCTACATATAGGGTGCTTCCCGCGCTCCGGTCATGTAATCGCCGTATTTACTGGATGAGCAAACCACGATGATATGGGTGGCTGATCCGTCAGGTTCTTATATTTCAACGGGATGTTGAACTCCACGTAGCCATCGCCCTCCGTAGCCGCCCCGGAAGGGAGCTCGCCGTAGGCGATGATGTTTTCATCATTCTTAAAATCGATGAAAGTACTTTGATTGCCATTATCAATCGTATAGGTCTTTTTCGCCAAAGCGATATAAATAGCGCACTGGTCGAGTGTCTGATCTTTTACAATAGTTACGCCTGCTGGAACATTCTTTACTAGATTTATCACATTAGGCGTATATTTATAAAAACCTTTCAGCGCAATAGGCCGAGCGGTAAAGGATTGACCAAAATTGACGGTCGCAGTCTGAGTCCATATATTTGTTGAACCAAATGATCCCGTGTACAAACTGGCTGCGGCAAATATTCCCCCCATCAAATCCACCTTACCAGACTCCAGTTTAGCAGCCTTACCTCCTTGCGTATGAACAAAATCCGTGACGGCTTGTGTCGGGGTCAAACCACCCATCTTCGCGCCCTCGTTACTTGTATCCCAAAATTTGGAATCCGTGGCAGCATTAGGTGAGCTACCATCAGCCATCCAGGGATCCATTTTGTAAAGCAATCTCCGCCGCCGTACGTAAATTCTCCCGTACGCGACACTAATCTCTCCGTCTGTCAACCGATATTCGTAAGCCGTGGTGGAAGTCAATCCCGTCAAGGTAGCCGAGGCGGAAGAGGCCACCGTATTAACCGTGGTCGCCACATCCATCCAAGTATCCGTATTCTTTGGACGATACTGGAACTTCAAGGATGAAAGCTCACCGGAATCAAGCGTTATGTCAGTAGCCGTCAGATAAGCGAGCTGGCTCCACGGGTTCGCGGACAAGGTAGCGCCGCTCTTTGCGTTCGGATCGATCGTGAAGTCGTATGTGTACTGGTTCATCGTAGGATCTATCGTTACGGTTACATTTCCTGTGCCGGTAGCCTGATTCTTAAAGTTCAAGATATAATGATCTTTCGCACTGACCTCCGAGATTTTTTGCTCCTTGGAGTTCGTTTTTCCGGCAGCGGTAGTGACCGTATAGGCCACCGTTAAGTCGGAAACCGGGAAATAGGCCACACTCGTACCTTTCGGGGCGAAATCCACCGGAGTGATCGAAGCGGTAGCGCTCTTCACCTGCACCTTGATAGAACCGTTGCCCAGTTTGTCCAAGAAAGCCTGCTCGAAAGCCACCGTCACCTTCACGTTCGCCAAGGAGCAAACCAAATTGGCTGTCGCTGTCTTGCCTTTCTCGATCGTCACCGTCGTCTTGCCCGTGTAATAGGCACGATCCGCTCCGGCATTGCCGTCCCATCCGTTGGAAACGGCCTCGATGGTATATTCTCCCTGTTTCAAGGAAATCTCTTTGCCGGACAACTCCGTATGGTCGTTCGTCTCATACTTGGTCACACCGGCGGCGTTCTTTATCACCACACGCATCTGCTTGGAATTGTACGTAGCGTCAGCCTTCGTGTTCACCTCCGCGCTTTGCTCCAAGGTCACACGCAAGTAGCCTTCGCTTCCCTGTGTGCTCAATTCATCACCTTGACAAGAATAGAAGAAAATACCGGTTAAAAGCAATAATATAAATTGATATGTTTGTCTCATACTTCTATTCCTCCTTTTACTTTACTATGATAGATAAAACGGTCTCGTCATTAACATTTCCATCATTATCTTCTAGACGGATCTTAAAGACATGGCCATTAGCAGAAGTTGTCGTTTGATAAATACTTACCGCTTGAAAGAATTCGCCTAAGGGGAATTGGTAAGAAGTAGCGCCAGCAGCAGGAGCTTTCAGATTAGGAGCGATCATCTTTATTAATGTCATTACCGGACTGCTATCAGTCGCACCGACAAACTCTACTCCCTTGCTAAAATCACAACCTTTCTCTATTAATTGTGGATCACTGATTACCGAGTCAAAGCCTGAATTACCTGCTTCTATAACCACTTTCATACTTTTCAGTCCGCTCTCACTCGTAATAGTGGCTATTGCCTCCGCTTTTTTATCCGTATCATCCGGTAGCGTATAAGTAGTTAGAGGTATTGAAACTTTTATAGCGGAAGGATCACTCGGATCCACCGGACCCTCCGGCTCATCGCCGCCATCGTCCACCACCGGCACATCTACGGAATCCGTCAGCCCATTCCACGTCACCTCAGCAGAGATCTCGATACCCTGCAAACCATTCGGATTTTCCGGATCATAAGTGCCCGGCTTCATCGTGATGGCCAACGCGTCGCCACCCAGCCAGTCGGAGCTCTCGGCCGAGGCGGGCTTCGTGATCACACGGCTCTCGCGTATATCCTTATTATCCTTATTCTTTCCCACGAAAGAGACTGTTATCTCCTTTACGCCCTCATCTAGCATCCAATAGAAAGCGGAGGGTTGCGCAAAAGCCTCCGTTCCAGAGTAGGTAAGCACCTTGCTCCGCGTACCGGCCTTCACCGTGATCGACCAGCTAGTAAAGGAAGTCTGCATTTCCGTGGAATAAACAAGCTGTATCTTCGTATTTTCCATCTTACAAGTAACGGTGACATCGGTAGCCTCACCTTTCTTCACGGCGAAAGAGGTGCTTCCACCATAGTAAGGATCTGTCTCTGTCGGACCGCCCGGCTTATGGGCATACATCGTGTAGCTGTCTACCGGAAGTTCCACGGAGGCATTCGTAGGATCGTAAGTAAGGGTTTTGTAAACGCCCGTGCTGTTACTGATCTCCACGATATATCCCGTGGCGCTCACCGATGGGATAGACTCTGGAGTTCCGGGGTTAGCATCGGCCTTGGTCTGCACGTCGTTGTTCTTCGCGTCTACAGCTACCCCAAGATTCAGCAAGCCCATCTCGGAGGAGCCATCCTCTTTCCCGAGGATCTCGTTCTTCATCTCGCAGGAAGCCAGCCCCATTACTAGAAGGCAACCTGCCATTATCGTATATTTTATATTCATCATTAAATTCGTTCTACTGGTTTTACATCCTAATAACTATTAGAGCCAATCGGAAGGGATCTCGATATCGATAGGCTTATCGTTCGTGGAATCATCGAAAGTAATCGTGATGCCTACCTTGCCGGTGGTATCCTCTACTTTCGGGTTGACAGTGATTGTCCACATGCTGCCCCACTTCATCTCGCGGGTCAAGGTATTGACCTCGGCCTTCGTTCCATCTGCCTTCTTGGTAAACTGGAAAGTCGCCGTCACGTTCTCCCCGGCCTCGGCCAGCTTCACGTAAAGAGGATCCGTATCTCCCTTCGGCCAGATGATCGGACCGTTCTCACCTGCCGCTTGGGTAGAGAAATGAACGGCGTAATCAGAGAAATAAGTAGCCATCGTATCGCCCAAATTTCACGACCAGCTTTCCGCAGGCCGGCTTACAAGCCACATTTACAGCCGCTACCTTATCGCTATTCACGTCGAATCGGCTAGAGCCATACATATAGATACCGTTACGGGTGGAGGCATTCACGTTAAACTCTTCCCCATCAGAAGCTACTACCGTGTAAGAGCCGTTGCTCAACTCGATCAAACCTGTGGGCCTTTCCGAGTATTTCCACTCACAGCCCGATACCACATGGCCTTGCGCATCCAAGATTTTCACCTTGTAATCCGCAAGGGGACGATCCGTCAGGTATGTACTCTCATCGACAGCTTTTGTCTTCGTATCAAAGACCGTCTCGGCGGCAAGGTCTAGTATTACCGCACCTTTTCCGCCCATAGCCTGCGAGCCTCCCTCCTCGGAGGAGCAAGCGCTCAACATTAGGCCTCCCGCAAGGCACAGACCATTTTTACTAATAAAGTCCTCAATTTTCTCATGCAAAAATTTATTGATTTCTGTTTTTTTAATTTACCTAATAAAAAGTGTACAAAAGAACGACTTCGTTAGGAATCTCACAAGGTCAATTTTTATTATTACCTATTCTTTTTTTTAGATTCCATTTTATACAACAACAAGAACAGAGCGTCTTACGATTATCCTCTGTCCTGTTTTTATTCTTCATTATTCTATTTATTAGATTGAGTCCAAATAAAAATATCCTCAAAAAAACGTATATTTGCCATCAAAATTACGTAAGAATATGGAAAATGACATCCCTAAAATAGACCTGCCACAAGATTGGGTAATAGGAAAACTCTCGGAGAAAGACATTGGACTGCTGAATTTATACGCTAATTATCCTTGTCGACTAAAGGCGGGAATATTCGTGCTATGCCTAAGGGGAGAAGTGGAAGCATCTATAAATCTGACGCAATTTAAAGTAGAGGCCGGGAGTTTTATTACGATTCTGCCGGGTACGATTTTCCAGATTCATAGAATGGATAGAGATCTGCAAATTTATTTCATGGGATTCTCGTCTGATTTCATCAATCAAGCGAATATCAATAAATCGGTCATGGATATGCACTATGCCATAAAAGATAGTCCTGTTTTCAAACTAAAAGAAGAAGCCCAATCATTATTGAGAGATTATTTCGAATTGTTGATCAAGACATATCAGTTTTGTGTCTCGCAATTAAACAGGAGTCTCATCAACCACCTGTTTTCCGGAATATTAATGGGAGTCAGCATCATGTATAAAGATAAGACAACAGACACGTCCAATCTCTCTAAAGCCGAAATTATCAGCAAGAACTTCACTCAATTAGTCATGCAAAACTATACCATGCAACGATCCGTTGATGGTATGCCAAGCGGCTTGGCATCACACAAGCGCATCTAAGCAGCATTATCAAACAAACTACCGGAAAAACTTGCATAGAGATCATAACCTCCATGGTAATCATGGACGCTAAAGCTCAACTGAAATCAACGAACCTTTCCATCCACGACATAGCCTATACGCTAAATTTCACGAATATGTCTTTTTTTGGAAAGTATTTCAAGCGGTATGTGGGCATGAGCCCACAGGAGTATAGAAATAGTTAGTCGATACTCACATTCCCCAATTCTCCCTATCCAAACTCCTATACTGTATAGCCTCCGCCAAATGCCGGACTTCGATATGTTCCGAATTATCCAAGTCCGCTATCGTGCGGGAGACTTTCAGGATACGGTCATAGGCACGGGCGGAGAGGCAGAGACGTTGCATGGCGGTTTTGAGGATGGAGAGGCCGGAAGCGTCGGGAACGGCGTACTGATGGAGTAGCTTGGAGTTCATCTGGGCATTACAATAAACACCCTCATAAGCGGCAAAACGCCTTTCCTGGATCGCACGGGCTTTTATGACCCGCTCACGGATAGCGATACTAGGCTCTGAGGGCTGTTGCTCGGATATCTTCTCGAAAGGGACAGGGACAATCTCTATCTGGATATCGATACGGTCCAATAAAGGGCCGGAAATGCGGTTCATATATTTCTGGACGGCTCCGGGAGAACAGAGACAAGGACGGTCCGGATGGTTGTAGTAGCCGCAGGGACAAGGATTCATGGAGCCACAAGCATAAAGCCGGCCGGATATTCCACCGTGAAACGGGCACGGGAGATATTGATCACTCGATCTTCCAATGGCTGCCGCATGACTTCCAAGACACTCCTGTTAAATTCCGGCAACTCATCCAAAAAAAGGACACCATTGTGAGCCAAGCTGATCTCTCCCGGCTGCGGGAAAGTGCCCCCTCCTACCATGGCGACATTAGAGATCGTATGATGGGGAGAGCGAAAAGGACGTTGTACCATCAAGGAGGTGCCACCTCCTATCTTACCGGCTACGGAATGGATTTTAGTTGTTTCCAAGGACTCATGCAAGGTAAAAGGGGGCAAGATCGTGGGGAGACGTTTCGCCAACATCGACTTGCCACTTCCGGGAGAGCCTACCATGATCAGATTATGTCCGCCGGCTGCGGCCACCTCCATCGCACGCTTCACGTTCTCTTGTCCCCGGACATCGGAGAAATCGCAATCAAACAATTGCTGGCGGTCGTAAAACTCCTTACGGGTATCAATGACCGTAGGCCGCAATGTAGGTTTCCCCTCCATAAACTCCAGCACCTCTTTGATATTCGAAGCTCCATACACTTCCAGATCGTTCACCACCGCAGCCTCACAAGCGTTTTGCTTGGGTAAGATAGAGCCCTTAAAGCCTTCTTCCCTAGCCTTGATAGCGATAGGCAATGGCCCCTTTTATCGGTTGGAGGCTCCCGTCCATAGAAAGCTCGCCCATCAATACGAATTTGGATAAGTTGGATGAATCTATCTGCTCTGCCGCCGCCAGAATACCGATCGCCAAAGGCAGATCATAAGAAGACCCTTCCTTACGGATATCTGCGGGGGCCATATTAATAACGATACGATTGCGGGGGAATTTATAACCACATACTTGAAGAGCCGAGATAATGCGTTCATGGCTCTCACGAACGGCCACGTCCGGAAGACCGACTAAAAAGAATTGGATACCTTTGGAACAGTTCACTTCTACGGTAACGACCGTAGCGGAAATCCCCTGCACAGCAGCGGCATAAGATTTTACTAACATAGTTAAGAATTTTGAGTTACTAATTACAAATTAAAACCGGAACCTCCTGTTTTCAATCGCTCAGTCTTCGAACAAGTTCTCCAGTGTTTGCTTGATCTCGATTCCATTCTCTGTTTTCATCAAGATCTTATGATCCTCATCTATCAAGAAACAGCGTGGCAATACGCTTACGTTATACAGATCTATCAACATAGCCGCTTGTCCGGCCGAATCTGTTACCAGGTTCCACGCTATACTATCCTTCTTCAGTACATCCCGGACATTATCCGGATTATCGTCCAAGCTAACCAAAAGAATGTCCAACTGATCTTTCGGATATTTCATCGCTACCTTATCCAGATATAGATCCTCTGTCTGGCACATATCACACCAAGGAGCGGTAAACGTCAGTAATAAATACTTCTGCGGGAAAGAATCCAAACTTACCGTATTCCCATAAATATTCCTTACGGAGAAATCTGGGGCTTCCGCACCCAAAGCCGTACGTTTCGCACGGGCGCTATATTGCTCCAGCTCCTTTACCAGATAAAAGTCTTTCAACCTTGGATTCAATAACGCCAACAACTCATCAATTTTACGAGTATCATCGGGATCTGAGAAAAAAGATTGAATCAAGACAACGGATGCCTCTTCATTCGGGTTCTCTTTCACGTACCGGATCGCTTCCTCGCTCAATTGCATATTAACATTCGCCAAACGAGCGGCGATATCCGTCTCCTCGATCGTATCGTTCAAATCCTTGCTATTTAAAGAATTTGATAAATTTGTCAATTCCGTCAATAAAGGAGCGATTTTCTTCTTAAAAGCGGCCAACTTATCATTTGTCCGTCCCCCCTTTACCTGCAATAGCATGGAGAGTTAGCGTCGCCCGTGATTTTTACGGTTTCTCCCGGTTCCAGATAAGCCGTAACCCAATGCTCTTTATCCGCGAAGAAGATAGTCACACAATGGAAACCCGCTTCATTTTGATCGATCTGGAACTGCCCGGGTTTCGTACAAGCCACTGTATCAACTACTTTATAATTATCCTTCTCAAATACAGCATATACGGTTTGATCTTCCAGATTAGAAAGTTCCCCTTCAATCCGATAGACATAATCCTTGCCACAAGATGACAAACAAATTATAAAGCCAATAATAAGTGTCAGTTTTTTTATCATTACTCCTTTTTAAGCTCTTCTTATAACAGATAATCCGGTCTAAAGGTAGGAATATTTTTTAAAACTACTTCACATTTATAATAAAATTAACGCAGTTATCATAAAAAAGCGCAGAATTAGTAATTCCACGCTTTTTTATAAAGATATTTTTAAACCTTGACCTTTTTTTAATCAAGGTTTTTTAAGCAATTATAACTGAGGACCAGCAGCAACCAATGCCTTACCAGCTTCGTTGCCCGTGAACTTAGCGAAGTTCTTCTGGAAGCGAGCAGCCAAATCCTTCGCTTTCTCATCCCATTGAGCAGGATCAGCATAGGTATCGCGAGGATCTAAGATCTTCGGATCTACGCCCGGTAATGCAGTCGGAACCTCGAAGTCGAAATACGGGATCTTCTTTGTCGGAGCCTCATTGATAGAACCATCAAGGATAGCGTCGATGATACCTCTTGTATCTTTGATAGAGATACGTTTGCCGCTACCGTTCCAACCTGTGTTCACCAAGTAAGCCTTTGCGCCAGTCATTCCATCTTCTTAACCAACTCTTCGCCGTATTTTGTCGGGTGCAATGACAAGAAAGCAGCACCGAAACAAGCGGAGAATGTAGGAGTCGGTTCCGTGATACCACGCTCTGTACCTGCTAATTTAGCGGTAAATCCAGACAAGAAGTAGTATTGAGTTTGCTCCGGAGTCAAGATAGATACTGGAGGCAATACACCGAATGCGTCAGCAGACAAGAAGATAACTTGTTTTGCGTGCGGGCCTTTAGAAACCGGCTTAACGATGTTCTCGATGTGATAGATCGGATAAGAAACACGAGTGTTCTCTGTAACTGACTTATCAGCGAAATCGATCTTACCATCAGCGGCAACTGTTACGTTCTCAAGAAGAGCGTCACGTTTGATAGCGTTGTAGATATCCGGCTCGCTCTCTTTATCCAAGTTGATAACCTTAGCGTAGCAACCACCCTCGTAGTTGAATACACCTTCGTTATCCCATCCGTGCTCATCGTCACCGATCAACAAACGTTTCGGGTCCGTAGACAAAGTAGTCTTACCAGTACCAGACAAACCGAAGAAGATAGCTGAGCTCTTGCCCTCTTTATCCGTGTTAGCGGAGCAGTGCATAGAAGCGATACCACGCAACGGGTTCAAGTAGTTCATGATAGAGAAGATACCCTTCTTCATCTCACCACCGTACCAAGTATTCAAGATAACTTGCTCTTTAGTCTTCAAGTTGAAAACAGTAGCAGTCTCAGAGTTCAAGCCTAATTCTTTGTAGTTGTCAACTTTAGCCTTAGCTGCGTTGAAAGAAACGAAATCAGGTTCGCCGTAGTTAGCCAATTCCTCAGCTGTCGGACGGATGAACATATTAGTTACGAAGTGAGCTTGCCAAGCAACCTCCATGATGAAACGTACTTTCAAACGAGTAGCCTCGTTAGCGCCACAGAATGTATCGACAACGAACAAACGTTTGCCAGACAATTCTTTTACGGCTTTAGCCTTCAAGTCTGCCCAAGCAGCCTCAGAACAAGGCTTGTTATCATTCTTATATTCATCAGAAGTCCACCATACAGAATCTTCGCTGGCTTCATTCTTTACGAAAAATTTATCTTTAGGAGAACGACCTGTATAAATACCAGTCATCACGTTTACAGCACCTAGCTCAGTTACCTGGCCTTTCTCGAAGCCTTCCAAACTCGGTTTAGTTTCTTCTGCGAACAGAACATCATAAGACGGATTGTGAACGATTTCTTTCACATCAACAATTCCGTACTTGCTTAAATCTAAATTAGCCATCTTGAATTTAATTTAAATGATTGACTTTATATAACTTTTCTCTCTACTCTAGTTCGATACGGTGAGGCTTTCCGACCTTTTGGAGCTTGCTGCGACTCCACCTTGTTAACCGCGGTACAAAAGTAATATTTTTTTTTTATCGTACACAGCTTATTAAGGAAATTTTTCAGTAATAATTACTCTTTTCCATGCAATTAACAAAACCCTTAGTCTATTTGTAATATGGAGTTTACAAATCATATACTTTTAGCTAGCATCTCAACTATTTCCGAAGTCGTCATCATAGGTATTCGCTTTTATTGTGACTGAAACAAAGATATATACTTTTTTCCACACAAACAAATCCAGCGTATAAATATAAGAAAGGCGCAGGATAAATATCTTGCGCCTTCTCTTATATCCGATCAGAAATATATTACTTTACCTCCCAAATCTCACCTTTCATCAAAAGGTCGTGTAATTTACGTGTAGGATTCTTCGCTTGTACCTCCTCGATTTGCTGGTGGACAGCCTCATCATAGGTCGGTCCCTCCACATCTCGTATTACGCCTAACGCGATTGGCATATCACCGCTCATCATGGCAAGCATCATATGCAAGGTGTTATCCTTCTCATGGGCGTCGTGTACCAATACGTCATCCATCGTATAACCATCTTGTCCGATCGTTACGGATTTCAGTTTTAGGCCGTCTAGCACAAGGCCTTTATCCATGTTAGCGCCGTAAACCATTTTCTCGCCATGGCGAAGGAAAATCGTACGATCGCACGGTATGCCTTATCAACGATCCCCTTATGGATACCATCATTAAAGATCACGCAGTTTACCAACACTTCCGTAACGGAAGCGCCTTTATGACGAGCGGAAGCCGTCAATACCTCGGTCGTATTCTTCAAATCCACATCGATCGAGCGGGCGAAGAAATTACCACGGGCACCCAATGCCAACTCAGCCGGCACAAACGGATCTTCCACCGTTCCATACGGAGAGCTCTTGGATACGAAACCACGGTCGGATGTCGGGGAATACTGCCCCTTCGTCAAACCATAGATCTTATTGTTGAAAAGAACGATATTCAAATCGATATTACGACGGACAGCGTGGATAAAATGATTACCGCCGATAGCCAAGCAGTCGCCATCACCCGTAATCAACCATACGCTCAAGTCCGGGCGAGCCGTCTTTACGCCGGTAGCGATAGCCGCTCCACGACCATGGATCGTATGGAAGCCATACGTATTCATATAATAAGGTAAGCGGGAAGAACAGCCGATACCTGAGATAACTGCCATATTGTGAGGAGCCACTCCTACCTCGGCCATAGCCTTATGCAGGCAATTCAGTACCGCATGGTCGCCACAACCCGGGCACCAACGTACGTACTGGTCGCTTTTATAATCTTTCGGTTGAAATTTAGTTTCTTCTGTTGTCATCTTTTAAGCCTCCAATATTTTAGTGAATTCCTCAACTAATCTCGCAACGACAAAAGGTTGTCCCTTTACACGATTGAAGCGATACGGGTTAAATCCGGGTACCTTTCCACGTAAATAGTTAGCGAACTGTCCGTTATTTTGCTCAGCCACCACCACTTTCTTATACTTAGAAAGAACCTCAGCCGTATTCTTAGGCAGCGGGTTGATAAACTTGAAGTGAGCGAAAGCCACCTTCTTGCCATTCTCCTGCATCGTCTCCATCGTCTCGTAAAGGTGTCCGTAGGTTCCACCCCAACCAACGATCAATAAATCAGCGTCCTCATCTCCGATCACTTCCAGTTCGGGGATATAGTCGGCGATCTTATCGATCTTAGCCTGACGGGTCGTCACCATCTTCTGGTGGTTAGCCGGATCGGTAGAGATAGCGCTCGTCTCGTAGTCTTTCTCCAGACCACCCAGACGATGAGCAAAACCTTCCGTTCCCGGAATCGCCCAGTAACGAACCAAGCTTTCCTTGTTACGACGATACGCCTTCCAAACTTTCTCGTCTTGATAATTAGCTACGTAATTCGGCTTAATCTCCGGATATTTATCCATTTCCGGAATTCTCCAAGCGGAAGAACCGTTAGCGATAAAGGCATCGGTCAACAAGATAACCGGAGTCATATGCTCCACGGCCAACTTACCCGCCCAAAATGCGGCATCAAAACAATCAGTCGGCGTAGAGGCCGCTATTACCACGGCAGGGCTCTCACCATTACGGCCATACAGAGCCTGCATCAAGTCCGTTTGCTCGCTCTTCGTCGCAAGCCCGTAGAAGGACCGCCACGCTGAACATCGATAATCACCAAAGGCAACTCGGCAATTACAGCCAAACCGATCGCCTCGCTCTTCAAGGCAAGACCTGGTCCGGAAGTAGACGTAGCCGCCAAGCAACCGGCGAAACTAGCTCCGATAGAAGTACAGATACCGGCGATCTCATCCTCGGCCTGAACCGTGATAACGCCTAAATCCTTACGTTTAGATAATTCATGTAAAATATCAGTAGCCGGAGTGATCGGGTAACTACCCAAGAACAACTGCAAACCAGCTTTCTCGGCAGCGGCTATCAAACCATAGGAAGTAGCCTTATTACCATTCACGTCCGTATAGAATCCGGGCTCGGCTTTCTTACTCTCGATACGATACGTAGAAACCGAGGCATGGATGTTATTACCATAATTATAACCGTCCGTCAAAGCCTTGATATTAGCTTGGGCGATAACCGGTTTCTTAGCGAACTTATTCTGCAACATGTGCATAGCCTCCTCCAGCGGACGCTCGAACAACCAGCAAACAAGTCCTAAGGCGAACATATTCTTACAGCGAAGAGCCGATTTATTGTCCAAGCCAAACTCAACCAATCCGTCTTTTACCATCGTAGAGATCGGAGCGGCAACAACCTGCACGCCAGTCAATCCCAGCTCAGTAAACGGATCATCGGTCGTAAACAAGGCCTTATCCAAATCACTTTTCTTGAAAGAGTCCGTGTCGATTAAAACAATCGCATTGGGTTTTAGGTGTTTTACGTTCACCTTTAGCGCGGCGGGATTCATGGCCACCAATACGTCGGCCTTATCACCGGGTGTGAAGATTTTGCGCGATCCCAAGTGCACTTGGAATCCAGATACACACTTAGTGTTCCTTGTGGAGCACGTACTTCTGCCGGATAGTCTGGGAATGTAGAAATCTCGTTCCCGAAAACCGCGGACAGGTTTGAAAAGATTGTACCGGTTAACTGCATGCCATCTCCCGAGTCTCCCGAGAAACGAATTACAACCTTCTCCAGCGTCTTAACTTTTGTCTGTTCTGCCATAATATACTTTATTAGCTTTATCGCTTATTGGTATTTAGATCGTCCGCAAAGTAAAGCATAAACTTTGCGAGTTCAAAACTTTTCCGCATCAAAAAGCAGAGAGGTATAGATCAAGATTATTAGATGATAGATTAAAATGATTAGACACATAACTATTCACGGTCTTCCCATAATACATATATACTCCCGCCCTAAAGCCCTTATCCGATTTGATCATTCCTTGCACGGAACCGGCGTCGCCCAACGACAATAATAAAGGCACGAATATATTACTATAAGCCATCGAGGTAGTACGAGCCACCCGGTTGCTGATATTCAGTTTGCAATAATGTAATACCCCATATTGCTCGAACACCGCGGGATCTTCCCTCGACAAGCAGCAAGTCGTCTCAAAGCAACCGCCTTGGCTTACCCTCAGATCGATCACCAAAGCTCCCTTTTTCATCGTACGCACCAAGTCCGTAGCGATAATATAGCGATGTCTCGTATTAATATAACGCATCGCCCCGATCACCACGTCGGCGCTACGAAACGCGTTATGCAGCACATTCGGATGGAACGTGGAAGTAAAAAGCCTTGCCCCAAGACCTGTTGTATTATACGCAATTTATTGATATCATCATCGAATACTTTCACGGATGCTCCCAAGGCCAACGCGCACGCGCGGCCACGGTCCCGGCGTTTCCGGCCCGATGATCACCACTTCCGTAGGGGATACGCCCGGGATACCGCCTAATAATATCCCTTTACCTCCTTGGGTATTGCTCAACAACTCGGAAGCGATCGTTATGGAAGCCGCCCCCTCGATCTCGGAAGTGACATTCAGCACCGGGAAACGATTATATTCATCCGCCATCAACTCATAAGAGATAGCGGTAATCCGTTTCGCCATCATCAACTCGAAAGCCTCCTGAGCGAATAAATTAAACTGCACCAATGAGAAAACGGTCGTGCGAGGTCTCATAAGCGCGATTTCCACCGGCAACGGAGGCAATATCTTCAAGATCAGATCCGCTTGGAAAACTTCCGCGGGCGTATCGACGATCTCCGCCCCCGCCTCCGAGAAATGATTATCGGAATAGTTGATGCCTAATCCGGCGCCACTTTCCACCAGCACCCGGTGACCGCAATCGGTCAGCATATCCACCGCCTCCGGAGTCAACGGCAAACGTTTTTCCGCCTCGCATCGTTCACGAGGAATACCGATAAGCAAACGGTTATTCACCTTGCTGATCTCTTTCAATAATTCCTGCGGGATATAGGCCCCCTGTGCCTGCCGGCCGTCGTTCGCTTCCATATGCTATAGGATTTTCATTAACGCGTTCGATATGTCATGTACATCAGATTCTGTTAACATCTTCTCGGCATCAAACGTTATGGACGCTTCGTATAAAACGGATTCCTTTTCTCCAGACTCTCGGCGATAAACGCCTCAGTTCCTCCCCGGAACGTCCTTTCAACACCGGACGGGTATGTTTGCACAACTCCAGACGCTTCGCCAGCTCCTCGACTGACACCTTCAAGTAAACCGTCGTGCCAGAAGCGTTCATAAACTCCATGTTATCGAAAAAGCAAGGAGCGCCTCCTCCCGTGGAGATCAGCACGTCCTCAAACTCAGCGACCTCGTGAAGCATATTCCGTTCTATCTCTCGGAAAGCCTCCTCCCCTCTCTCGGCGAATATCTGCGAAACGGCCTTATGATAACGCCCTTCTATATAGAAATCAAGATCTATGAACGAAAGACCGGCGAGCTTGGCAAGCTCCTTTCCCACCGTTGTCTTGCCCGCTCCCATATATCCGACCAAAAAAACACGTTTCATACGTTATTATAATAGTTTTCGCAAATGTAAACTTTTTCCGGGAACTCTATCTTCTTTATTCCTAAGAATCAATAAAAAAATCAGAGGCCAATGGCTTTTACTGTCTGGGTCGCACGATCCACTACCAATAAAGTATGACGAGCACCGGCTATTTTCTCGGGATAGACCATCGAATCTGTAAATCCTGCAATAATTTTCCGTTCTTAGGCTGATCTCCCATAGCTCCGACCGTTTATCATCGACACGAAGCGTAACAAACAAACGATCCCCTACAAACGCTATCGACTGGGGAGACTTTTCAAATCCCAATGCCACCAGATACGGCGCAAAGCCCGTGTCCCCTGCCCGAATGTCCGCAGGATCGAATAAATAGATCATATTTTTATTCTGGGCCGTCACATACAAAAAGCCATCATTTCGCGCCGCTACCGCATAAGTACCCATTGCCTCTTGTAAATTTACGCTACGGCTATATATAGGTACCCGAGCAGCGGAACCGGGCTGTACATCTTGCTCCAAGACAACTACCAGTTTCCGTTTATCCCGGATAAAGACAGCCCCTTGACTAGCCGTCACATCAAACGCATGAACGGTCTGATAACCACCCTCACCCCAAGTACCCGTACCGATACAAGTAATGAACTCATACGTTTCCGCATCGAACACATCCGTACGGCTTCCCGTATTCGTGACATATATTTTCCCATACGAGCGAGTCACGCCGTTTGGCTCCCCCGCAAAGGTCTCTTTCTTATCTCCGTTCATCCACTCAACCATACTTTTCACATGACGCACATTACCGGAAGATACATCAAAGACCTCCAAACTATAATGTCCCGGAGCGTCATTTGCTACATATAGCGTATTCCCATAAAGATGGACCGCTTTCGGATGAAAAGTTTCCACAGTGGCACCGGGAATATCCAAGACAGAAAGTGTAAATGAGAGAGGAGAACCCTCATCGCCAGCCCTATCCGTCTCCATCGGAGCAAGCCCAAGCCCGCCATCTATGGCATCCAATTCCGGATCATCGATAATGTATTTCGAGGAAGTATACACGTTTTTATTCTCTACCAGATTCTTATTCCTCCGGGTATGCAAGAAACGGCGGGAATAAACCGGTAATTTCTTGCTCACGGAAAGCTGTGAGTAAACCTTCATACAAATTGTAGGGAAACCGCCTTCCGCCGGATAGTACGTCATATTCCCACTATGCCCATACCCCAAGCAGTGCGCCAGCTCATGATACGGCGTGTCAGAACCATTGGCATCGTCGGCATAATGGGTCAGATAGACATATTCACCTAGCCCAAAGGTATTTCCTCCACCCAGACCGACAACATTCACCACGCGTCCATAACACAACCCGCCATGATTCGTGATCTGTTTCTTCAACACATCTATATCCACGATTTGCTCGTTATTTATCAGCTTGCCACGCCACTTCTCCAGTTCCTCATCAAAAAGCGAGGAAGAAAACATCGCGGCCATATTCAAGGAAAGGGCAACCGCCTCACGAGCCAGATGTGGCCTGAAGTTGCCCCAGTTCGAACCGGAATATTTACCAAACCAAATATCCCACTTAGGTTTCACGTTTATCATTCCTTGATAGACCGGATCTCCACATTCAACCCGCAAACTTATATTCTCGGCCACGATATCCGGATGGGCATCTATGGTAACCTCCTCGCCGGAACGTGTATAATAAACCTTCGCCTGTTCTAGAAAAGGCAACTTCATTTTAAACTCCTGAAAAGGTAAAACCGTAGTAAACTCCGCAAACCGTACCTCATCCTCATAACCCTCAACCGTAGCCCAGACAATCACATTATGGATAGCTCTAGGAGAATAGAAACGGAGCATCAACTCCTTCTGCCCGGTAACTGACACCTGCAAAGGCTCATTCACCTTGAATTTTCGCTTTGACGAATCGAAAAGAACCTCGTCCGGTTCCTCATCCTGAAGGATGTAAGAAGTATTCGACGAATCATAATCCTCCTCTGCCATCCGTATTAAACCATATTTACTCGTTCCTCCACTATTATCCACATCATCTTCATCCGAACATCCGAGAAGAAGAAAGCCTCCCATTACAAACAGAATGACACGAATGATCGTGTATCTCAACATTTCATTCATAAATAATCTCTTACCAGTTTTGGACGCAAAAATAGTATTTTTATTTAACTCGCATAAAAGTCACCGTTTTTATGTAATTTTGCCCCGTAGACAGATGTAGATTCGATGATGAAATTTATAGATAAGTTCAATACAATTATCCATAAGCCATTTTTCAGCAAATATAGTACCTTAATGGGGCTATGGGCATTGCTGGGGGTTATCGCATGGATTACCAAGTATTTCCCCGGGAAATATAACAACTTCTCGATCTTCAGGCAATCCTTTTGGCATACGTTGAATGAGTTACCGCTCTATGCCGCCTATCCGGAAGAATACAACGATATTTTTCACTACGGGCCGGTATTTAGCTTGGTAGTAGCTCCGTTCGCCATTACACCGTTATGGTTAGGACTGCTTACTTGGTCGGTGGCGCAAAGCTTTTTTTATTCTGGGCGGTCAAGATGCTACCGGGGACCAAGCGGGAACGCATCTTTATCTATTGGTTTTGTGCCCACGAGTTGCTTACCTCGCTTTTCATGTCGCAATTCAATATCAGTATCGCCGCTATCATTGTCCTCGCTTACGTATTGATAGAGAAAGAGAAAGACGTATGGGCCGCTTTCGTGATCATGTTGGGTACCTTTACTAAATTGTATGGGATCACGGGATTGGCGTTCTTCTTTTTCTCTCGCCATAAGATGAAGTTCAGCCTATCTTGCGTAGGATGGGCGGTCGTCATGGTCGTAGCCCCGATGATATTGTCCGGGCCGGATTATATAATGTCCCAATATACCGGTTGGTTCGAGGACTTATCCGGAAAAAATTCGGAGACTTATTCGCGCTCATGCAGAACATTTCCTTCTTGGGAATGGTTCGTAAGATATCGGGATCGGTCAGTTACTCGGACATTTATCTGATAATAGGGGGATTAATATTATTCGGCCTGCCTTATCTACGCATCAGTCAATATAAATATGAGGCTTTCCGGAAAACGTTATTGGCCTCGGTGTTGATGTTTGTCGTACTGTTCAGCACGGGTAGCGAGTCCAGTACCTATATCATAGCGTTTATCGGAGTCGCTATTTGGTATACGGCTGTACCGTGGAAACGTTCGACATTGGATATTGTCTTGATGGTCTTCGCCTTTATATTGACCAGCATGTCTCCGTCCGATCTTTTCCCGAAATACATACGAGTGCATTATGTATACCCGTATGCGTTAAAAGCGTTGCCTTGTATGCTGATCTGGCTAAAGCTGACATTTGAGATGTGTACGAGGAGTTATAATCCGGTAAAGGTATAAATGGAATGAACGCACGAGCAGACATAGATTTGGTATTACCTTGTTACAACCCGCCTTCGGGCTGGGAGGAACGAGTAGCCACCCATTTCCGCGAAGTGGAGCGATTATTCAGCCCGGTACGTTTCCACCTTTTTATTGTCAGTGATGGTTCGAGACGGGGATACGAGCCGGAAACGATCGACCGCCTCCGGCAATTGATACCGGATGTCTGCGTCGTGGACTATAAGCCCAACCGGGGAAAAGGATATGCCTTGCGAGAGGCGGTAAAGCGATGTACCTCTCCTTACATTATTTATACAGACTACGATTTTCCATATACAAACGACTCATTCGGCAGGATGGTCGAGGCGTTGCTAGGAGGAGCGGACGTAGTCGTGGCTACCCGCGGCAAAAGTTATCAGGATAATCTACCTCCTTTCCGGCAAATGTTATCCAAACTGTCCCACATATGCAATACATGGGTCTTGCGGATCAAGATCAAGGATACGCAAGGGGGCATGAAGGGATTCAGCCAAGCGGGACAGGCGATATTCCTGACGACCCGTATCAATAGCTTCCTATTCGATACGGAATTTATCTATAAGGCAAGTCGCCGGAAAGAGATAAACTTACGGACGATCAACGCGAACATCAAAGAAGGACTGGCGGTATCCGATATGGGATTCAAGGTCCTGCGGCGGGAAGCGTTGAACTTCTTATCCATCTTATTTCATAGAGATTAATTGACATACATGATATTACTTAGTTTTGATATCGAGGAGTTTGACGCTCCATTGGAACACGGCGTGGAATTGCCGTTCGAGGAACAAATGCGTACTTCCGTAGAAGGAACCCGGAAGATACTGGCATGTCTGGCCCGTCACCGGGTAAAAGCGACTTTCTTTTGCACGGCGAACTTCGCCCTTCACGCAAAGGATTTGATCTTGGACATCCAAAAGGGTGGACATGAGATCGCTTCGCATGGTTTTTATCACTCGTCGTTCGAGACCGCCGATCTACGCAAGTCCAAAGAGGCGTTGGAGGAACTGACCGGACAACCGGTGAACGGTTTCCGTATGGCCCGCATGATGCCCGTCGAAGAAGAAGAGATACATAAGGCCGGTTACTTATACAACTCGTCCTTGAACCGACTTGTATTCCCGGCCGTTACAATCATCTGGGCAGCCCCGCACCTATTTCATGAAAGATGGCGTATTGCAACTGCCCGCCTCGGTGACCCCGATCGTCCGTTTCCCCTTATTTTGGCTGGCTTACCATAACCTTCCGGCTACCTTGTACCGTAAGTTAGCGCTTTGGACTTGGAAAGAGGACGGTTATTTCCTAACCTATTTCCATCCGTGGGAGTTCACCTCCTTAAGTGATCGGAAAGAGCTAAAGTTACCGTTTATCATGACCAACCATTCCGGTTGCAGCATGGAAAGAAGCTGGACGCCTTGATCCGTTTCTTCAAGGATAAAAGAGCGCCGTTCGGTACCTATACGCAATTCTCACAAGAAATCTTGAGTAAGAGTCATGGCCAAGAATAAGTTTTATGTCGTATGGAAAGGGTTGAACCGGGAATCTATGATAACTGGGCGGAATGCAAGGCACAGGTAGACGGACAAGAGGGAGCCAAATATAAATCCTTCGAGAACCGGGAGGAAGCTGCCAAAGCCTTCGAGGCCGGCTATACCCATTACCTAAAGACCGCCTCTTCCCCGAAAGCCGTGGCCCGTCTCGCACCGGAAGCCCCGATCGGGAACCCGATCAATGAGAGTCTTGCCGTAGACGCCGCCTGTAGCGGTAATCCCGGGGATATGGAGTACAGAGGTGTTTATACCGCTACCGGACAAGAGATCTTCCATATCGGCCCGCTGAAGGAGGGCACGAACAATGTCGGGGAATTCCTCGCCTTAGTACACGGCCTCGCCTTGCTACAGCAAAAGGGAAGCGACCTGCCGATCTATTCGGATAGCCGCAACGCCATCAGCTGGGTCAAGAAAAAGAAATGCAAAACCCTATTAGCACGCAAACCGATCAACGAACCTATCTTCGAGCTCATCGAGCGGGCCGAGAAATGGTTGAACACCCATACCTATACCACCCAGATCCTCAAATGGGAAACATCCGTATGGGGGGAGATCCCGGCGGATTTCGGAAGGAAATGAGGTAAAGGTAATTAAAATTATATCGTATATTTGCCCAATATATCGAATTCAAGCCTATGAAGATCGCTTTCGACGCAAAACGGATTACGCATAACGCTACCGGACTGGGTAATTATAGCCGGTTCGTAGTGAATAGTTTGTCCACTTCTTTCCCGGAGCATATCTATCAACTCTATACGCCGGGCAAAGGCAAAGAGGCGTTACGGAAACGGATCGAGGAGCGTCCAAGTGTCTCATTCCATTATCCGGAAGGCAGGTTCGATAAACTATTTCCGTCTTTATGGCGTACCTCCGGTCTAACGACTACGCTTCGAAAAGAGCACGTAGATCTGTTCCATGGCTTGAGTAATGAGATTCCTATGAATCTAAAACAGAACGGAATCCCAGCGGTCGTAACGATACATGACTTGATCTTCTTGCGTTACCCGCAGCTTTATAAACCGATCGATCGTTCCATCTATACCTACAAATTCAAGCAAGCTTGTTTACGATCGGACAAGATCATAGCGATCAGCAGGCAGACGATGCGAGACATCCGGGACTTCTTCCACATTCCGGAAAGCAAGATCGAGGTTGTTTACCAAGGTTGTGACCCGATATTCGGGCAAGCGGTTCAAGAAGACGTGAAATCGTCCGTACGCGAGAAATATCAGATAAACGGGCCTTATATATTATATGTAGGGAGCATCGAGGAACGGAAGAATTTATTGCTTCTGGTAAAAGCCCTGAAAGCCTGAAAGAAGATATCTCCGTGATCGCTATCGGTAAGCATACGCCTTATACGGATACGGTAGAGACCTATATCCGGGAAAACAACCTGTCCGGTCGCGTCCGTATCTTGACCCATATACCTTTTAACGAATTAGCCGCTTTCTATCAGATGGCGACCTTATTTGTATATCCCTCGTTTTTCGAAGGATTCGGTATCCCGATATTAGAAGCCCAGCTTGCCGGTATTCCGGTGATAGCGGCTACCGGTTCTTGTCTGGAAGAGGCGGGCGGATCGTCCGCTCTATATACCGATCCGAGAAATGAGCAAGAACTGCGCGGCTTGATAGAGTCCGTATTGAACGAGCCGAAGCTGGCCGAATCCATGCGTTCCGGCGGACGAGAGAATATACGGCGATTCATGCCCGACGTATTAGCGGCTCATTTCATGCGAGTATACGAGAATATCTCACGATCTTAGCAAATCCATTTTATCCATACACAATGAATATACTTTTAGTCTATAAAGAAGCCGACATAGCGACCTACAAAATGCTGGAAGGATTGTCCAAGCTTGAGGACTTCAACATCTATATCGCTTCCCCCCAATCGTATACCGACAAAAAGATCTATGGGAATTGTACACCCTTGGATCTGCCGGTCATTACCTCGAAGTTCAACTGGAACGTTATTCGTGCCCTGCGCGAAATCATCAAGACTTATCGGATCGACCTTATCTACTCACCAAGTAGTTCCGGTTTATCAAACGCTTTATTCGCCTCCATAGCACACGGGCGAAGAATATCGCATACCGAGGCACGCAGGCTAAATTGAAGCGGTTCGATCCGACCTATTATCTAGCATATTAAATCCCGCCGTGGAGCATGTCGTATGCGAGACCAAAGATATCGAGGAATATCTCTCCCGATTCATCGCACGAAAAAGACTAACAACCAGCACAAAGACCATTTGATATCGATTGGATCAAGGAGGCAGTCCGTACGCCCAAACAAGCAGACGATATTCCGGACGACGCCTTTCGTTGCATCTATATCGGAGCGACGAAGAACAGGCCGTTCAAAGGCTTAACCGATTTGATTCATGCGTTTATCTTATTGGATGATCCACGGGTACATCTTACAATCGTGGGAGAATATGGGGAAAATGATTTCCAATTAGCCCAACAGTCGAAGGTAAGCGCACAAATTCATTTTCTGGGACAGCGTTCCGACGCCATCTCTTTTCTGGTCACGTCCCAGTTGTTTATACTTCCCTCGCACCGGGATGCCTCCCCGAGAGTCGTGCGGGAGGCTATGGCTTGTTCCGTTCCTTGTATCGTAACAGACATACCGGGAGCAAGAGACTTAATCATAGACGGAGTCACCGGATTGTTAGTGCCGCCTTCTTCTCCTCAAAAAATGGCGGCGTCTATCCGCTCGCTTATCGATAACCCGGAGCGATTGGAAGCGTTCGCCAAGGCCTCACGTGAGCATATCATCCAAGATTTCAGCGTAAAGGCTTATACAGATGCTTCGCCACGTTATTCAGGTCGATCAAGAAGCATAGATTATTTACAGATTCAGAAACAACGGATATAAGCTAATGAATAGCTATCATAAAGATGGTCCTTCATTCCATGTTTATATTGGAAGGACAAGATATTTTTCTTAAGCTCATAATTTAGCTTTGTCCGTAGAATCATCGGCTTATCCCCATTATCCCGATATCCCCGGAAACCGGCATAATTACAATCCAACGAGAACCCCCGATAGGTCCCTAACACACCTGCCCCATAACAGAAAGCGTCGTTCTGACGATTAACGACATCGTTAGTCATCCAACAATAAAAACCCGCTAAAGCTTGCACACGGATCGAAGCGTTTACATCTTTCCGCTTCCACAACGTACGTCCCAGATTGGCGTCGAACCAATAAGAGGCCGCATCCGTATAACGAGCGTCGCACAAGCGTCCGCCACTGGCGGTTTTCAGGTTGGCGCTTACCACGATATCCATCCATTTCTCGCTCCGGAGGGCTTGGAAATAAAAATTAAAAGATCACGTCGCCCCGGCAAACAATCGGGGATTTCAGTTCTACCGCATAACGCTCATCCCGCACTTCCGGCGACATCTCATACCATTCTTGGAATACCCAACTGACATTCACCCCTACACGCCCCTTTACGACAGGAATGTACAAACGGGTAAAGATATCTTTCGTCTGATCGCCTCGCGTCTTATGATATTCCCCCCGAAGCTCCACTTCCCAACGGCTGGACAGGCTTCCTCCTACCAACTCGGGAATCGGAAAGGCATTTGGCCCGAAATAACGGGGCGAGTAAGTCAGATACTCTACCTTTTCCCACCATTCTAACGCCTTAACCGGAGATACATAGGCCAAAAGACAACTAACAACTAAACAGAACCGGAGTATTTGTATTTTCATAAAAGTCTATAATTCAAATTCAATCTCATGCTTCAACGCATATCTCTTCCAGAAACGATTTCGATAGTATAATATCCAACGAAGGCATTCCGCTTTATCAAAATGCCGGCTCTCGCATAGGTCTCTGCCATTAAACGAAAAGCGGCTTCCCGTCCCCACAAACGGGAGAAATTCGCGCATCCTCGTTTCAGCGAGACAGGCCCGAAGTGCATCCGGTTTATATCGATCAAGGAGAACTTAACCCCTTCCTCCGTACGATCGTACAATACATTTCCGGGAGAGAAATCGGCATGATAAACCTCCGCCTCATGCAACTTTGCCATATAAGTACCTAACGCACGGAAAATATCCTCGTTCTCCTCTACCGGACGCTGTCCGACTTTATACAATGTCTTATAGCTGGATTGCAGACTGATAAAATAACTATATTCCAAAAACCCTTTCTTCCTAAAAAGGATATAAGCGATCGGGGCAGGAGTCTCAAACCCCTTGGCAACCAATCGCAGAGCGTACTCATAGGCTCGCACAGCCTTAGGCTGACGGAAAAAACGATAAATAACACGGTTTATCAAGAGGGGGATTCTATACCGCTTGACATTCAGTTCCACACCATCTACCTCAAAAACCTTGATCTCATTCCTCGCCTTATAAATCGTTTTTCCCTCTTCTGAAAATATACGAGGTACACGCCTTACAAAATCCTCGAATCGCCCGTACGCCGGTTAATGATCTCCTTCATCCGAAACCATTTCATTTAAAGAGGTTAATACCTTGTTTATGATTAGATCCGGATTGAGCTGTTTCATACACGCCCAATCCTTCCGCAGGCAGGGCTTTTGGCCGAATACGGAACAAGGACGGCAAGGTAAGTCCAACTGGATACAATCCTCCGGATCCTGATGATATCCGTAAAATCCGGCATAGGGATGGGTAGCGCCCCAAACGGAAAGCACCCGTGTACCGACCAAGGAAGCAAAATGCATATTGGCGGAATCCATGCAAATCAACAGATCCAACCGACTGATCAAGCCAGTTCCTGATCCAAGGAATACTTGCCCGCCACGCTTTTTACCCGGGGATACTCAAAAGCCCATTGATCCAAGAGCGCCTCCTCGTAGCCACGACCACCGAACAGGAAGATGGTAAAATCCTCTCGATCGGAAAGCTCGGCCATGACCAGCTCCATCTCCCCGGTCGGATAAATCTTTCCCCGGTGCTTGGCGAAGGGGGCGATACCGATCCATTTGCCCGTCTTCGTTCCCGCAAGGGGTTCCAAGGCGGATAAATCAGGGGTCGAGGTCTCATAAAGCGAGGTGAACGATTCCGTATAGTTAAGCCCGGCGTTGCGGAACACATCCGCATAACGTTCGATCACCGGGCGAAGTTGTTTAAATCGTTTATGCTTCGCGTCGGTCAACCGGGCACGATCTTTCCGGGCCTTATCCACGACAAACACCCGTCTGCCGTTCAAGCGGAACAGCGTACGGATAATCATGGTTCGCAACACATCGTGCAAATCCAGCACCATATCGAAATCGTATTTCACCAAGCAGAGGCAAAACGAAGCAATCCCGCCAACGTTTTCTCCGTGCTCTTCGTATTGATACCGATCACGTTCACGTTCTTCGGGCGGTTGATAAAAACCGGGATCAAGAACGCTTGCGTCAACACGGTAAACGAGTCCGTAGGATTCGCCTTGGCTGCGGAATAGATAACGGGAACGGTCATCGCCACATCCCCGATAGCCGAAAGTCGTATTACTAATATATTTGCCATTATTTCTTACCGTACAACACAGGATTCAAGCCGGGTCGTTGTACATCTTCATTTGCTTGTAGACCTTCATGTATTTCTTACCGTCACGGATATCGGATAGCAATTGATCCAAAGCCATCGACAAATCCTTCTTCTGTTCCAACAAGACGGCCAACTTCTGCTCACAACGAGCCTTATGCTCGGCAGTAGCGTCCGGACGGTTTGCCTCCTCACGCATATGATAGATCTTAAGCGTAAGGATCGACAGACGATCGATCGCCCAAGCCGGGCTTTCCGTATTGATCGTAGCGTCCGGCAATACTTTCACGTTCTTGTATTTATCCAGAAAGAAACTATCGATCAACTCTACCAAATCCGTACGATCTTGATTCGACTTGTCGATGCGGCGTTTGATAGCCAGCGCTTCCACCGGGTCGATCTCCGGATTCCGGATAATGTCCTCCAAATGCCATTGGACGGCATCGATCCAGTTCTTAAGATAAAGATAAAACTCGATGCTCTTTACCGCATAGGGATTATGCACTGTAGCATCTACATTGTCAGTTACATGATAAGCCTCCGTAGCTTGCTCAAAAATGCGGAAACATTGTTCGCTGAAGTTCATATATGATTCATTTTCTTTCTGTGAATACTTTGTGGGACAAAGATAATGCTTACGGATCAGAAACCCAATTCTACCGGATAAATTCTATCCTCTTAGCATATATCCTTTCTTCGGCAAGGATACGATGCCGGTAGACGGATCGTTATGAAGCGCTTTACGGAGATAGGTGACCTGCACATTCAAGGCCAGGGAGTTGGCGTATGAGCTAGTTCCCCAGACGGTTTCCAACAGAAGGTCACGATCCACCGCCAGATTCAGGTTTGTCGCCAGGATTCGCAGAAGATCCGCTTGGCGGGAAGTGATCAATACCTTGTTATTGCCCGTACGGATCTCATTCGTGGTATAGTTGAAGGTCGTGTTTCCGAAATGGAAGCTCTCCTCCTGCACGTTTTCATGGACACCGATCTCAAAACGGTCCTTGATACGGGCGATCAGCTCTTCCGGATAGAAGGGTTTCGCCAAGTAATCGTTTCCGCGCAAGCTAAAACCTTTCAAACGGTCGTTCTTATCGGAACGGTCGGAAAGGAAAAAGATCAAGACATGGCGGTCTTGCTCACGGATCTTTTCCGCTACCTCGAAACCGTTTAGGCCGGGCATGTTGATATCCAGCAAGACCAGGTCCGGTTTCACGACCGGGAATTGCTCCAAAGCCATGGTACCATTGCCGGTATAAGTCACCTCATACCCCTCCCGTTCCAAGAATCGCTTCAAGACGAGGGAATACTTAAGGTCATCGTCAGCGAAAAGTATTTTCAATGTCGATTTCATAAGGCTGTAGTCGGTAGATTTATAGTAATTCGAGTGCCTTCACCTAATTCACTTCGCAGGGATACTGAACCATGATGCGCCTCTACTATTTGGCGAACGTAGCTCAATCCCAACCCAATACCGGGAATTTGCTTATCAGGCAGATGAGACGAACGGTAAAACTTCTCGAATACCTTTCGCCGCTCATCCGGAGCGATACCGAAGCCATTATCCGAAACGGTCAATTCCACCCCTTGCTGATTCCAAAGCACTACGATATCGATATTCACTTCCTCTCCCGAATATTTGATCGCATTCTCTATCAAGTTAGACAAGACATTCGCCACATGTACCGGATCGGCCGTCAGATCCGGCATATCCGGGGGAAAGGCCGTCGAGAAAGAGACTTTTTTCCCGGCGGGGATATTGGTTAGGCGTACCACCTTCTCCACCAACTCACGGAGATTAAAAGCGGAAGGTCTCAGAAGCGTCTCCCGCTCGTCCGCACAGACCATATCTTTCAATTTTCCCAGATAGGCGGAAAGATTATCCAACTCGAACATGGAGTCTTGAAGGACCCGTTCCGTCGTGGCCTCATCCATCCGCATCTCCCGGTCATTCAAGAAAGAGACGAATACCTTCAAGGTTTGTACCGGTCGCCTCAGCTCATGGATCATCGTATGCACGAACCCCTCACGCAACTCGTTCAAGCGCATTTGCTCCCAGATCGTACGGATCTGGAAACCCAAGCAAGCCAGCAATAACAAGATAAGGAAAATACTTAGGAAAAGCTGCCATCCCATCCGGCCCAATAACGGATTTATGGGAAGATCCACATCCACCCACACCGCCATTCGCTCGATCGGGGCGAACACATAGCATATCGAGATAGAGGTTGAAAACAGGTTTTTCGATAATGGGAACCATAAGGCCGATGACTGTCCGGACAATGTATCGCTCGCTACGAACGGACGTACCCGATAATCCAGACCGGGCAGACCGGCAGACAAGATGGAGTCCAAACGCTCTGCGGAGAAAGGCACGAAGAACTCCACGACCGAACGATCTACCCCAACTAATAAGCTATCTTCCGGCATATTCGGGTCCAGATGAAGCCGAAAACTATGGATCTTTGTCGTATCCTTGGGATAAAGCTGGAAACCGAACGAGTTTTTCAACCCGTTTAACACGCTATCACCAGACTGGTATTTCGACTGGCGTTCTATGATATAAGTACCTTTCGTCATCTCCGCCTCTTCCTTCCGTATACGAAATTCCTCCTGCCCGGCATGAAATACCTCACCGGCGATCTCATCCGCATAAGTACACATCTCGTACCGGAACTGATTGAACAGCCAATAGCCTTGTACCCCGATCGCCGCCAAAGCCGCCGACAACGAGATTACCCATATCCATCGAATTCTCTTTCCCATGTCTCATTCCTTTCCGGCAAAGATAGATAGCTACTCCATGATTACAACGTACATGTAGCCATTTTTATAAGCGGAGTAATATTTCAGTAATAAAAATCTTCCTTACGGCGAACGTTCCTCTCTTACATTCGCGACAAATAACTTCTAAAACCAACAGATCATGAAACGAATCATAGCGACAATCGGCCTGCTTTGCGTAGGTCTGTCAGGGGCGGGACACGAGACGAACGCCCAAGTGACAATCAACATCTTCAACCTAAACGACGTACTAAGAGCCAAGCCCATCGACGAGACACGTTTCACGGTACAATACCAAACCACGTCCATGCCGGACACGCTCCAACCCGACAAGAAAGAGGAAGAGACCCTCATGCTGAAGGTCGGGGATAAATGCTCCGTTTACTATAGTTACGCCAAATTCCTCACCGATTCCGTACTAGAGGCCGACAAAGCCGCCGGAGCCTCACAAGAAGTCATCAATGAACACCTGCAACGATATTCCTCCAAGACCAATGCACAGGTCTACAAGAATTATCCGGCGGGAAAGACCACGACCTTGGATGCCCTTGCCGCCAGTCGCTTTCGCTGCGAGGAAAAGGAGGAGCGCCCGGAATGGACCTTACTGCCCGATACGATGACCATCCTGTCCTATCCTTGCCGGAAAGCGACCTGTCATTTCAAGGGCAGGCATTATGAGGCTTGGTACACGCCGGAGATACCGAAAAGCGAGGGTCCTTGGAAATTATGCGGATTACCGGGCCTGATCCTAAAAGCCCAAGACAGCCAAGGACATTACACTTTCATCTGCACGGGTATCGAACTGAGCCGGGGTAAGAACCGATCCTTTTCGGGGGAAACGATTTCGAGCCGATCAGCCGCAAGAACCTGCAAAAGGCTTACGAACGATATGCCGCCGATCCTATCGGATACATCGCCTTGACCTCGCCACAGGTGAAAGTGACCGTCACCGACGATAACGGAAAACCTTACCAACCAAGAACATGCCGTATAACCCTATAGAAAGGGAAGAAAGATGAAACGGATCATACTGCATATACACACTTTTTGTTTACTTACGCTGCTCTGCCCGGCAGGATTGGCCGCCCAATCCGTCATCCGAGGGATCGTGATCGACAGGGAAAGCCAACTGCCGGTAGAAGCGGCCACCGTGCAATTAACCAGAGGCAACGTCTCCTTTCCTATCAACTATACGTTAAGTAATAATGAAGGGACCTTTACCCTCACCCAACCGAAGCGGACGGACTCACTTCTCGTCTCCGTCTCGCTCTTAGGGTACCAAACCCAGCAACAAGCCGTACATGCCGGACAAACGCTTCGTTTTGAGATGGAGCCGCAGGTATTCAGCCTAAAGGAGGTGAAAATCCATCCGGGACGTGTCTGGGGGCGGCAAGATACGATCAATTATGATGTCACCCGCTTTCTCTCCCCAAAGGATCAATCCATCAAGGACGTATTACGGAAACTTCCGGGTATCGATATCGATGATCTGGGGAAGATCTCTTACAACGGGAAAGAGATCCGTAATTTCTATGTGGAGGGACTGGATCTCACCAACGGGAAATACAAGCAAATCAGCGAGAACCTGCGAGCCGACGCCGTACAGAACATACAAGTGATGGAGAACCACCAACCGATCCGTGTGTTACAGAGAAAGATCAAGACCGAAGACGTAGCGTTGAACCTCAAGCTGAGACCGGAATTCCGAGATCGCTGGTTGATCAATGCCGAAGGCGGTCTCGGCGCATCCCCGTTCTTATGGAAAGGAGCCGCTGACGCCTTGCAGATCAGCCGCAGCAGCCAATCCGCTTATCTATATAAAGGGAATAATACCGGGCAGGATGTATCGGACGAGCAAAATACGCTTACCGAATCACCCGAATCCCGTTTATCCGAGCCCAAGGTTCCCCAATTTCTGCTACAGCCCTCATTCTCCGCCCCGCTAAAGAAAGAGCGCTGGCTGTTCAACCATATACACAGCCTATCCGCAAATCGCCTATATAAACTGAACGAGAACACCCAACTCCGTATAAACGCCGGTTATATCCACGACCGGCAAACACAGGAAAGGGGGAGTGAGACGACTTATTACCAATCCGAGGATACGATTCATCTAACGGAGCAAAGCGATAGCCGCATTCGCTCGGATCAAGCCAACCTAAATATCGGAGTGGAAAACAACTCGCAGGAAAGGTATCTCAAGAACCAGTTCTCAGCCACCGGAGATTGGCAATCCAGCCTTTCCCATATAACCGGAAACACAATTTCCACCGGCCGTACAACATTGGACCAACGCATCAAAACCCCGAACCTCGACTTGCGTAATAATTTACGGAGCCTGTGGAGCTTGGACAAATACACGTTGGAAGTCCAGTCTTTGCTCCGTTACCACAGCAACGCGGCCGATCTTCGCTTGGATAATTACCCTTATCCAATGAACTTACGCGACTTTTATACCGATAATTCCTTTTCATTCCTGAAAAAAGAACGGTTCCCTCACCCAGCGATATACGGTGGGCATAAACGGGAGATCAGCAATATCGAGAAAAGCCTGCAAACTTATCTCTCACCCGATTACCAATGGAATACCTATAAATGGACCCTATCCCTCAGCGCCCCTCTCAGATGGACCGGATATACAGGGGTCGGTTTCTCCCGCATCTCGGTTAATCCGTCCCTGTCCATTATCTACAAACTGAATTACGCATGGCGTTTCACGGTACACGCCTCCTATAAGGAAAGATACGGAGAGATGACCGACTTATACGACCGGCCTTATCAAACGGATTACCGGAATAGCGTCTGGAATTGCGGAATCCTCCCGGTTTACAGACAACAGCTTTATTCCGTTTATGGGGAGTACAAGAATACGGCACGGGAATTCTTCGCCACGGTAAACCTGACACACAACCGGGAGTGGTACAACCGTATATACGAGCAACGTATAGAGAACGGACAGATACAACGAGTCTCCTTACCACTGTCCAACCACGGTTCCGGATATACCGTCAAAAGCACGCTATCCAAAGGCTTTTACGATCTAGGGCTAAAGACCTCGCTCCTGGCGCTCCTCAATATCAGCAAGGCCGAGCAAATCAGCGGGGGACAAAGGCTTCCCTATCAATATCGTCTCATGCGCCTAGAACCCAAAGTGATCTGGACTCCCAACCGCCATTGGGAGACCAGTTACCAAACCGATATCCGGTACGGAGGAAGTAAAATAGGAGAACGTACCCGTTTGGCGCCCTTATGGAACGTCACCCAACAAGTACAACTCTCCTACATTTTCTCACCCATAGAGGCAAGCCTTTCCGTAGATCATTATCACAATGACGTGAATGAAGACCAATCCGTCAACGCCGTTTTCGCGGACTTCTCGGTCTTATGGAAATCCCGGCGTTTGCAAATCACCGCCACGGCGACAAACCTGTTCGACAAACGTACCTACGGATACACGCGATACGCATCGTTGGAAAGCTATACCTCATGGGTACGTATCCGTCCCCGGGAGTTTCTGGTAGCGATCCGCTACCAGCTATAAACGATCCAGACGAGTCCGGGTTATAGGCGTATCTTCCGCTCCACCGTACCCTCTGCCGTATCTATCCGTATGAAATAAACGCCGGGCTGGACATTTCCCAAGGAAACAGCGTAATCCACCGACGCAGGTAAACCGACCTTCTTTTCATACAGATGACGACCCGAAGCGTCATACACATGGATACTGAACGAACTAGGGACCTCCGCCCAACGGACATGGAAACTTCCTTTCGTACCGCTAGCATATATGGACACGGCCTCTTGCGGAGCCTCCTCGAATACGTTCTCCGTAGAGGTAGGAATTCCCAATATATCCAGCAAACCTTTATACACGTCTATTTTTCCCCATCCCCATTGCTTGTTCGGATAAGAGAGCGGCTTATCCTGAACAGACGTACGGGAGAAAACATCCTTGATATCATCCGGGGATAAAGTAGGGTTCGCCTGTAGCCAAAGAGCGATACTGCCTGTCACGAAAGGACAAGCCATTGGTGTACCACTCATATAGCCCCACGGATATCTATGTCCATTAAATGTGGAATAACGAGCCTGATATACCTTGTCTCCTTCACCGGTCTCACCCTCCAGATAGAATGAGTTATAAGAGGACGCCACCCAAAGTCCGGGTGCTGTTATATCTGGTTTCATGCGATTATCAACCGTAGGGCCTACGCTTGAAAATGATGTTAACTCACCCAAACTATTACCTGGCCAATAAGAGGTACCCCCATCTACATTTACCGGCATATACGAGTGGCATAAGCCCCGACAGCTATCACATTTTTGGCCGATGCCGGAGAGCCGATAGTAAAATCTCCCGTTCCGATCGTATAGGATCCCCCTTTCCCAAGTCCGTAAATAAGCTCTCGCCATTGTTGCCCCAAGCCCGGACCGGCGTGTTATTTGTCGCCACATGAAGTAAGAATATCTTTTCATTTTTGGTGCCTTCCGGATAATTGAACTGAATAAAAAGGCGGTATCTCCCATTAAACACATATAATTCAGATTCCATTCGCGCCTCATACACCAACGTACCATCCACGCTCTCACTAGTAAAAACAGAAGATTTAGGCATTGTATCCAAGGCAAAGAACCCGGTCGTATTTAATATCTCATCGCTTTCACTATCATACAGATCCAGGCAAACAGAAAAAGGTTCCCCGGGCTCGTCCGCCCAGATATCCACCAATCCATAAGAAATATCCGTATTAGACCTGCCAACAAAAGTACGCAAGGTATCCGAAGGCGACATCAGTTCGGTATATACTGGCATGTCCCTAGAATTTCCCATAGCCACCGTGATAATTTTACCCGGCCCGACCATTCGGTCCAACATTATATCCATAAAATTAGTACCATCGTGTCCTCCAATACCATCCCCTAAACTAAGATTCACCACGCAAGGTCTACCCTGTTTCTCGCTCTCTCTGAATATATAGTCCACTCCGTCTACGATATCGGAGTTCTGCATGGTAGTAGCCACCAAGATCATATCACTCTCGTTGGCAACACCTTGATAGGCGTATCAAACCCTCCTCCGGCAGCTATGCCCGCGACATGGGTACCATGCGTATTTACATCCGAATCAAACGAGCAAGCCGCATCCAGCAGTTCCTCTTCCGTCCTGTATTCCGCTTTACTATAAGGACTCGTTTGGTCCCAAACTTGTTTGATACGATACGCTTTACCCTCCTTGTCATAGAAATTCGGGTGAGTAAAATCAAATCCACTATCGACTACACCCACGATAACCCCCTTGCCCGTATAAGGTGGGGAAGCTTAGTCCCCGCATAGGCGTCCGCCACGTCCGAGTAGTAACGGGCCGAGTCCATACTGGCCCTCATAGGTTGTGAAGCGGATACATATTGGATACAACCCAGCTCAGACACCGACTCCACGGCAGACAGGGGGATCAACACCGTAGCGATATCTCCCGTCCTTGTCCGGATACGGCACCCGGCCGAATCCAAGGAAGCCCATCCCTCATCCGTCGCCACCTTCACGAAAGCCGAGAGATAATCTCCCGAGATAGAACTCCTCAACAACGAGTTCGCCGTATCTTTCTTCGCTAATTTGTCTAAAAGAATGCGTGTATAGGGAGACATCTTGGAATACGTAGGTTCTTGGGCAAACATCCCTCCTACCACAAAAATCGCTAGAAGCAGCGATAACAAAATAGATTTTTTCTTCATATTAACCATCTTTTCTATTATTTTTCTATTATATTTCAATCAAGACGTAAAGTTCATCTCATCGCCCCAGCCACGACATTTTAAATGCGCCTTTTTATCTGTCTTATTGTGATACAAAGTAAGGCTTTTAAATGCGGACTTTCATTAAGAGCCCCCCACTACCTTACGACATTTAGTCCAAAAATAGTGTGACATATAATCCGGATTCGAGGCAAACTAGGCCCTTTTCATCTAATCGTTGCCAAAAATACTTATAAATCAAAGAAAAATTTATATTTTTGTTTGCCAAAAAGTAAATAAATGAAACTAACATATATAACTTTATTCTTTTTTTCTATCGTACTCTTGAGAGCGGCAAACCCTTCCGCAGATAACCGCCCCCAAGAAAAATTATCTTACCAATCCATATTCAATCAGATCATCGCAACCCCCGAAAAAGCGATAAACCTAGCCGATAGCGCCGAGAACCTACGGATCATACCGGAATACAAAGCACATATCATCCGGTCACGGGCATACGCCCGGTTGAAAAACGAGAAGAAAGCGCTGGAATACGCTCTAGCCGCATTCCACACCGATTCCGTGCAAAACGACTCCACGGCCTACATGAATGTTTGCCAGATACTAAGTAATTGCTATATCGAGCTATCCCGCCAGAACGAAGCCATAGAATACGCAACGAAAGCGATACAGATCGCACGCTCCCAAGGCAATAAGAGCGTCGAGGCTACCTCTATGATCTCCATCTCACGGGCACAAAACGAGCTGGCACAAAAAGACAAGGCTATCGAGACACTTGACCAAGCGATTGAACTGCTACAAGGCACCACCGATCCAGAAGATAAGCGTACGTTGATCTCACTTTATATGGAGAAGCTACGAAACATCATGATCCAGGAGAAAAATGAAGAAGCAATAAATACCGGAAAGGAAGTAGAGGCACTTCTGGAAAAGATGGAACAAACAGGCGATATGCAAGAGACAAGGGTGGATATGCACCTAGGTTATTTATATAGCTTCCTTTGCGAAGCGTATCAACTGATCGGAGAGGAACAAGCAGCGGCCAGTTACTACCAAAAGTTCCTCACCACCAAATTCGCCCAAAAGCCGCAGGGAAGAACGAGAGCGGACCCTTACCTGCTATTAATAAATGATTATAAGCAAGTGATCCATAACACCTTGGAACGGGAGAGACTGACTCCGGCGCAAGATACCATCAATAAAGATTATACGGTGATGCTAGCGAAGCTAAAGAATACCTATTCCTTAATGGGCGACTATAAAACAGCTCTCCAATACAGTGATCGCCTCTCCAACATACGAAAGGAACTGTATGCCCGCGACAAGGAAAACGCAGCCATGGAACTTGCCATCGCCTATGAGACGAACGAAAAGGAAACCAAGATCATCAAGCAGGAAATGGAGCTGAAGCAGCGCAACACATTTCTCGGAGCCTCTCTAGGCATCATAATCCTCCTTATTCTCTTGCTTTGGATCTCGTACCGGAACAGCAAGGTCATCAAGCGAAAGAACAAGATCACAGTGAACCAAGTAAACCAACTCCTAGCCTACAAGAATGAGCTATTGGCGATCAAGGAACGTGACAAAGAGGCAGAACTATCGCACCAAGAAGAACTTCCCAAATCAGATAGCAAGACACAAACTGACCCAGATCAACCAATCGACCAAGATTCTTTCATCCTGTTGGAAGAAATAATGCATAAAGAGAAACTCTATCTAAAATCAGATCTTACCCGTGAGGACGTACTAAAACGGCTCCGCATGGACAAAAACCGTTTTGCCCGGATGATACAGAGCAACACGGGAGACTATTACACAAACTATATCAGCAACCTCCGCATGGAACACTCCATACAGCTAATGAAACAATATCCTTATTACAACCTAGAAGCCATCGCCCTCGATTCCGGATTGGGAAACGTACGTGCCTTACACCGCCTCTTCAAGAATAAGATCGGGATGACGCCTACCGAGTATAAAAAAGCCTTACATGTGAATTAAATTAACTATTTGCAGCAATCGGTCCCAATCCCGTACAAAAAACTTACTTTAAGCCCTTTTATTCAATAAATTCATCTAATTTCGCGTCATTTATAAACGACACGTCTCTATGAATAATGATAAGATCGTCACACCCAGCTTTTGCTATATACTAGCGGCGAATTTCCTGCTTTTTTTCGCTTTCTATCTAATCCTGCCGATCTTGCCTTTTTATCTGAAGGAAGAATTCATGATCGGGAAGTCTATGATCGGGTTTATCTTGTCGTGCTATACGCTAGCGGCGCTCTGTATCCGTCCGTTCGCCGGATATTTACTGGATACTTTCGCCCGCCGTCCCTTATATCTGGTGGCTTATTTCATTTTCACCGCCATATTTGGCGGATACATGGTAGCCACGGCGCTTACCCTCTTTATCGCCTTACGCGTCGTACACGGTTTCGCCTTCGGCATGGTGACGGTGGCCGGAAATACGATACTGATCGACATCTTGCCCTCCTCCCGCCGTGGGGAAGGTATTGGCTATTACGGCCTAGCCAATAACATCGCCATGAGTTTCGGGCCGATGATCGGTCTGTTCATGCAAGGGAACTTCACATACGACGTGATCTTTTCCTGCTCGTTGCTATCCGGAAGCCTTGGTTTTATCATGGCCTATATGGTCAAGACTCCTTATAAGCAACCGGTCAAACGAGAACCGATCTCCCTAGACCGCTTTTTCTTGGTGAAGGAACTTGGGCGGGTATCTCCCTATTATTGCTCTCCATTCCTTATGGTATGACTACCACTTATGTAGCGATGTACGCCGCTGAGATCGGGATCAGCGTAAACTCCGGACTTTATTTCACCTTTATGGCCGTGGGACTCGCTGTCTCCCGCCTGTTCTCCGGACGGCAAGTGGATAAAGGACGGATCACGCTTGTTATCTCCCTCGGGATGTATTTGGCGGCGGCCACATTCTTTCTTCTTGCGGCGCTCAAGGAGTTGATGCATTGGAATCCGGTATTTTCCTCTTATCTCTACATAGGTATAGCCCTCTCGCAAGGCGTGGCGTTCGGAACCATGTTCCCTGCTTTCAACACGCTTTTCGTGAATCTGGCACCCAATAACCAGCGGGGTACGGCCACGTCTACATATCTAACTAGTTGGGATGTAGGTATCGGTATCGGTTGATGGCCGGGGGCAGTATCGCACAAGAGCTGGGTGGCTTCAACTACGCCTACCTGTCCGGCGCTTGCCTTACGGTATTGTCTACGTTTTTCTTTTTGTTCAAGGCAGGGCCGCATTTCAATCGGCACAAGCTGAGATAAGTACTGCACGGCTCTTCCATTAATCTATCCGTTCTTAGTTAAGCCGAGAAGCTTTAATTCCATACAATAAGCCTACTCATGAACTGCGCACGTAAGAAGCTAAGAATCAGCGTCAAAAAAACACGAGAATCTTTCTGTCAAAACACGTACATGTTTTTTCAAAAAGTCGTACGTGTTTTGGATGAAACTCGTACGTGTTTTCCCGAATCTTTCGGCTGAGAACAAAAGCGCATATAGAAATCGACAAGAAGCCATCATCACTTGTATATCCCCTGTTTTTTACTTAATATCGCGTAACGATAATCAAGCTGATAAGATGAAAATAATAGCAGATAACACGGTTCCTTACCTAAAAGGGATCTTGGAGCCGATAGCGGACGTATCCTACCTTGACTCCAAAGAGTTTACTCCCACGAACATAAAAGACGCGGATGCCTTGATCGTACGTAGCATAGATAAATGTACACGCGAGCTATTGGAAGGTAGCCGGGTTCGCCTCATCACGACAGCCACGATCGGGTACGACCATATCGATATCCATTATTGCGAGAAGACAGGGATCACGTGGAAGAACGCCCCGGGTTGCAACGCCGCTTCCGTGGGGCAATATGTATTATCCTCTTTGGTAGCCGTCGCCCTCCGCAAAGGAGAGAGACTAGCAGGGAAGGACTATCGGTATCGTTGGCGTAGGCCATGTAGGGAGTATCGTAGAGAGGCTATGCGAGGCCATGGGGATGCGTGTGCTTCGCAATGACCCGCCCCGTGCCGAGCAGGAAGGTGAGGATGGATTCGTATCCTTGGACACGATCGCGAAAGAGGCGGATATCATAACCTTGCATGTGCCGTTGACCAAAGAGGGACGTTTCGCCACCCGCCATCTCGCCGATCCTGCTTTTTTCGACAAATTGGAACGAAAACCATGGTTTATCAACAGTTGCCGGGGCGCCGTACATGATACGCAGGCCTTATTGCAGGCCAAACGAACCGGCAAGGTCAGCGAACTGATCATTGATTGCTGGGAGAACGAACCGGATATCGACCGGGAATTACTGTCGGAAGCCACGATCGCCACTCCTCATATACCGGTTTCTCCGCCGACGGGAAGGCGAACGGGACACGAATGTGCTTGGAGAATATAGGATGCTTTTTCGGTATCCGTATCGAAAAGATCAAGGAAGTCATTCCGCCTGCCCCAACCAACCCGTTCATCGACTTGGGACAATTCAAGGAGCACCGTGGAAGAAGCCATCTTGAGAAGTTTCAACCCAGAAGTAATCGACCAAGCACTAAGAGCGAATCCTCATCATTTCGAGCGATTTAGGGCAGCGTATGATCATCCCCGTGAGTTCCATGCTTACCAAGCGATCAAAGCTGACCCGGAAGAATTCGCCGTACTCCAGAAACTAGGTTTTCAAGTAGGCTAATGACAAAAAAGCCTTACAATAAACTTTCGATCACATGAGGATAATGCGCATACTCCAGGGCATGCACTTTCGAGGCTACCTCCTCCGGCGTATCCGAAGGTAATACCGGACAAGAAGCCTGGAAGATGATAGCGCCCTCATCATAATGCTCATTAATATAATGTATAGTAATACCCGACTCCCGCTCACCAGCCTTCACGACCGCCTCATGCACATGCATGCCATACATCCCCTTGCCGCCATATTTAGGGAGTAACGCGGGATGGATGTTCACGATCTTACCGGGAAAAGCCTGAAGAATCACGTCTGAGATCTTATTCATAAAACCGGCCAACACGATAAGGCAGACATCATATTCCGCCAACTTTTCCAAGATCGGCACACCGGCAATAAATTCCTCCCGTGAAAACACGAAAGAAGGTACGCCCAACTTATTTACCCGCCCATGCACGCCAACATTACGATTATTTGATAAAACAACCGCAACATTAACGTTTTCACTGTTAGTAAAATATCGGGCGATGTTCTCGGCATTCGTACCAGATCCGGAAGCAAAAATCGCTATGTTTTTCATATTTTTAGATGTTTAAATGCACAAGAAAAGAAAAAATGTGCAGTTTTCCGCATTTTTAGCTTATTAAATTTGCTTTGTAACATAAAAAATTCTTTTCTTTGCACTGCAAATTTAAAAAGTATATTCGTATTTATTAATCTAAATTGAAAAAGTTATGTCTGAAGTTGCTGAAAGAGTAAAAGCTATCATCGTTGACAAGTTAAGTGTTGAAGAAACAGAAGTTACAAACGAAGCAAGCTTTACTAACGATTTAGGAGCAGACTCTCTTGACACTGTAGAATTGATTATGGAGTTCGAAAAAGAATTCGGTATCTCAATTCCTGACGATCAAGCAGAAAAGATTACAACTGTAGGTGACGCTATCGCTTACATCGAGGCTAACGCGAAGTAATCAATCCTTTTAACTAAAGGTATGGAATTAAAAAGAGTTGTAGTAACAGGTCTTGGAGCTATTACTCCTCTTGGTAATACCCTCCCGAAACATGGGAAGGTATTATCAATGGAAAAAGTGGCGCTGGACCTATTACTCAGTTTGATGCATCCAAATTCAAGACACAATTTGCATGCGAAGTTAAAGGCTTCGATCCGTTGAAAGTTATGGATCGTAAAGAAGCCCGCAAGTGTGATCGTTATAGCTTATTCGCGATCGACGCGGCGAAACAAGCGATCGAGGACGCGGCAATGGACTTGGATAACGAAGATAAGAACCGTATCGGCGTTATTTTCGCTTCAGGTATCGGTGGTATCAAGACATTTGACGAGGAAGTATTGAGTTATGCGAAGATCAAGGATACGATCGGTCCGAAGTTTAACCCGTTCTTCATCCCGAAAATGATCTCGGATATCGCGGCTGGACATATTTCCATGCTTTATGGATTCCACGGCCCGAACTTTGCGACCGTCTCAGCTTGTGCATCTTCTACAAACGCTATCAGTGACGCATTCAATTATATCCGTTTAGGCAAGGCTAACGTCATCATCACCGGTGGAGCGGAAGCTGCTGTTTCTGAATCGGGTGTAGGTGGATTCAACTCCATGAATGCGTTATCGACACGTAATGATTCTCCCGAGACCGCATCTCGCCCGTTCAGCGCTAGCCGTGACGGATTCGTGATGGGTGAAGGTGGAGCTTGCTTGGTATTGGAAGAAATGGAGCACGCATTGGCTCGTGGCGCTAAAATATATTGCGAGATCGCTGGAACCGGAATGTCTGCCGATGCTTATCACTTGACCGCTTCTCATCCGGATGGTTTAGGAGCGAAGCTGGTTATGCGCAACGCATTGGAAGACGCGGGAATGACTCCGGAAGATATTGATTACATCAATGTTCATGGAACATCGACTCCCGTAGGCGATATCTCAGAGGTTAAGGCGATCAAAGATGTGTTCGGAGAACATGCTTATCAACTGAATATCAGTTCTACAAAGTCAATGACCGGTCACTTGCTTGGTGCTGCCGGAGCGGTAGAGGCGATCCTGTGTATTATGGCTATAAACGATGGTATTATCCCGCCGACCATTAACCATGCGGAAGGCGACGATGATCCTGAAATAGATTATAAACTGAATTTCACATTCAATAAGGCTCAAAAGAGAGAAGTGAAAGCCGCTTTATCGAATACGTTTGGTTTCGGTGGACACAACGCTTGCGCCATTGTTAAAAAATTCGTGAAATAACGTGTTTAGAAAGCTATACAAACAGCTACATAAAAGAATAAGGCTCCTGCATAATAAAGGTAGGGAGCCTTATTTGTCTTTATCAAAGATTCTAGGTTTTTATCCGGATAATCTCCAGATTTACGAGCAGGCCTTGTTGCATAAATCATCATCGGTAGAGACGGATGATGGTAAATGGCTTAACAATGAGCGTCTTGAATTTTTAGGAGATGGCATTTTGGATGCGGCGGTCGCCGATATTGTCTATAAGCGCTACCCGAATAAGCGGGAAGGCTTTTTGACAAACACACGCTCCAAGATCGTACAACGGGAAACGATGAATAAGGTCGCCGTACAACTCGGCCTCGATCAAATGGTAGTCTATTCAACCAAGATAAACTCTCATAACAATCATATGTATGGTAATGCGCTCGAGGCTTTGATCGGCGCTATTTATCTGGATCAAGGTTATGACGTTTGTTATAAGTTTATCCGTGACGTGATGATAGAAAAGTATATCGATGTAGATACGCTCGTCCGGAAAGAGATAAATTTCAAGTCAAACTTGATTGAATGGAGCCAAAAGAACAAAATATCGATCTCGTTCGATCTAATAGAGTCTTTTACGGATCATGATGGGAATCCTGTATTCCAAAGCGCGATTAAATTGCTCGGCGAGCAATTGGCATAGGTATCGGTTACTCCAAAAAAGAATCCCAGCAAGCGGCTTCTAAAATGGCGGTCAAAAGATTGCGGACAGACAAAGAACTCCAGCAACGTATCTCTGCCACAAAGAAAAAGAAGACTGGTGAACTAACCGATGAAAAAGAGTTTTCCGACCTCCCAGAGGAAGAAACTGTATGATAAACAGCAGAACTTGGGTAAATCGTTTGATATACCCAAGTTCTTCGTTATATAAGAATAAGCTCATATAAAGTTGTATGTATGAAAAACCAGTACAGTAAACTTCTCCGAATATTAATAACCGGCATATTATATATCGGTTATTTCTCGATTTCAAGTTTGTTGGCGCAGATCAGCGAAGGAGGACTCCCCCCCAGCTTTCAATTCGCAGGTTCACTTCGAAGTGAAAAGCTAGCAGAACAAGTTCCAGTGAATTTCAGTGTGGAAGACCTCAAGGCGGTCGATGCGTGGAGGGTCAGCCAAGGCGCTCCGTTGCGTGTAGCCAAGTCGATTCCAACCAGCTTCGACATCGCCAATAGCGGCGATTGGATTTCACTACCTGACGGTAGCCAAGTATGGCAACTTCACCTTCAAGCGAAAGGAGCGATCGCCTTGATCCTGTATTACTCCGATTTTTATATACCCAAAGGTGCCCGGTTATACCTGTATAACGCAGCGAAAACCCAAGTATTGGGTGCCTATACGCATCGTACGCATCCTAAAAACGGACCGTTCGCAACCCAAGCCGTAGCAGACGATGAGGTGATCCTCGAATATGTGCCGGCACCATCCGGCGAGACACCTCGACTACGCATCCGGGAGGTCGGTTACGGGTATAATCATCTTGAAGCGATCATGCCAGAAGTACAGGAAGCGCCGGGAGCCGACTTTTCAGGAGCTTGCGAAGTGAATATCAATTGCGAGGAGGGAGCCGATTGGCAGGAGCAAAAGAAGGGGGTGATACAAATGATTCAATACATCCGTAATAAAGAGGGAGAAGGAGGAAGCTATATTTGTACGGCTTCTCTGGTAAATAATACGGCCCGTGACAAAAAGCCTTATGTATTATCCGCCTTCCATTGTTCGCAAGATATACTGGGCGAACAGACGGTTACTCCCGAGGAATTAGCGGTCTGGTTGTTTTATTTCCACCAAGAACATGTGGGCTGCGATAATGAGTCACCCATTTATCCGATAAAAACCATGGTAGGATGTACACGGAAAGCCTCCACCCCTGTCGAAAACGGTTCCGACGGACTGTTGCTGTTGCTTAACGACGAGATCCCCGACGATTATAATGTATTCTTTAACGGATGGGATCGTTCAAATATGCTTTCACTCTCGGGCGTAGGCATCCATCATCCTTCCGGCGATTATATGAAAATCTCCACCTATGGAAATTATCCGACAGAATCGATTACATGGCGTAATAGTGATGTTGGGAAAACCGGGGCCACGAACGCTCATTGGAACGCAACTTTCGATGCCACGCTAAACGGACACGGGGTGACCGAGGGAGGTTCTTCCGGCTCGCCTTTATTTAATAGCAAAGGCTTGATTATAGGTACGCTGAGCGGTGGAAGCTCCAGTTGCGAACTGCCCGAAGGATTGAATTTATACGGTAAATTGTATTATCACTGGAATAAATACAGTGATAATGATACAGCCCGGATGGATGTCTGGCTAGATCCACTCGGAACGGGCGTCACCTCGTTGCAGGGAATGACGCAGGATGGGAAAACGCTCGGAAACGAGTATGAAGGTCCGACTGATTTGAAATACAAACAGATCTCCACGGATGAGATTCAACTGACATGGAATGCCCCAGTCCTCGAAAAAATAGCTGGTTGGGGATCACAAGATCGTTATCAACAGTTCGGTCTCGGAGGAGATCCATTCTATTTCGCTCAGAAATGGGATACGAAAGATCTACAACCGGTGCATAAAAAAACGATCCGGAAGGTTAATTTCTATCCGCAGGAGGGGTCACTTATGGAGTCTATATCAAACAGGGAAACCGGGAGTATGAAGAGAGTTTCACTCAACTGAAATCAGGTAAAATAAATTCGGTCACACTTAAAACACCATTCGTAATCGATGCGAAGCAGGATTTACTGGTAGCCATTCATGTGATAAGCTATGCCAATAACACATACCCGGCATGCTCCGATGAAGGCCCCGCAGTCGACGGAAAAGGGAATTTATACTCTTTGGACGGAAAAAAATGGGAAACATTCTCTGATGATGAGCTAGATGCCAATGTTGTGTTATCGATCGTAATAAGCGCGGAAGAAGGTGAGCTCCCCTCAAGTTCCGTATTCTCCACGAGCACTTTCTCGGAGAAACCGCAACCCATGAGAACGGGCCGATTATCATTCCGGAAACTGGCTATCGCCTCTGATGCGCAAGAAGCAGAGTTGATCACGGCTTTTCCGGAGCTGACCGGTTATAAGGTATATCAAGATACCCGAGAACTGACGACATTACCTGTTTCTCAACGGAATTATACGGTGAAAAATCTGACAACAAGTACCCCTCTGCTCCAAGTAACGGCACTTTATGGTACCGATGAGAGCGCCCCGGTTACGGTAATTCCGGAAACGAGCGTAGGTAACGAACTGAAGCCAACAGGCGAAGAAGTAGATATTCAACCACGTATCTTCTCGAATGAAGTACAGATCCAGAATTATCAACAACTGAAATCGCTTGAGATCTACAGGGCCGATGGAAAGTTGATACGTAGCGTCCCGCAACCGGGAAGC
>ENA-OQAA01000192-OQAA01000192.1-human-gut-metagenome-genome-assembly--contig:-NODE-192-length-44250-cov-3.876255_pt1 | contig 44250 bp, 49 predicted proteins | sample MGYA00242489_ERZ504515 | MGnify/ENA primary metagenome ERZ504515 (study PRJEB26092, sample SAMD00036237) | human gut metagenome | host: Homo sapiens | study: EMG produced TPA metagenomics assembly of... | reverse complement strand
TTCAAACAAAAACGAAATAAAGTATCGGCACACAAAATTGAAACAGATACACTCCGTTTAAAACAGATAACACTACCGTTTCTTCATTTGTATATTTCAGCATTACCGGAAGCGTTGTATCTTCACTTGTCGCTCCCGCAGGTGCAATGCACGTATAATAATTAAAATGTACCGCCAAAAACGGAATAATAAAAAACGAAAAGATCTCTCTCATCAGATTACTCAAAAAAGCGATACTTCCGGCTTCTGCGCTTACCAGCTTGCTGATCGTTGCTCCTGAAAGACTGTACCAGCCTAATCCGCTCGCGATCGCCGTCCCATGACCAACAGGCATTTTAACGATCATAGAACAAATTATTCCTCCCAAAAGAGAGCCTATAATAATTCCGATCGGAATAATAAAAATCTTAATATGATATTCCCGTATTTTCTGCACAATACCGTCATACATTCCGATGCTTATTCCGACGGAGAACATTAATATATATAAAACAATATGGGTATTCTGCGTGATTGCGGAAATGAAACTGCTTTCCACATCAAAATAGCCGTAGACAAGTCCTGATACTAAGGACAATATCGTTAAAAAAACGATCATCTAACCCCTTCTTTCCTAAAACTTTATTTTTTACAACGGCCTATTTATCTTTCTTCATAAAAACTCTTGTCAGCCAGTAAACCAATCCGATAGAAAGCACGGTCGGTATAAGGAAAAAGAGAAAGCTTGTCAGACCAAGCGATGATAATTCTTCAAAAAAATGATCTTTCTTTCCAAGCATGACTCCCATAGAAAAAATCAAAATAAACGTACAAAAACAAAGAAAAGATATTTCATTTTTCTTTTTCGCCCTGCGCAGGATTGAAACTCTTCCTACTAAAATCCCGATACACATAACAATCAATATATCCATTTCTTAACTCCTCACAATCCGATTTTTCGCACTTATATACTATATCAAAATTTTCCTGTTTCGTCATGTATAAAAGGAAAACAAATACTTCAGGAATCACCGAAAAGCGCCAAAAAGCACATTGTCATCTGCTTGCGTGATTATATCACAGAATCTTATCATCCTCTATGCTATATATTAATAGAACAAACTTTTAGGAGATCCGTCATGGAAAAACATTGGTATGACTATTTGTGGATCGTATCCCTCGCTTATTTGATTCTCGGATTTTTCAACATCCTGTTTGCATGGATCGGACTTCTTTGTTTTTTCATCCCTTTGATCATCTCTCTTGCAAATGGAACAAAGGGATATTGTAACCGGTATTGTGGAAGAGGGCAGCTTTTCGGTCTGATCGGAGGACGTTTCGGTCTTTCCCGAAAAAAAGACGTGCCTCTGTGGATGAAAAGTAAATGGTTCAGATATGGATTTCTAATCTTTTTCTTTGTCATGTTTTTCCAAATGCTTTGGAATACAGGACTTGTATTTGCAGAAATCCACAGCTTAAAACAGGCAGTCTCCCTGCTCTGGACATTTTCGTTCCCGTGGGATTGGGCATACCACGGAACACTATTCCATCCGGGCGTCGCACAGTTTGCTTTTGGATTTTACAGTGTCATGCTGACATCTACCGTACTTGGGGTTGCAACAATGATCTTGTTCAAACCGAGAAGCTGGTGCGTTTACTGTCCGATGGGAACAATGACTCAGCTCATCTGTAAGGCGAAAAGTCCAAAACTAAACGATTCAAAATGAGCCCACACGAAAAACCGATTCAAAAAACCGATTTAAAAACTTATTAAAAAACAATTTGAATAATTACGAAAAAAGCGGACAGTTCACTGTTCCGCTTTTTCTGTTCAGATGTTCAGACTTTCTGCTCAGATTTTTCCGTTAAACTTATTCTGTTCCATATTGTCCGCCCATATTGTTTTTGTTTTATTTATTTTGATCTTTCACTACTTCCAAAGCTTTCTCTAACTGGGTGTCTGCTTCGGGATTATTCTCATCGTATTCATACTCTACTTCCACGTCAGGCTCTACGCCTTTGCCGTTGATGCTCCGTCCGTTTGGAGTATAGTATTCTGCGATTGTCATTTTTAAGCATGTTCCGTCTCCAAGATCCATTAACTGCTGAACGACCCCTTTTCCATAAGTCGTCATACCGACGATCTCTCCGATGCCGTAATCCTGCACAGCTCCGCTGAAAATCTCCGACGCGCTGGCGCTGTATTGATTTACAAGTACGGCAAGCGGCTTATCAAATTCATTTGCTCCGTCGCAAGTAACTTCTTCTACATTCCCTTCTTTGTCTTTTGTCGACACGATCACTCCTTCCGGAAGAAGCAGCTTCAGCATATCTGTTACTGTATCAAAATTTCCGCCGGGATTATTACGAAGATCAATTACAAGCCCTTTCATTCCCTGCTTTTCAAGATCTTCCAGCGCCGTTTCAAATTGATGATAAGTTACGCTGTCAAACTCGCTTACAGCGATATAGCCAATCTGATCTTCTTTCATTTCATATGCGACTGTCTGTACTTCGATCTTATCCCTGACAGCCGTCACTTCAACTTCTTTTCCGTCTCTTAGCACATGGAGGACAACCGACGTACCTTTTTCGCCTTTGATCCACGAAACGACTGTATCCAGTTCATATCCCGCCGTCTCATGTTCGTCTACCTTATATAAGATATCGCCTGATTTCAAGCCCGCCTTGTCTGCAGGTGAATCTTCATACACATTGACGATCGTAATCTCATCTGTTCCGAGCTGCTTCGACATCGATGCTCCGATTCCGAAAAATTCACCGTTCGTTGTTTCAAAAAGCTCCTTCGCTTCCTGTTCATCGTAGTATTCTGTATACGGATCTCCCAGCGCGCCTGCATACCCTGAATAAATACCTTCTACAAGGGCATCTTTATCAATCTCATCTTCATACAGATAATACTTCTCTATCAACGCGTTAAGCCTGTCAAGTTTATGTTCCATATCTGATCTTGATGTACTTTCCGTTGCAAAATTGCCTTTGAAAAATACGGCAGATACCACCTTTGCAGCTCCCCATACTCCGGTAATTATAACTGCGCCGATCACGATTCCTACAAGAACGCCAATCCCGAATCTGCTTTTTTTCTTCCCGCTGCCTAAAGAACCTTCATTTGCATCCACGCTGCCCCGACTCATCTTGATTTCATCCGACTCATTTTGATTATTACTAGTTTGATCCATGTTTTTCATTCCCCTGTTTTCGTTCATCCGCAAATTTTCTTACATCACATCGCATTACTTTCCAACGCCCCTCTATCTATTATATAACCGTTTTTATTTCCCATTCGACTTTTATGAAATGTCGCCAAACTTTTTGTCTATACAGAAGAAAGACAAAACAGATCATACTCTGCCTTGTCTCCCCTCTTCTTCCATATACGGGAAATCTCCCATATAGTAAATTTCACTGACTGAATCATTACCCCCGGCTATTCCTATGTATAACCACTTTACATATACAAATCAGGATTTACAGGTACATTATTCAGCTCCACCTGAAAATGAAGATGCGGTCCGGTTGACTGCCCTGTGCTTCCCACATATCCGATCTGCTGACCTTTCTCTACATATTGCCCTGCTCTGACGGCAAGTGCGCTGTGATGCATATATTTTGTCACAAGTCCGTTTCCGTGATTAATAACAACCCAGTTTCCGGCGCTGTAGCTGAATCCGGCGATCACAACCGTTCCTGCCGCAGCCGCATATGTAGGTGTTCCTACAGCCGCAGCATAATCATGTCCTTTATGGCCGCCGACCTCATATGGCCTGATCTCGCCAAAATAACTGGATTGGTACGACATACCCGGACACGGGTGCGTAAAATATCCGTTTCCGCTCACGACGTTTCCGCCCGTTGAAGGAATATAATTATTTCCTGCCTGCTCCTGTTGGATTCTTTCAACTTCTTTTGCCTTTTCCAATGCAGCAGCATTCGCATCGATCTCCGACTGGATATTGCTAAGTTTTGCTTTATTCTCATCGATCATTTTCTGAACTTCCGTCTGCTGACCGACAAGCTTTGTCTGAAGCGTATTCAGTTCCTCATATTCTGCCTGAACCTCTTCTTCTTTCACCTCGATTTCTTCAACCGTATCCTGATACCTTATAAGTTCGTCTCTGTCATACTCTGAGATTTGAGAAATATATTCTGCCTTATTCAGAAAATCTCCCATATTCTTACTCTCGGCAAGAACGGCTACAAACTGAGTATTTCCACTCTCATACATATATTTGATACGAACTTTCATTCTCTCATACTGATCATTCGCATCAATCTGAGCCTGAACAAGTTCATTTTCAACCTGTTCGATCTCCTCTTCTTTTTCTGTCAGTTTCTTCTGCGTTTCTTCCATATCGGCAACGATCCCTTTTAATTTTTCCGTGAGATCTTTCGCCTCTGCCTCAGCCTGTTCTTTTTTGCCTTCAAGCTCGTCCGCTTTATTTTCCGCTTCCTGAACGGTAACAGCCCCTACGTTCATCGTCATTCCGGCACACAGCGCCAACGCAAGAAATAAACTCGCCACCCTCTTCATTCTACACTTCATCGAGTATACCTCCTATACTTTCAGATGTTTGCGCACCGTAAAGAAACTTCCGAGGAAACCGATTCCGATTCCCATTACCACACCGATCGGGAGTAAGATCTGATATACAGTCGACACCGGAAGGAATGTAATAATATTCTCAAGAATACTGAATTTCACCATAATGTACTGAACTGCTTTATCATACAGGAAGTACAGCAGTACAAGCGGAATCGCCGCGCCGAAAATACCAATGATAAGACCTTCGATCACGAACGGAGAACGAACGACAAAGTCTTTCGCTCCGATGTACTTCATGATCGCAATCTCTTCTTTTCGCACGGTAATACCCATCGTAACGGTATTACTGATCAGGAAGATCGAAACTCCGAGAAGGATAATGATAATTGCGATCGAAATAACCGCTACAAGTGTATTTACGCTTGAAAGCATCTTCGCTACTACGTCCGACTTGTTTACTTCTCGTACGCCGTCCAGTTTTTGTGCATAAGAAACAAGTTCTTTCTGCGTCTCCGAAAGAGAACGGCTTCTCGCTGTAAGACTCTTACTGTCTTCCGCTGTTTTCATATATACTTCATAGTTGTCCGAAGATGCCAGCGGGTTATCGTTTTTAAATCCTTCTGCCAGCTCCGGATTGTCTGCAAAATACTGCTTCTGGAATTCTTCCCATGCTTCTTCTGCCGATATGTACTTTACTTCTGCCACATCTTTGCGGGCTTCCAGCGCCTTCCCGATCGCTTTCTTCTCTGAATCTGTAGCGTCTTCTTCAAAGAATACTGTGATCGCAACGCCTTCCTCCGCTGTTTTTATAATATGCTGAAAATTTACAATAATCGAAAAGAATAATCCAAACAAGAAGATACAAGCTGACATTGTCGCAATGGACGCGAGCGAAAACATCTTGTTTCTCCAGATATTCTTAACGCCTTGTTTTCCGACGTATCCAAATGTACTAATCCTCATCTATATACCACCTTTTTGTTCATCACTGACGATCACACCTTGTTTCATAGTGATCACGCGCTCGTTCATCTCGTTTACAATCTCCTGGTTATGCGTAACGACAAGCACTGTCGTTCCTCTTTCATTCGCCTCTTTCAAAAGGCTCATGATCTCCCATGAGTTCGTTGGATCTAAGTTTCCCGTAGGCTCGTCTGCCAACAAAATAGCGGGTTCGTTTACGATTGCCCTTGCGATTGCAACTCGCTGCTGCTCTCCGCCTGATAATTCCTTCGGAAACGATTTATATTTTTGCGCAAGACCGACCAGCGAAAGCGCCGCAGCACTTTTTTCTTGATCACTTTTGTCGGCGTTTCCGTCACGCGCAGGGCAAACGCAATATTTTCATAAATGTTTCTGTCTCTCAAAAGACGGAAGTCCTGAAACACAACGCCCAATCCTCTTCTGTATTTCGCGATATTGCGGTGTTTCATACGATTCAGGTTCTGCCCGTTTACTATGATCGTTCCCTCAGTCGGATTCAACTCCTTCATGATCAAACGAATCAGGGTAGACTTTCCCGAGCCGCTGTCTCCGACGATGAAAACGAATTCTCCCCGTTCGATTTTCACAGAGACTCCGTTAAGAGCTGAATTGCCCTTAGAGTACTCTTTCGTCACGTTTCTTAATTCAATCATAAGTTCCTCCTAATTATTTATACTCCTGTAAGATCTAATACTCTAATGATTCCATATATTTCATATATTTTACAACCATAAGCGCGATCTTGAACGTGATCGCATCCTCAAACACACGCAGATCAAGCCCCGTGCTCTTCTGAAGTTTATCCAGTCTGTATACAAGAGTATTTCTGTGAATGTACAACTGCCGGGATGTTTCCGATACATTCAGACTGTTCTCAAAAAATTTATTGATCGTTGTCAATGTCTCCTCATCAAAATCATCCGGCGATTTCCCCTCGAAAATCTCTCTGATAAACATCTTGCACAACGGAATCGGGAGCTGATAGATCAGACGGCCGATACCAAGTGTCGTAAATGCAACAATATCCTTTTCCGCAAAGAAAATTTTCCCTACGTCAAGCGCAAGCTTCGCCTCTTTATAGGACTTGGATACTTCCTTGATGTCGCTGATGATCGTACCGTATGCAATACGGATCTGCTCGTCCTTTGTATCTTCCTTCAGCATGTCGAGCATTTCCTTCGCCATCTTCTCAAGCTCTTTCGCCCCGTCTTTTTCTGTGAGTTCTTTTACTACAATGATATTCTTCTCATCAACCGCAGTAATAAAATCTTTTGATTTTCCGCCAAGAAGATTTCTCACATTCTCAAGCGCGGCATTATCCTTTTCGTGTGATGTCTCAATAATAAAGATAACACGTTTTACCTCCGTGTCAATATGTAATTTTTTAGCACGGTTATAAATGTCTACCAACAGAAGGTTGTCCAGAAGAAGATTTTTAATAAAATTATCTTTGTCGAACCTTTCTTTATAAGCTACCAGCAGACTGTGGATCTGGAATGCCGCAACTTTGCCGAGCATATACGCCGTCTCGCTGTCACCTTCCGCCAGCAGTACGTACTCAACCTCTGCTCGTCAAAAATCTTAAAAAACTGACATCCCTGTATTACCTGACTGTCCGCAGGCGATTCTACAAACGAGATTACCGCGCTGTTTCGTTCCTGCGCATTGTCTAATGTAGATGCCAGTTCCTTTCCCTCTGTATCTAATACTGAGAAGTCAACTTTGGAAATTCCTTTCAATCCGTCGATCGTATTCTGAAGTATCTGATTTGAAATCATGCCTGTTCCTCCACTCCTTGGATTTATATCATGTACATTTTTCACAAACTTTAAAAGCGAAAATATTCCTCTTTCTTAGATTCGTATATTATATTAATGCAAAACAGCAAAAAAAGAAAGAGGAAATACATATTTTTTATGCATTTCCTCAGATATTTTACAAAAAATTCATATTTTAATGTCTATACATTGTTCACAAATTCCATATATGGACATTTTTCCCGCTTTTGTCTAGTCTGATTTTTTCTGTTGTTTCCCTACTAACAGATGAAATCGCTTTTTCAGCAGAAACCGGGAGAGCCTTTTGGAAAGCTTTCTCTCGCCATAACTTTTTTCAAGCAGAGTTCCACATCCGAACCACAGTTTTACATTTAAAAGAGCTTGATTTTCCGCGATAAACTTTTCTTGATAAGGAGAAGTCAGTACGGACAAGATACAGTCCGTCTCTGTTCCGTTGATCTCATTGACTACGTCTTCTTCCCGGTTTTCTCCCTCTTTGATCAGCGCGTGTCCCGTCAGAAAAATTCCTTTGTCATAATACTTCATGGCATTTTCCACAGTATTTAGCTTTTCTTCCGATTCGGCAAGCAAAAAAACTCTTTTTCTGTTCTTCTGAAGGTATTTCATAAACATTTTTATAAATGTCTGATTTTCCGCTTCTCTTAGTTTTATCCTGTCGGTTTCCCCTGCCGCTTCGAGAATTTCTGTCTCTCCGGGCAGAATAAGACCAAATCCGGATGTCGATCTTATCCACTCGTCTTCATCCCGCGCGCGCATCAATGCGCTCATAGATAAAACTTCGATAATATCAACCGACTCTCTTTCCAGAAACGCAATCGCTTTTAACATCGCTTCCTTCGCTGTTATGCAGTCCATTTCCGTACTCAAAACATTTATTCTTTCTTTCATACACATCACCTGTCGTCTCCCTCGGATGTATAATTCTATCAAATTTGTCTATCTTTGTAAAGAAATATTCTGCCCGCCGGATCGCTGCTTCTTCTTTCGTGTCACTAATCCTCCGATCCTGCCTGTCTCCTTTGATGTAAGTGATTTCCAGCCTTCCGTCATCACTTTATCGAGAAGCCCTATTTCCTCAGCCACCTCATATTTCAGCTTTTCATCCGGATCAAGATTTGCCGGATCGATCGTCTTTGATTTTTTCCCTGACATACAACTTCCCCTTTCTTCTTTCAAAGGAGTGTTGCCCGTTTTAGCAAATCGTATTCATCCGATCTGCTCCGTCAAAGATATCGCTGATCTTACATGTATAATTTTTCCACTCTTCCCTATAAAAATCCAACTGCGCGATTCCCTTTTCGGTCACTTTATAATACCGTCTGTTTCTGCCTTCAAACTGTCGATCATATACTTCCAGACACTCATCTTTCTGAAGCCTTCGCAAAACCGGATACAATGTCGATTCCGATACGTCGATCACTTTTCTTACATCCTGCGTGATCCTGTATCCATATGTTCCCGTTTCTTCCATAGATACGACTGCCAGTACGATCGCATCCAACAGGGCAGCTCCTGTATGAAATACCATCTGTTCCTCCTTTTTTGCCAAAGACATTGTATTATATGAGTAATATTATATTTTGTATAATATAGTTTGTCAATACAATATTATCCGGAAAAACCATTGATCGCCGCCCTGTAAATCGTCTGTTCAGCTCCGCTTATACCCGGTCAACCCAATATCGAATTGCAGATTCGAGAAACTTTGCACATCCATTCACTTCTTTATCATAATACATTTTAAACCTCTCGTCGCTGATATAGAGATTGCCGATTGCCGCATGCGCCTCTTTCGTATACTGTTTCCATGTCTTTCCAAGCCATTCTTTATGAAGTGCGACGATCCGCCTGCCGCATTCATCCTCCGGGTTTGCTCCGCCTCTTACCGCATCCTGTAATTGTATGCGGATTTCTTCACCCAGATTTTGAAATCTCTCGTATTCCTCCTCTGTCATATCTAAAACTTTCCTGTTTGCGGCATCCATCTCTTCATCGCCATATTTTTCGCGGATTTCCGCCCCGTGTTTTTCTTCATTTTCCCGAACTACTCTTTCTTTAAACGCCTGAAATTTTTCCTGATCACTCATATCATATTCTCCTTTCATTGAACGTATCGTCTGTTCCACTGTTTGGATCAGAGCTTCCATATGGTTTCTCTTTTCCTCAAGTTCCAAAAGGTGTTCCCGCAAAGCCGCCATAATGTCAAAGTCTTTCTGATAGATGATCTTCTTGATCTGCTTTAGTTCCATTCCCCGTTCCTTGTAAAACAGAATCTGCTGCAGGATCTCCAGTTCCCGCTCTCCATAGTACCGATATCCGGCTTCACTTGTCTTTGATGGTTTCAGCAATCCGATCTGATCATAATAACGAAGTGTGCGCGCACTCACTCCTGTTAGTTCCGATACTTCTTTAATGCCGCACTTCACCGTTTTCACCTCCTGTTAAAATACCCTAAGCCGATATTTTCTTTCTTTTCTATCAGCTTAGGGCAAGTATATTACTTGACGTTACGTCAAAGTCAAGAGCATCTGACATATTTTTTCGTAACAGTTCATCCATACAGATGTACAGGAAGCACAAAACATGCTTGCATATTTTTGCAAGCGGACATCTGTATGTGCTTAGCGCCTTTTTATGAGTAAAACAGTGGCGGCAGCCACAATAAGCACGCAGTGCGGTTTTACGAATGGCGCGGGCTGAACTGTTACATTGTTCTTTAATAATTCAAAAGCACATATCCGGCTATCACACAATGGATCACAAAAAATATCGGTACGCTGATGACAAATTTTGCTTTCTTTGTTTTATGCCTGAACATCATCATTCCTGCTAAAGCTCCAACCGAACCGCCTGCAAACGCCGCAAGCAGAAGAACTTTTTCGGGAATCCGCCATCTTCCCGATTTTGCTTTCCACTTATCTATACCGTACATCAGCCATACCCCAACATTTAATGCGAGCAAACAATACATCAAAATCTTCATACGATGATCTCCTCTTTTAAAGTAAACGAATAAATAATCTTCTCTTTTACAGTTTTTCCCGTAAGCTGAGACAGGGCATGTGCATAATATTCAAGCTGCGCATGATATTTTTCCGCAAGTTCTTTTCTGCTTTTCACCTGATCCGTCTTATAATCAAGCACGACAAGTCCGTCTTCTTCTTCAAAATAAACGTCGATAATCCCCTGCACTAATATCTTTTCCCCGGACAGATCTCCCTGATAGATCTCCGATGCATTCACGCTGATCACAAAAGGCTGCTCTTTATAAAGTTTTCTGTTCCTTGCCGCCTGTAACATCCGCACTCCGCTCTTAGTCCGAAGAAACCGCATCATATCTTCTGTCTCAATACATTCTGCCATTTCCCTCGATAAACGTCCATCTTCCGCAAGCCTTTCCACCTCTGCTTCCAGATCATCTGCTTCGTATTCTTTTGCAAAATCAAGCAGTTCTAAAAACTTGTGATATGCGCTTCCCCGTGAAGCGCCGGAAAGAGTTTCTTCCTCTTTTATAAAACGGGGAAGAAGAGGAACCGTCTGTGGTTCTTTATACATTTCCTCTCCCGCTTCTTCTTGCAGCGCCTTTCTTTTTTTCAGCTCCGATACGGTAAACTTCATTTTCATACCGCCTTCCGAATAATACGGATAAACGTAATCTGCCTGTTCATCCAGACATTTTCGTATTTCCGGATCATACACTTCTGTCACATCCCAGTGTTTCAATACGTCAAGCGCCAACTGTTCTGACTTCACCTGTAAAATATCTGCTCCTATGTCATTTCCTGTATACTGAAAAATGCAGACAGGCGCATCTTCTAACGCCGCCTCCTCCTCTTCAGACCAAAGAGCCGGTATGATCCAGTCGAAATATGATTTTGCACCTGCCGTGATAACTCCGTCTTTGCCGGAGCGCATAATGAAACGATCCGGCAAAACCCCTGTCATGATCAGTTTTTCCTTTGCTCTTGTCAACGCTACATACAGAATGCGCATCTCCTCTGCCCACATTTCATACATTGCCTCTTCCCGAATCAGCTTTTTCAAAAATGTAGGCGCTTTTGTCCTCCGTTTCAGATCGATCTTATCAATCCCAATGCCCCATTCAGGATGAAGGATCATGCTGCTTTTCGTATCCTGTGTATTAAATTGTTTTCCCATACCTGCCGCAAAAACAACCGGAAATTCCAAACCTTTACTCTTATGAATACTCATGATCCTTACCGTATCCGCCTGTTCATCCATGATCCCGGCTTCTCCGTAATCAACGTCATATTTTTTCAGTTGTTCGATATACCGCACAAAATGAAACAATCCTTTGTAGCTTGTTCCTTCAAACGCCTTTGCTTTTTCCACCAGCATCTCTACGTTTGCGGCTCTTTGCACTCCGCCTTCCATCGCCGAAATGTATATACCGAAACCTGTTTCTTCTATAATCTCCGTCAACAGATCATGAATCGGAGTATACGACACTTTTTTTCTGAAATGATCCACCTGACTGAAAAATCTCATCAGACGATCTTTCAAGACCGGATCCTGTGCTTCTTCCGACGCGTACATCCGCGCGCTTTCATGAAACGGTACGTCGGGATATGCGACTCTGATCTTTGCCATATCTTCTGTCAGAAGATTTCCCAAAGGCGACGCCAGAACCGCCGCAAGCGGGAGATCCTGCCTTCCGTTATCGAGTATTTTAAGATAATCAAGCAATACGCTCACTTCATAAGTTTCAAAATACCCTTCCCTGCTTACAGAATATGCGGGAATCCCTTCTTCTGCAAGGACTGCCGAAAAATCTTCTGCCCATCCTTTCACACTTCTTGTCAAAATCACAATATCTTTATACTGCACCGGACGATATTCCCCTGTTTTTTTATCCGACACAACCCCGCCGCGCATCAAACTTTTAATTCTGCGCGCGATCATCCTCGCTTCTGACCGACGTACGTTTTCCGCTTCTTTATCGCGGTCTTTTAAGATCAAAAGCTCCGTCTTGAAAAGATCTGTGTTTCTTTCACATTCTGACGATATGTATCGTTTTGCCTCAATTTCTTCTGTTTTCGGAAACTTCGCCCCAAGATAAAGCGCCGCGCTGTCATCATATTCGATTCCGCCCATTTCTTTTTTCATAATACGTCGGAAGATATAATTGACACTGTCCAGAACTTCTCCTCTGCTTCTGAAGTTTTTATGCAGATCGATCCTCTGTCTGTCACTGTCTTCTAAACTGTATGTGTTATATTTTTGCATAAACAGTTCAGTCTTGAAAGACGGAAGCTGTAAATGCTCTGCTTTACATCGCCTACCATAAAAATATTACTTTTTCCTTCTGCCTGTCCCGATACGCTTGTCAGGATCGTCTCCTGTACAAAATTACTGTCCTGATATTCGTCGATCATAATTTCTTCAAACTGTTTTGCATATTCTCCGGCTACGGCAGACGGAACAAGTTCTCCGTTTTTTTCTTCAGTCAGTATATCAAGCGCAAACCGTTCCATATCGTTAAAATCTATCATATTTCTGCCGCGCTTCTTTTCCGCAAACTTTTCTGCGAACAGCTTTACCAAAGATACGAGCGTTTTCACAGACTCTCCCGCCGAAACCATGTCCTCTTTCCATACGCTTTCCGGCGCGTAAAAATAAGTTTCCTTCACCCCGGCAATCGCCTTTTTTGCCTGTTCTCTCAACGCCTTTACGGACTCTCTTTTTTCAGCCGATACACTGTCATCTTTTTTTCTCGAAAGCGTTTTCCATACAAACCGATCAGCCGCGTCATACATTTCTGCAAAATCACTGCATTTTCTTATCTTCTCTATTCCACGAAGATCCTCTTCCAGCATATCCGCATACATATACGGTCCATCCGGCTCCTCACATATTTTCAATCCTCTGCGGATCAGTTTTTCCGGTTCTTCGATCCGAATAAGAACGTGTTCTTTTGCCCGCCGTATCATCGCTTCCGCCGCCTCTTCTTCTGTATATACCGCAGCACAACGGTCAAGCCACTGTTCCGGTCTTGGATAACTGCCGGAATATTCGTATAATTTTAAAATGATCCCTTCGATCTTCCGGTCATTTTTCCCTGTTCCAAACCGCTCTGTAAAGGAAAGGAACTCTTCCTCTCCTTTGGAATAACACTCTTCAAGCAATTCATCGAGAACGTCTTGTTTTAAAAGTTTTAATTCTCCGTCTTCTCCGATCCGAAATCCCGGATCAAGATCGATCACATGAAAATGTTCCCTTATCACAGACAGACAAAAACTGTGTATCGTCGTGATCGGCGCACTGTGAACTAACGTAGCCTGCCTCTCCAGATGTACGTTTCCCGGATTTTCTTCCAGCTTTTTCTCGATCGCTTCTCTGATCCTGTCCTTCATCTCTGCTGCCGCCGCTTCTGTAAATGTCACAATCAAAAGTCTGTCCACATCGACAGGACTTTGCTCATCTGTGATCTTTTGAATAATACGTTCTACGAGAACGGCTGTCTTTCCCGATCCTGCCGCCGCAGATACAAGAATATTACGATTTCGCAGATCTATGACCTTTTGCTGCTGTTTTGTCCATTTCACGCCCATTCTTATCCTTCCCTGCCTTTCCCGCTTTGCTCGTTTTCCGAAGCGTCCCGGCTGACATTTTCTTCCAAAGCCTCCCGCATCTTTTTCACCGCATCGTCTGAAGAATATCTCTCCAGCCTGCGGTAACTACATCCTTCAAGACGCGGATCGAACCCACATATATCTCTGTACGGACAGTAATCACATCCTGTAGTTTCTCCCATCTCATACGGAGAGGCGGAAACTTCTCCGTCATACATTCGGTCTTTGACCGACTCTTCTTTTCGTTTCGCAAAAGAAAGTACTAGCCGAAACAGTTCTTCCGGAAGCGCGTGAGACGTTTTACTCAATGAACCGTCTTTATTTCTTCCTATTGGAAAAAGGAGCGAATTCCCCGAAAGTTCTTTCTCCAAATGCGAAATCACCATATCATCCCCGTTAACTAGCCCATCCTGCTTTAATTCTTTTAAAATACTTCTCTCCACGGCATCCTGAGTTTTTTCTTCCGAAACGATCGGATCTTGTATCCGATAATAAAATATTCCTGCCGGGACGATCGTTTTATGAGGATGTTTTCTTTGCTCTACATCCAAAGCCGCGTTCAGATATACCGGAAGCTGCATTTGCAGACCATGATACAACGCCGTAATATCAAAACTTTTCATTCCCGTTTTATAATCTGTCACTTTGACATAAACACAGTCATTGTCAAAACATGTATCGATTCGGTCAATCTTCCCGCTTCCGAACTGCATCTCGTACCCGCTTGGAAGAAAGTCTCCTTTTTCTATCTGCTTTGTCAGCGCCCACACAGAAGTTCGGATAAGACGTTTGATCCGAGTGATCATATATTCATTTCGCGCCGAACTGAAAAGAACTGTATTCCCATAATCTATTACGCTTTCTTCCACACTCTCATCGATCATCTCGTCACGAAGAGCTTCCGGTATTTCCTGCCATTTCATTTTCTGCGCATCCGCCTTTTTGGAAAACGTCTCCAAAGACTTGTGCGCGATATTTCCGAGATCAAGCGCCTCAAACCCATATTCTTCCCGGTCTGAAAGCCGCAGTCCGTAACTTAAAAAATGAGCATATGCACAAGACGCAAATTTTTCCAGTCTTGTCACACTGACGCGATTTCGATCACTATAAAGTTCTTTTGTCAGTTCCGGTGCAAGCCTCGTATCTGTTTTATGCAGAAAACCTGCATTCAAAATACTTTCGATCTCTTTTTTATTTCTTCCGTCTTTTTGAAACCATGTATACAACTCTTTCCACTCATTATCCAGCCCGAGACGGCGGCTGCAAATTCCTTTTGCCACTTTCTCGATCCCCCCTCTTCGGGTGATCTCTCTGTCGCTAAGCTTTCTGTTTTCTTCATCGACAACGGACAGATTCGGAAACAGCCTGCGAAGCTCCTGTATCAAATACGCCGGACGCAGAGATTTTCCCTCCCCCGACACCTTTGACCATGACAGGCTTAGAAGTTCCGTCGGTTTTGTCAGCGCCGTATATAAATAAAATTTCTGTATATAGATTTTTTCCTTCGGTCCGGGCGACAACGAGATATCTTTCTCTTTGAATTTTTCTCTGTCCCGCTCAGACAAAATGCCGCCCGTTCCCGCATTGCCCGGCAAAAGCACATCGTTCGCTCCGACAAAAAACAAGGCGCGGATATCTTTCATTCTTGTACGCTCTACGTCTCCGATCACAACCTGGTCAATGCTCGGAGGAATCACTCCCACTTTCGCCTCTTCAAATCCGGCGTCAAGAAGCTCGCAGTATTCTTTCAGCGTAATCGGCTCGTCGCCTAACAGTTCCGAAAACTTGTCAAACAACTCCATGACGATCCGGTAGATCTGCTCATATTCTTTTGCAAGTGTAAGTTCTCCCTGTTCTGCGAAAAATTTCTGCTGTTGTTCCAATTTCTCCTGAAGATGCTCTCCTGCGATAAATTCATATACCGCAAGCGTAATGTCAAGCACCGTCTTTTTTTTTTCTGTCTTGAAACGAACATAAGCGGATCGATCTTTTCGACAAATTTCACGCGCAGATGATTTAACTTTTCCACTTCTTCCTCATCCGCCTCTTTCGTTTTCCTCGCCCATGCCTGCTGCCATTTTTATATCCCTTTATCCCCAGCGCAAGACAGTAGTTTTCCAATCGGTCGATCTCATCTTCCGTAAATTCACAATATCCGGATCTTAAATAACGAAATACGCTTTCATAAGTAAAATTTTCCTGTATCATCCCCAGAAGGCTGCGGACATACTCTACAAAAGAATTCAGAAGAATACTTTTCTTATGATCCATAAACACAGGTATGTCAAAAGAAGCACATGCTTTTTCCAACACATCCGCATACACATTCATATCTGACGCGATCACGGCAATGTCTCTGTATCGGTATCCTTTTGTCCTCACTAACCGCCTGATACTTTCTGCTACATACTTTGCCTCTTTTCCCGGAGAGCGCACTTCATGCAGCGATACAGACTCACAGCTTCCGTTATATTTTGCGCCTGAATACCGGAATAGTTCCGTTTCCAAAAACGCCATTTCCGAACAATCCCGAAAACGATACACCGGCCTTTCAAACAAACATATCGGTTCTTCAATCTCTGTTTTTTTCTCACCCGCAATCTTCATAAGAGATGTGACCATCTGTTTGCCGAGCGCAAAAATCTGATACGGATGTTCATATACATACGGATTTTCTCTTCCGTCCATCGTCACTGTGATCATCACTTTTTCGCACACTGAAAAAAGCTCACCGATCAAACGGTTTTGTACAGGCGTAAAACCTGTAAACCCGTCCATCGCCACCACGCTTCCTTTTAAAATATCGGAATACGGAACAGCGTCGCTGAGCACATCGAGCATTTCTTCTTTTGTAATGTATTTTTCACTTAAATACTCTTCAAATTTTTCATATATAGTTCGGATATCATCCAGTTTATAATGCAGATAACTTTCAGGCGGCACTTCTTTCATAAAATCATCCAAACGTTCAAAGTCTACGCCATACTGCGCAAATTCCGAAAGAACAGACTTCACTTCGCTTATATAACCTTGTTTTTTCAGGTTTCCCTTAAAGACCTTCAGATCTTTTTCACACTCGCCCGCAATTGCGCAAACAAGATTTTTTCCTTCATCATCAAGCACAACACGGGCATCCTGACCCACCTCTTCAAAAACGCGGTACGCCAGACGCCCGAAACTTAACACATCAATATTCATGATCCCGCCTTTTGGATGCGCAAGACAGAGATCTTTTTGTGTCTGCATCGTAAACTGCTCGGGAACGATGACAAGATAATTCTTGTCAGGATTTTCAATCGCTTCCCGAACAACCGTATCATATAAACAGTAAGATTTTCCGCTTCCGGAATTTCCCATAATAAATTGTAATGACATAAACCGCCTCCTGCCACAGGTCTTCCAACATATTTTTCTTGATTATACTACCCGTGCACATTCCTGACAAGAAGCCGTTTATCTGTCCTTTACTATGTTTTGTTATTTTACCAGATCTGCAAGCGCTCCCTTCGGAACAGCGCCGACCTGTTTTCCTGTCATCTCTCCGTTTTTAAACGCGATAAATGTCGGGATGCTCATAACACCGTAGCGCTGCGCTACTTCCATCTCTTCGTCAATATGATCTTACATACTTTTACATCGTCCAATTCTCCGGAAATCTCTTCTACTACCGGTCCCATCATCTTACACGGTCCGCACCAGTCAGCGTAGAAATCTACCAATACCGGGCGATCTGCCTGAAGAACTTCCTGATCAAAATTTGCCGTTGTTAATTTTACTACTGCCATTTTTCTTTCTCCTTTTCCCGACCTTATTCGGTCTGTTTTTATTGATTCGATTTTTGTTTTCTTTCATTGAGTATGGCTTTATATTATACCGGATGAATTTTCTTTTCAGTGACAAAATCACAATTAACATCTATGTGCCGTTTTGCCGTTTCAAGATTAGATTTTTCTCAGTCCTGCCTCGTTAAGTATTTCCACTTTCCCGCGGGTCAGTTTCACAAGTCCGTCAGCCTGAAACTGCTTCAGTATCCTTGTCACTACTTCCCTCGCTGTCCCCGCATCCCGCGCCAATGCCTCGTGCGTAATCGCCAGACTGTCTGAGCGCTCCATCACTTTATGGTCGAGCAGAGCCGATGCGATACGAGATGCTACATTTGAAAAAACGAACTGATTAAACAGCCACATGATGTCAGAAAACTTTTCCGATATCATCTCCATCGTATAGTCTTTCACAATTCCGCTCTCATCATACAGTTTGCGATACACACACTTTGGAATCGTATAAAGTTCACAGTCTGTTTCCATCTCCATATCAAGCTCCACATCCATACCGTTAAGCATACACGCCGCGCTCAGAATACTGACATCTCCTTCCAGCAAACGGAATAATGTAATATCTCCGCCGCCCGGTGATGTAATAAATACCCGCACTCTTCCTTTTCCGATGATCTGGACTCCGGCGCATTCTCCGCCGCCGAAATGGAGCTGCGTTTTCTTTTGGCATTCTGTTTTTACCATATTGTTCCTGATTTCTTCTTTCTGTTTATCTGTCAGACTTTCCCAAAAAGGAAGCGCCTGTTCTAAAATTTCATTCATTTCCACTTTTCACCTTCCGTCTTGCTGCCTCTTATTATAAAAGAATCTTCCTGAAATATAAAGTGTAAAATCTCTCCGCCCGCTCCGCCTGAATTTCTTCTTCGCCGTTTTCCCCTGCAATTTTATCCAAAACGCAGAATATGTCAAAAAAAACCGTCATAATATTAATAAATATTAATATTACTGTAGAAATATTGACGAATATTGCATAAATACAAATTTTTCTTCTTCCTTTTATCACGCCAAAGTGGTATAATGTTATAGACTTTACTACAAAGTCTTTAATTTTACAGAAAGGAAAAGGAATGAACATCATGGAAAAGAAAAATGAGTTCAAACCGTATATTCCGGCAGATAAAATCGTTCCGGAGTTTACGGTAACTTCAATCGTGATTGGTATTATCCTTGCAGTCGTTTTCGGAGCCGCAAACGCATACCTCGGACTGATCGTCGGTATGACAGTATCAGCTTCCATTCCGGCAGCAGTTATCTCTATGGGTATCATCCGTGTGATTCTTCGTAAGGATTCCATTCTCGAAACAATCTTGTGCAGACAATCGGTTCCGCCGGAGAGTCTGTAGCGGCAGGTGCTATCTTCACTCTGCCTGCATTATTTATCTGGGCTGAGGAGGGAAAAATCGCTTTCCCAAGTATGATGACGATCTTTCTCGTTGCACTTTTCGGAGGTGTCCTCGGAATTTGCTTCATGGTGCCGCTTCGTCAGGCATTGATCGTTGAAGAACACGGCACACTTCCGTTCCCGGAAGGAACAGCCTGCGCAGAAGTTCTTCTTGCAGGAGAAGAGGGAGGCGCAAAAGCAGGTACTGTATTCGCAGGACTCGGTATCGCAGCAGCTTACAAATTCATCGCAGACGGATTCAAATTATTCCCAAGCGAAATCGGTTATGCTTTCAAAAGCTATGCAGGATCTCAGATCGGTATTCAGGTTCTTCCTGCTCTTGCAGGTGTCGGCTTCATCTGTGGACCGAAGATTTCAAGCTACATGCTTGCAGGAGGTACTCTGAGCTGGTTCGTACTTATGCCGGCAATCGCTTTGTTCGGCGCTGACGCTACGATCTTCCCAGGCACAGCTCCGATCTCTGAATTGCTTGCAGCCAACGGACCGTCTGCTCTTTGGAGCAACTACATCAAATACATCGGAGCCGGAGCTGTTGCTACCGGCGGTATGATCAGCCTGATCAAGAGCTTCCCGCTGATCGTCCGTACATTTAAACAGGCTATGTCCAGTATGTCCAAAAAACGTTCCAACACAACGCTCGTTCGTACACAGCAGGATCTTCCTATGCCGATCCTTCTTGTAGTTCTTCTTGTGATCGTTGTTGCAATCTGGCTCATCCCGGCATTCCCTGTAAGTCCGCTCGGATCACTTATCATCGTAATCTTCGGTTTCTTCTTTGCAACCGTTTCTTCTCGTATGGTAGGTCTGATCGGTTCTTCTAACAACCCTGTTTCCGGTATGGCGATCGCAACATTGATCATCGCTACACTGGCTTTAAAAGCAACAGGTACAACAGGTACAAAAGGTATGGTCGGAGCAATCGCTATCGGCGGTATCATCTGTGTAATCGCAGCAATCGCCGGAGATACGTCTCAGGACCTTAAAACCGGATTTATCGTAGGAGCTACACCGAAGAAACAGCAGATCGGTGAATTGATCGGTGTCATTGTTTCAGCGGCAGCTATCGGCGGAGTTCTCTACCTTCTGAACGAAGCTTGGTCTTACGGTTCAAAAGAACTTCCGGCAGCTCAGGCTACAATGATGAAAATGCTCGTTGAAGGTATCATGAACGCAGAACTTCCGTGGGGACTCATCCTTATCGGTGTGTTTATCGCAATCGTAGTCGAGATCATAAAAGTTCCGGTAATGCCGTTCGCAGTCGGTATGTATCTCCCGTTCAGCTTAAGCGCAGGTATCATGGCCGGTGGAGCTGTTCGTTTCCTTGTTGAAAAGATCAAAGGTACGGACGAAGAAAAGAAAGCCCGCACAGACAAAGGCGTGCTCTTCACATCAGGACTTATCGCAGGAGAAGGTATCACCGGTATCCTGCTTGCAGGATTTGCAGTTGCGAAACTTGACGTAGCTTTAAAATTCTCACTTCCGCAAGTTGGAAGTCTGATTATCTTCATCGCTCTTCTCGGCGGATTGTTCGCACTCTGCATGAAAGCGAAACCTGCTAAAAAATAAAACCGTACATTCAGTTCAACGTATAAACAAAGTACATACATGATCTGATTGTTCACCGGAGGCAGTCTGCTGCTTGCAGGCTGCCTCTTTTTATGATATTATTCTGTAATGATATTGTAGAGAGGATCTTCATTAAGATGAGTAAAAAAAGTAAAAAAAACGAAAAAAACTATCTTGATTTTATTCCTGTAAAAAATCCGGATATAGAATATGAAACAGATGAAAACGGAATCGTCACCGTCTTTATCGAATGGAAAGGCTTCTATCACAAAATTGCCCAGAAAATATTCCGCCGCCCGAGAGTCAGCGATATTAAAATGGATAAGTACGGAAGTTTCGTATGGCATGCGATAGACGATGAAAAAGACGTACATCAGCTTTCCAAAGAAATGGAATCTGAATTTCCGAAAATGGAAAAATCATTATCCCGTTTAATTAAATTTCTTGAGATCATGAAAGACAACAACCTGATCTACTGGAAAGGAGAGGAGAAAAAATAATGTTAAAATACATTCCCTACGTCCTTATGTTTGCCGTTGCCACAATGATCATTTACGGATGGGGTCTTTGGCGCACAATGCACCAGAAACAGGATCTCTCCAACATGCTCTGTTCAAAAGGAATCTCCAAAGTCAAAAAAGCGCTCAAAAAAAATAAGTCGCTGACAAAAAAAGAACTGGAACCCTTTGTAAAAGATCTGACCGCAAAACAGCCGTTCAACAGCGAGCGAATCGGAGTGACCGATCCAAATGCTTTCCTTGATTCGATTCTCCCGTATATGCTGAAACAAAAAATGATAAAAGAAATAAGAGAAGACAAAAAAGTTGTCTATCAGTTAAACAAATAACTGATAGACAACTTTTTCTTATCGCATGCTCCACACAGCGATCATTTTCCATTCATCGGATCAAGAATGATAATACAGTTCGATCGGATCGATCGGATCAAACGGATGCTCTTCTTCCATTTTTTTATTTCTGCCATGTCTTTTCACTAATTCTCCGCTCTTATTATAAACCCAGAAGGAATATACCAAAAGCTTGTTGATCTTTCCGATCTTTTCCTTCGTAGTCTTATTATAAAGCACTCCTCCCGCTTTAAACGGAGTTTTCTTATGGATCAGCGAAATCAGTTCCGTCTCACATGTAACAGGTTCCGGAAGGATCGTATATCCCCGTCCGACACAGTCCGGCTTATGTGAATCACTTCCGCCAGTCATAACTTTTCCATATTTTTTCGCCAGTTTTTCCGCACCTGAATTCGACGAAACGGGCTCACAGCTATTAAATGCCTCTACAAAATCAAAACGCTTTACAATCTCCGGAGATAAGTAATACCGCCGCGCATTCGTAAAACTCATATACTTCTCACCGCATGGATGAGCAGGACCTAGGACTCCGCCGTTTCGATGCACAAGGTCGATTAAAAGCGCCAGCGGCATCCCCCGCATCTCAAGCAGACGCATCTTCACCCCTTCCGGCATAATAACAAGGATATGCCCGGCATCCCTTGTGTCATACTCAATCCCTTTCAATACAACAAAATCCGTATGCTTCTTTCCTTTTATATTTTCTTTCCAATATCGGTATCCGTTGTATGTGTCATGATCGGTAATGACCATCCCTTGAAAACCATGCTTTTTTAAAATCGTAATATACTCTTCCACTCCAACCTTGCTGTCGATCGAGCCTTCTTTCACGTGGCAATGCATATCTATTTTCATACACAAGCCCCCTTTTCCGGTGTAATCACCTGATATTTTTTATCCCTATCATTCATGAAATTATTATACATCATCCGAACAGTTGATTACAACTGTTATACACCGACATTTCACATTTCAGAAGACAACGGTAGTTGATAAAATCCAAAACACCCGGTCACTCACTCCTGTATCGCTGCAACCCCTCCGAAAAGACATGCCGTACATACAGACATATAAACGACTGCCGGAATCTCTGTTCTCCCAAATGCAAACAACACCGCCAGAAATATTGTCAAAAATAAACAGATCACTATAAAAATTTCTCTTGCTGTCTTTCTTTTTCTCTTCATAATAAAAACACACCTTTCCAAAATATCATCTTTTCCAAAAAGTTTTCCAAAAAGTTTTCTAAAAAAATCTTATCAGAAAAGGTGTGCCATAAACCCGACTCATTACGCAATATACAGCAATACATAGCAATATACATACCTCTGCCAAGTTTTATGCTTTCGCTATTTTACCGAATATATTTCCGCACAACTGAAAGTGGATGCCAATCAACTCATCTTGATCAACATCCACTTTCAATGTGATATTACTATCATTCTTTTTTTACCTCTCTTTTCTATCTTCTTTTTGATAGATCAACTTACGTTCCCGGTGGTCCGTACCTCCTATTCTTAGATTTCCATCGAACTTCAGTTTCCGATGGATTTTTCAAATACAGATTTTACTTCTCTCATAACTTTCTCGTCATTATGATCTTTCTCTGTATCTTTCCATCCGATCCCTGATCACGATATCCGATGGATGAATAAAACATTTACTAAAATTCTTTCAAAACAAAATATTTTTTATTTAGTTTTGATTGATTATTTAGTTTGTTTTATTTGTTGATTTAATAATATCACTCTATTATGTGTTTGTCAATATTATTTCTAATATTTTTTCATTTTATTTTAAATTATCTGTTATTTTATATCCTCATTGTGAATAATCTGAAATACAGGCAGCAAACGAGCAGCAAAAAGAAAAGCTCAATGAATTTTCTCCATGAAAAAATCTGTCAGTAACATAATCAAAAAAGTCACAGTTGACTTCTCCCCTTCTCCCCATTAAAATAAAACATAAATGTCAATACATCAAAAGAGGAGTGGTTATATATGGAACATTTAAAAATACCGGAGGGATATTCTTCTCCGCTTACAATCCGTGAAACAGAAGTCGCTATCAAAGAAGTTAAGGATCATTTCGAGCGCGCGCTTGCAAAATCTCTTCATTTGACGCGTGTATCTGCCCGTTGTTTGTTCTTCCGCAGTCCGGTATGAACGACAATCTAAACGGAATTGAACGTCCGGTATCATTCGGAATCAAAGAGCAGGACGATGCCTGCGCGGAAATCGTTCATTCCCTCGCAAAATGGAAGCGATATGCCTTAAAAAAATACGGTTTTCATTCCGGCGAAGGTCTTTACACTGACATGACTGCAATCCGTCGTGACGAAGATACCGATAACATCCACTCCCTTTATGTCGATCAGTGGGATTGGGAAAAGATTATTTCCAAAGAAGAACGGAATATGGAAACACTGGAATACACAGTCAGAAAGGTATACAGTGCATTAAAAGATACCGAGGACTACATATCAAGAAGGTACAACTATATCGAACCTCTTCTTCCTGATGATATTTTCTTCATCACTTCACAGGAACTGGAAGACATGTTCCCTGACTGCACTCCAAAAGAACGAGAACTGCGTATTGCAAAAGCAAAAGGCGCCGTATTCATCTCACAGATCGGAAAAGTGCTCGCTTCAGGCGAAAAGCACGACGGACGTGCGCCGGACTATGACGACTGGGAGTTAAACGGCGATATCATCGTTTATTATCCGGTTCTTGACATCGCTCTCGAGCTTTCTTCTATGGGCATCCGTGTCGATGAAGAATCATTAAAATCTCAATTAAAAACCGCAGGATGCGAAGACCGCGCTAAACTGCCTTTCCAGAAATCTCTTCTTGACGGAGAACTCCCTTATACTGTAGGCGGCGGGATCGGCCAGTCACGTATCTGTATGTATTATTTAAGAAAAGCTCACATCGGAGAAGTCCATTCTTCTATGTGGCCGGAATCAATCGTCGAAACCGCTTCCGAAAACGGAATCCATTTATTATAAAATGCACAAAACTGCCGCACTGAACTTAACTAAAAATCAGTTCAATGCGGCAGTTCTCTTTTATTCAGACATCATGGTTTCTTCATAGAAGAAATCCGTTTTCTTCTAAAGTCCATGTGTCGTCTTTACTTTCACGTGTAAACATCCAACTATAACCTTCATATGAAGTTCCCGGAGTGAACACGCCCGGTTCGGCATCCTCCTCAACATAAAAATCCATATCTATGATCAGTGTCTCTAATCCCTTGTCTTCATATTTTTGAAGGAGCGGAGCATATCCCGCATCATTTTCATGAAGAGAAGTTACATGGCAGTCCGGCATTTCCTTTATGAGGTTTTCTTCGATTATTTTAACTGCGCGGTCGATAGCCGGATCATTTTCAGGCAGATCTATAACAGCATCCGCCAATATTTTTTCCGAAGCCTTTTCTTCTTTTATAAAAGAAAAATAAGCCGATAAAACTAAATACGAGCAATATAGAAATCAAAGGAATCAATCGTTTTTTATTCATATCTCAAAATCTCCTTAGACAAAATCTTTTCAGACTCTTTTATCTGTTGCCGTCACCATATTCCCAAACCATACCGAGCTCATCCATATACCGGTTACTGAATGACCGTTTTTCTTACTACGCCGACTGCTGCATGTGCTGTGCTTTATGGCGATCTTCCACAACTGTTTTCGGATATCGGATGCAGCCGTTATTTTCATATGGATCATTAAAATAATAACTATCTTCGTCATAACCGACAAGCAACATACAATGTTCGTTGGAGATCCACGTAAACGTCTCTCCTGTATCTAAGAGTTTCCACTGCGGACCTACGATCGGATCACGCATATTGATACACGCCCAATAAATAACCGGCATCCCCTGATCGATATATTTTTCAACCAGTTCATCAGTTGTCATCCCGGTCTCGTCCGTCACGGTATATTCAGCGCCTATTATTTTCTCAAGGGCTTCCCGGATCACCGGAGCATAGCATCCAAACGACTCGTCATCGTACGGACTTCCACAAAAATACCGATGCGGATCAGGACCGTAAACCTGCCCGTCTCTTTCTTCAAAAGACTTCTTTTCCAAATATTTTTCTATGAATTCGTCAACCGTTATATCAATGCCCAGAAACCGAAGAAGCATTACCGTCGATACACTTTCGCATCCCGTCGGGTACAGCTTGCTCTGATCGATATACGGAACATCAATACATACTTTTTTCTGCTCACCCGGCATGTTTCTTTACCTGCTTTCTCTCCAAGAACATCCGCATTCCCATAAGAACACCGATCAGAAGGATCAGACTGATTCCAAGTACGATCCACCACACCCGTATGATTCCCGCAAGAATATAGCCGACAAAACTTACCGTGGCGACAACTGCCGCATACTGCATCTGAGTAGACACATGGTTGATATGATTGCTCTGCGCTCCGGCAGACGACATAACAGTTGTGTCGGAAATCGGCGAAATGTGATCTCCGCAAACCGCTCCGGCAAGAACAGCCGATACAGAAATCGTCATCATCGTCAGGTTATCCGCTCCTGCAAAAAGAGCTGTCGCTATCGGAACGAGAATTGCAAATGTTCCCCACGACGTTCCTGTAGAAAATGACAGAAAGATCGCTACTACAAACAAAATCGCCGGAATGAAGATACTTGCCGAAGCGTTATCTCCTACAATTCCCCCGACAAATTCAGCCAGTCCGAGAGCATCTCCCATCCCTTTCAAAGACCATGCAAAAATAAGGATCGTAACAGCCGGAACCATTAATTTAAAGCCTTCTGCGAGACTGTCCATAAATCCTTTAAACGTTACGACTTTTCTCGGAAGATACAAAATCAACATAAAAAATACTGTAACGAGTGTCGCAAAGATCAAGCTTGTCTCTGCATCGCATCCCGAAAAAGCTGTAATAAGATTTGTCGCTCCGCCCTGGAATCCTGTATAGATCATGCTCCAACCGCAGATACGATCAAAACCGCTACCGGAAGTACAAGGTCGATCACCTTACCGTTCGGATTGATCTCATCTTCCGCAACCTGATCGAATTCTTCTCCTCCTGTCGTAAACAGATCTCCTTTCGCCGCGTTTCTCTCATGCTTTTTCATCAGTCCGAAGTCAAACGCCGTCACCGTAATGAAAATAACCATCGTCAGTGTTAAAAGCGCATACAAGTTATACGGGATCGTATTCATAAAAAGCTGAAATCCGCTGATCCCCGCATCTTCCGGCACGTAAGAATTTACCGCAGCCGCCCAACTGGAGATCGGCGCGATAATACAGACAGGAGCCGCTGTCGAATCGATGATATACGCAAGTTTCGCTCTTGACACTTTATACCTGTCTGTTACCGGTCTCATTACCGATCCGACAGTCAGACAGTTAAAATAATCGTCTACAAAAATAAGCATACCAAGACCTGTCGTCGCCAAAAGGGCGCTCTTTTTCGACTTGATCTTCGTTCCCGCCCATCTTCCATAGGCTGCGGAACCTCCTGACTTTGCCATAAGAACAATGATCATTCCAAGCAAAACGTCAAAAATCAAAATATTCAGATTCATACTGTTTTTCATAATGTCAAAAAAATTGACAAATGACTCCCACGGATTAAATCCGCTGTAAAGCATTGCACCTACCGCCACGCCGATAAAAAGAGAACTGTACACCTCTTTTGTTATAAATGCGAGCACGATTGCAAGCAGCGGCGGGACAAGCGCCCACCATGTTCCGATAAACATTGATCCGTCCATACTTCACTCTCCATCTCTCTTAATCCTTTTTCTTTTCGTATCCCCGTCCTTTTCATGACGGTTTCTCTACGATTATACCATACTTTCTTTTATATCAAAAGCATTTATCGAAGAGAATAATGCTGATATAATAGCTAATAACATCACCATTATCAAAACTCGTCTCACATATACAAAAACTTCTATCAAAATGTGATGACAAAGGAGGTACTATCATGTCAAAATATATCATGGCTATGGATGCCGGAACGACAAGCAACCGATGCATCCTTTTCAATAAAAAGGGGCAAGTGTGCAGCGTCGCCCAAAGAGAATTCACCCAATATTTTCCTCATCCCGGATGGTAGAGCACGATGCCGACGAAATATGGGCCTGTCAGCTCGGAGTTGCCGTAGAAGCAATGAACAAGATCGGTGCATCGGCAGAAGATATCGCGGCGATCGGTATTACAAACCAAAGAGAAACCGCTATCGTATGGGACCGAAAAACAGGAGAACCGGTCTATAACGCCATCGTCTGGCAATGCCGCCGCACTTCCGAATACTGCGATTCTTTGAAAGAAAAAGGTCTTACGGAAAAATTTCGTCAAAAAACGGGTCTTGTAATCGACGCTTATTTTTCCGCCACAAAGATCAAATGGATACTGGACAATGTCCCCGGAGCCAGAGAACGTGCAGAACGTCAGGAACTTCTTTTCGGCACAGTGGAGACATGGCTCATCTGGAAAATGACAAAAGGACGGGCACATGTAACGGATTACTCCAATGCTTCCCGTACGATGCTGTTTAACATCAACACCCTTTCCTGGGACGACGAGATCCTGTCCGAACTTGACATTCCGAAAAGTATGCTTCCTCAGCCAAAACCGTCAAGCTGTATCTACGGAAAGACCGATCCCGCATTTTTCGGCGGAGAGATTCCTATCGCGGGAGCTGCCGGCGATCAGCAGGCCGCCCTTTTCGGTCAGACTTGTTTTCAGGCCGGAGAAGCCAAAAACACTTACGGAACGGGCTGCTTTTTATTAATGAATACAGGCGAAAAACCTGTATTTTCCGAAAACGGACTTGTGACAACGATTGCCTGGGGATTGGACGGAAAGGTGACTTATGCGCTTGAAGGCTCTATTTTCGTAGCAGGAGCCGCCATACAATGGCTCAGAGATGAAATGCGCCTTATAGATTCAGCCGAAGATTCGGAATATATGGCGTCAAAAGTAGAAGATACGAACGGATGTTACGTCGTTCCTGCTTTCACAGGTCTTGGCGCTCCTCACTGGGATCAGTATGCACGGGGAACGATCGTAGGTATCACCCGCGGAGTAAACAAATATCACATCATCCGCGCCACTCTTGAATCGATCGCTTATCAGGTAAACGACGTGCTGGAGGCGATGAAAGCCGATTCCGGCATTGCGCTTTCTTCACTCAATGTAGACGGAGGTGCAAGCGCGAATAATTTTCTCATGCAGGTACAGGCAGATATTATAAACGCCCCTGTCAATCGTCCTTCTTTTGTAGAGACGACCGCCATGGGCGCTGCTTATCTTGCCGGACTTGCTTCCGGTTATTGGAAAAGCAAAGAAGAAATCGCAAATAACCGCTCAACCGATAAAATCTTCCTTCCTTCTGTCTGTGAAGAACTTCGGCTTAGCCGCATCAAAGGATGGAATAAAGCTGTAAAATATTCCTACGGATGGGCGAAAAACAACGATTCCGAAAAATCATTTTAAAAAACCGATGCCGAAAATCAATTCAGGAAATTTTCAATGATGACAGCTTCCGCTTCTTCCTCGCTCATACCGAACGTGCGAAGCTTCACAAGCTGTTCATCATTGATTCTGCCGATTGCCGCTTCATGAACGATCTGCGCATCTACATGTTTTGCATTGATCTCCGGAATAGAGCTTATCTCTGCCTGATCCATAATAATCGAATCACACTGCACATGTGCATGACACCGGTTATTGCCGATCGCTCTCGGATGAAAGACTTGTTTTGAATTTCCTTTCCCGACCGATCTGGAAACAATTCTTGCCGAGCTGTTTGTTCCGTTTAACTCAATGTCCATATTGGAAACTGCCGACTGTTCTTCATCTGTCATCAGCTTTTCTGTCACAAACAGTTTCGCGTTGTCCGCCAGCTCAATATAATTTTCTCTCTCCGTACAGTCTACGCCGCTGATCTGCGTTGTCTCAAGCGTAAATACTGAATTCTCTCCGACATAGATCTTTGTCACCGGATTGAGCGTTTTCTTACCCGAGCCGTTTCCCTGAGCATAATGATTTTCTATATATTTCACATTCGCATTTTTACCTACATGAAATGCATGGATTCCGTCATGACGGGTTTCCGAACACCCTTCCCGTGGATTCCGCATCCTGCGATAATCGTTACATCTGCTCCGTCTTCTATATAGAAATCATTGTATACAATATCCACACCTTCTTCAGTCATTACTACAGGAATGTGAACCTGCTCTTCTTTTGCTTCACCGCTTATATAAATATCGATTCCCTGTCTGTCCTCTTTCGGAACAATCTTAATATGACGGCTGTCCCCATGACAAACCGCCAAACCGTTCAGTCTGAGGTTATATGCCCCTTCCTTTTTAAATCCATAAGAATCGATCACATCAAGCACTTGCTGTGTCACAACAGCGTCTTTGTCATTTCCTTCAAAATCAGCGCTCATAAAGTTCGCCTCCTTTTTGTATTCTGCATCCGCATGATTCCGGTTTCTTCCCGAACAAGATCGGAACGATCTCATCCGCCGTGCCGACCGCTTCTACTTTTCCGTCTCCGATAACCATGATCCTGTCCGCCATGCGTATAATACGCTCTTGATGTGAGATCAAGATCAGACTCTGCTTCTTTTCTTTGTGAATCTGTTCAAACCGCTTGATCAACATCGAAAAACTCCACAGGTCAATCCCTGCTTCCGGTTCATCAAATACACATATCTTATGATCTTTTGCCAGAACTGTCGCAATTTCAATCCTCTTCATCTCTCCGCCCGAAAGCGTCGCGTCAGCTTCTCTGTTAATATATTCTTTCGCGCAAAGACCGACACTGCTTAACAACTCACAGCATGTCGTATCATCTAATTCTCTGCCTGCCGCAAGAGAAAGCAGCCTTTTTACTGTCATCCCCTTAAAGCGCGGCGGCTGCTGAAATGCAAACCCCATTCCTGCCTGCGCTCTCTTATCGATCGTATACGATGTAATATCCTGCCCGTCCAGTATGATCTTACCGCCTGTCGCCTCATTGATCCCCATAAGAAGTTTCGCAAGCGTCGATTTACCTCCCCCGTTAGGACCTGTAATGACAAGCATCTCCCCGTCTTCCACCGTAAAACTTACATCTGTTAATATCTCTGATTGTCTTCCTTCTTCTGTTATATTGTACGATAAATGTTCTGCCTGTAACATTCCGGAAATTCACTTCCTTTTTCTTTTTTATTTCTCTTTTTATTTTTCTTCTTTATTTCTCTTTTTATTTTTTCTTCTGCTCTGCGCAGAAAAAATTATATTTTACGCAGAAAATTGATGAATAGATAAAAGTTTCTCCCTTTTTCGTCATTTTGAAAAATATCCGAACTTTTCTCTATACTTGTCTGCATAAAAACTGCCCCGCCTCCAGATAAAAGTAAATTCTCGCACTATATGAAAATCTTCCAATGGAATTTTGACCAATGCTTCGCTTTCCAACTCTTCCCATATGGCAGTTTCATATAAAAATGTAATACCGCATTTTAATTTTGTCAACTCTTTGATCGTATGCATACTTCCAATCTCTACCGTCTGCCGAAAATTACCGATGCTCAGATTACAGGACTCCAAATACCTCTCCAGCACTTCGCGCGTACCCGATCCGTCCTCTCTGATCAAAATACGTTCTCCGAAAAGATCTTCTATCCGTTTTGGTTTCTTTTTAAACGGATAATCAGGCTGCACACCGCTATATACGGCTCTTCTGAATATTTCTGAAAATCATATTCATTCTTCTTGAAAAAACCTTCTACCAAAGCAAAGTCGATCTCGCCTTCATCCAGTTTCTTCAAAAGTTCCCGTGTATTTTCTACGATCATATGTATGTGCGCGTTCGGATACATTTCAAGATAATTAAAAATCATTTTCCCGCCCAGCACATCTCCACTGTCCTCGTTGCTCCGAAACGAAGTTCTTCTGATTCGCCCGCTCTTTTCATCTCATCTTGCATTGCAGTTTCATCATGCATCATCGTCAATGACGCGTTTTTCAAAATCTCTCCCGCTTCGGTCAGCTCCAGCTTTTTCCCCTCATAGCGGAACAGCTTCGTATTATAATGCTTTTCCAGAAAACGGATATGCTGTGATACCGCAGGCTGAGTGATATTCAGTTTTTCCGCTGCCCGTGTGAAATTCATATACCGGCATACCGCCAGAAACGTTTCCATTCTAAAATCAAGCATACTCTTTCCCCGTTATATTTCTCAACAGTTCAGCCATACAGTGTACGTGAAGCAGAAACATGCCTGCATGTTTTTGCGAGCGGACATCTGTATGCGGTGAGCGCCCGTTTATGAGTAAAACAGTGGCAGCAGCACGATAAGCACGCAGTGTGGTTTTACGAATGGCGCAGACTGAACTGTTACTTTCTCTTTCCTCATTATATCATTTTTATATTTTATAAGCAGCGGGCGGTGTTTTCACCGAACACCCGCCCGAGCTCTATAAGAATTACTCCCTGCGTTTAATTATAACATAAATTTATTATTATAATAAATATTAATAATTTTTATTTTATATATTTTTTATGATATTGTATTTCCGGAAACAGGAATAACAACACATCATTTTGCAAAGGAGATTTTATTATGAACTTTTTAAAAAAGAACGGCGCCGGTCTTCTGCTATGTCTCGCCATCTCCATTCCGGCATGGTTTCTCGGAAAATCATTTCCCGTCATAGGAGGACCTGTCTTTGCCATTCTAATCGGCATGGTTTTGACACTGATATTAAAAGAAAAAGAACCGTTTACCGCAGGAATTAACTATACCTCCAAAAAAATACTGCAGGCCGCTGTTATTTTTCTTGGATTCGGAATGAATTTATCTCAAATACTTGCAGGCGGAAAGCAGTCTTTGCCGATCATAATTTCCACGATCACAACATCGCTTATCATTGCATTTATTTTATATAAAGCTCTGAAACTAAAGACAAACAATGCAATTTTAGTCGGCGTGGGATCGTCCATATGCGGAGGAAGCGCGATCGCCGCAACCGCGCCTGTCATCGACGCGACGGACGAAGAGGTTGCTCAGTCGATCTCTGTTATCTTTTTATTCAACGTGCTGGCCGCACTGATCTTTCCTACGTTGGGCGCTGTCCTCGGACTAAGCATGAAGGTTTCGGATTATTTGCCGGAACTGCCATTAACGACACATCATCCGTAACCGCGGCTGCCGCCGCCTGGGACGGAATCCACGCAAGTCATACTCTGGAAACTGCAACGATCGTAAAAATGACCCGTACGCTTGCTATTATCCCGATCACATTAGCCCTAGCTTTTTATCGGGAAAAAAAGGAGAAAAAAGAAGAAGGCTCTTCTTTTAGCTTCAAGAAGTCCTTCCCGTTCTTTGTGCTTTTTTTCATCCTTGCATCTGTCGTAACAACAATATTCCACCTTCCTGCCGCAGTCACAGGTCCTCTTAAGGAACTGAGCAAATTTTTGATCGTCATGGCTATGGCGGCGATCGGGCTGAATACAAATATCGTTCACCTTGTAAAAACAGGCGCGAAACCAATCTTCACAGGTTTTTGCTGCTGGGTCGGCATATCGCTTGTAAGTCTTGGAATGCAGCATATGATGGGACTTTGGTAAAGAATTTAATTGTCCGTTTTCCCCAAAAATGGTATACTGTCTATAAATATCTGAGAACCGAAACCACATCGTTTTTAACAGGAAAACTGCCGGAGATGATCAGGCAAAATATAATGAGGCAGAAACATGAAATTAAAAAACATTTTACTTGTTGTAAAAGATATCGAAAAATCAAAACAATTTTATCATGATTTATTTGGTTTAGACATGATACTTGACAATGACGGAAATATCATTTTAACGGAAGGTCTTGTCCTTCAAGATGAAAAGATATGGAGAGACTTTTTGAAAAAAGAGATCTTTCCGAAAAGCAATTCTTGCGAACTGTATTTTGAAGAGAAAAATATAGAAAAATTTATCGAAAAGCTGGAAAAATTATACCCGTCAATCCAATATGTCAATCGGCTCATGACACATAGCTGGGGACAAAAGGTAATCCGTTTTTATGATTTGGACGGTAATTTGATCGAAGTAGGAACTCCTGTCTAACAGCACAGAGTCTTTTTTCAGAAAAGATGATATACCGTTTTCAAAAAACAGTCTGTAACGCATGAAAAAATCCTACTCTCAAATTTTGTCGTAGTAGAAAGGAGCTGTCATATGAAAAAATTTATGAAAGAAATAACATTATTTATAATTCAATTATTGATTTTATCTGTTTCCTTTATTTGCAAAACAGATTGACGCAATAGGCATGGTTCTCTTCCTTATCACTGCGACATTTGTATTATCTGCTCTAATGGGAATCATCTCAACTAACAAGATCAAATATTTCTATCCGCTTATAACAGCAATACTTTTTATTCCTTCCGTGTTCATTTATTATAACGAAAGCGCTCTTATTCATTCTGTCTGGTATTTTGTCGTTTCCGTTGTCGGAACAGCGATCGGAACGGTCATAACCAAATTATTTGCAAAATAATCATGAAACCACAGCATGATAGATGCAAATAGGGAGACACATTAATAAAAAATATCTGCTTCTATTCACCTGAATAAGCTATGAAAAAAGGATATATTCTTTTTCCATAGCTTATTCTTTTCGTTTAACGGACTTTGCATCTATCACTGCCGGATTTGACTCATATATTATACCGTCATATTTAACAATAACTTGATCCCCCACAAGAAAGTCATCGTTTCTGTTTTCCTTGCCTTTTTCAAACCTTATCACAAAATATTTCCCGTGAGAATCCACAAAATCTTTTTCTGTAGCTTCTATTTTAATCTGATTCTTATTTTCGATTACTACACCTGTCATCGAATGCCTGTTAAAACATACATTCCACAATAAAATACTCAAAAAAGCAAAAATCACAACTGCCAAAAATATTTTTATTCTTTTAAAAGAATGACTGCCTGTCATGCGATACACCTTCCTCTCTTTTCGCAAATAACAAAAATGGGAGACGCACTTTTTTCATATTCAACTGTCTGCTCAACAGAAAAATATCTTTTTTGTGCAATCTCCCATTTTATTTACTGTATTTAAAATCGTCTGTTTTATAAATTTCCGAGCAATTTATCTATACTTACAAGTTTCACACTCAGTACAAAAATTTCCGCCGCAACGGACAATTCTTCCGGAGTCGGATAAGACGGCGCAATACGGATATTACTGTCATGAGGATCTTTTCCATACGGGAATGTCGCCCCTGCTCCGGTCATTACAAGACCTGCCTCTTTCGCCTTTGCAACGATCGCCTTTGCGCAGCCTTCCATTGCATCAAAAGAGATAAAGTATCCGCCGTGAGGCGCGATCCATGATCCGATTTCCAGTCCTCCCAATTCTCTTTCCAGAACATCCAGAACCGCCTCAAACTTCGGCCGGAGAATATCGGCATGTTTCTTCATATGCTCTACGATTCCGTGAATATTTTTGAAAAATCTCACATGACGCAACTGATTTACTTTATCATGTCCGATCGTCTGAACTTTCATCATATTACGAACGTCTTTTAAGTTTGCTTCCGACGCCGCCAAAGCCGCGATGCCTGATCCCGGGAAGCTGATCTTGGAAGTTGAAGAGAACTTATAAACCATATCAGGATTTCCCGCTTTTTTACATTCCATCAAAATCTCAAGAAGATAGTCCTGCTTATCTTCATACAGATGATGTACGCAATATGCATTATCCCAAAAAATACGGAAATCTTTTGCAGCCGGTTTCAGATTAGCAAAACGATATACTGTATCATCAGAATATGTGATTCCCTGCGGATTAGAATACTTCGGCACACACCAGATTCCTTTGACCGACTCATCTTCACTGACAAGTTTTTCCACAAGATCCATATCCGGACCTGTAGGAGTCATCGGTATATTGACCATCTCAATTCCGAAAAATTCCGTAATCGCAAAATGTCTGTCATACCCCGGAACCGGACATAAAAATTTCACTTTATCTAATTTACACCACGGTGTATTGCCCATAATTCCATGAGTCATGGCACGGGAAACCGTATCATACATTACATTCAGACTTGAGTTTCCGAAGATGATCACATTATCTTTCGGCACTTCCATCATATCTGCGAGAAGCTGTTTTGCCTCATCAATACCGTCAAGGTTTCCGTAATTTCGGCAGTCTACTCCGTCTTCGCAAATGAGATTCGCATCCCCTGCAAGCACTTTCATCATATCCATTGATAAGTTCAACTGATCTGCAGCCGGCTTTCCTCTGGACATATCCAGCTTTAATCCCTTTTCTTTTACTTCTTCAAAGCGCGCTTCTAATTCGCTTTTTAATTCCAACAGCTCTTCTTTACTTAAATCTTTATACGCAGTCATTACAGGACTCCTCCGTTTTATTTTTTCATCACTGTATCGTATTGTATACATTTTTTGATATTTCGTCAATGCTTTCCGTCATTTTTTTAATTACGAAAACACTTTTTGGAGGAATTTTATAATAATTTTGAAATTTTGAAAGGCTTTTCATTCATGGTTTGATCTTTTCATATCATTTTTCTTTCTACAAACATCAGAAAGCGGCTATGGGATTTCACAGAAAACATTTTGAGAATTTAGATTTTTTTCTAAATAGATATTGACTTTTTATTTCCGCAGTGCTCTAATATATTTAGAAATATTTCTAAATACTATTTAAAGTAAGGGGGAATGTTTTTGAGCTTTGCCGAAACGTTTAAAGCATTATCCGATCCGGTAAGACGGGAAATTCTGGAACTTCTGAAAAAGGGCAGAATGTCTGCCGGAGAGATCGCAAGTCATTTTGATATGACGCAGGCGACTGTCTCCTATCATCTGAAGATTTTGAAAAAAGCAGATCTTATCAGGGAAACACGGGAGAAAAATTTTATTTTCTATGAGCTGAGCCTTACCGTATTAGAGGAGATTATGGTATGGATCTCAGACTTGAAAGGAGAAAAAGAGACATGAAAAAATATAAAACCACAATCATTATTACAACTTTGATCACATTACTTCCTATTGTGATCGGACTATTTCTTTGGAACAAACTTCCCGATACACTGGCAACACATTGGGGAAGCGACGGAACCGCAAACGGATGGTCCAGCAAAACATTTTCTGTCTTCGGAATGCCGCTCATCCTGACTGCGATCACGTTTTGTGCCTTTTTGTCACTTTGAATGACCCGAAGAAAAAGAATATCCACAAGAAGCCTATGGCGCTTATTTTCTGGCTCGTTCCTGTGATTTCTCTTTTGGCTAACTGTTCGACTTATCTGATCGCTTTAGGAGTAGATTTCAGCATTGAAATCTTCATATCCGCTCTGATCGGTGTCTTTTTCATCGTTCTCGGAAACTATATGCCGAAACTTCAACAAAACTATACGATAGGCATCAAACTTCCGTGGACATTAAACAGCGAGGAAAACTGGAATCGAACCCATCGGCTCGGAGGCAAACTTTATATTGTTATGGGAATTGCCATGATTTTAATGTCGTTTATAGACAGCTTACTCGGAAGCGAAGCCGCCGCATGGATCATCCTGTCCGTGATCACTATAGGCGCTATAATTCCTGCCGCTTATTCTTTCTATTTGTATAAAAAAGGCATTTAAATGAATCTTCTATTATAAAAATAACGTCTGTCAGAATTTTTGATCCTGACGGACGTTATTTTTGTCCTCTTATACTCGTTTTCTTATGCTCGTTTTCTTATATTCGTTTTCTTATATTCGTTTTCTTATATTCGTTTTCTTATTCTCTTTTCTTATGTTTGCTTTTCATCTACTTTACAATTCCGACCATATCCGCAACACTTTCAAATCCATGTTGTTTCATATATGATTCAATCCCGTCTACGATCTTCATTGTCACTGCAGGATCAAAAAAGTTTGCTGTTCCTACCGATACGGCGCTTGCCCCCGCAAGAATCATTTCGATCGCATCTTCCGCAGATGCAATTCCGCCCATTCCGATTACGGGAACACTGACGACATTTGCCGCCTCATATACCATGCGCACAGCAATCGGATGAATCGCCGGTCCTGACACTCCGCCTGTTTTGTTTGCCAAAACAAACGCTTTTTATTCACATCAATCTTCATCCCCGTTAAAGTATTGATCAAAGATACGGCGTCTGCGCCGCCTGCTTCCACCGCTTTCGCCATCTCGGAAATACTTGTAACATTCGGACTTAATTTCATGATGATCGGCTGTTTTGCATATTTTTTTACTGCCTTTGTAATCTCTTCCGCAGCGTTCGGATTCTGACCGAAGGCAATCCCGCCTTCTTTCACATTCGGACAGGAAATATTAATCTCCAGCATATCGACGTCTTCATTCGCCAGACGTTCTACGACTTCACAATAATCTTCTGTGGATCTTCCACATACATTTACAATGATCTTCGTGTCGTATTTTCTCAAAAACGGAATATCCCTCTCGCAAAACACATCGATTCCCGGGTTCTGCAAGCCGACTGCGTTCATCATTCCTCCGTAAGTTTCCGCTACTCTCGGCGTCGGATTTCCTGTCCACGGAACATTAGCAACGCCCTTTGTCGTCACAGCTCCGAGTCGGTTCAGATCGACAAAATCAGTAAACTCTGCTCCTGATCCGAACGTGCCGGAAGCAACTGTAACCGGGTTATTCCATTCCACTCCTGCGATCGTCACTTTTGTATTCATCAGATTTCCACCTCCGTTGACAAAAATACCGGACCGTCTTTACAGATTCTTTTGTTATGCACATTACTGTGATGATCTTTTTCTTTCGTCTTGCATACACATGCAAGACATGCTCCGATACCGCATGCCATGCGCTCTTCCAGCGAAATATAGCATTCGATCCCGTTTTCCTCCGCATAGTTTTTGATCGCGCGGAGCATCGGTGTCGGTCCACACGCATAGATAATATCTGCTTCCAATCCGTTTTCACGGATCGCATCCATTACATTGCCTTTCGTTCCCGCACTTCCGTCCTCTGTAGAAATATATACTTCCCCGTTTTGTTCAAACTCTGTTTTCAAAAACGTCTCGTCATTTCGGTATCCGACAATGATTTGCTTTTTCTCACAGCCGATCTGTTTTGCCAGTTCCAGAATCGGAGGCACTCCGATCCCTCCCCCTATGAGAAACGCCCGTTTTTCTAATGCTTTCTCCAGCGGGAATCCATTTCCCAACGGTCCGATCACAGGAATCGTATCGCCTTCTCCCATCTGTGAAAAAAGCTCTGTTCCTGTATTTTCTCCTGTAACACGGTATACAACGCGCAGTGCGCCTTTCTCTTTGTCTATCTCGCAAATACTGATCGGGCGCGGAAGAAGTTTGCTTCCGTCGTTTGTATACATCGAGATAAACTGCCCCGCTCTGCCGTTTCCGCCGCTTTCGTTCTGATCCACATACTGTATATGCCATGCGCGATTTCTTCCTGTGAAATGATCGCCGCATTTTCTTTTTCTTTCGTCATATGTGTCATATGCTCCTTTATTTCAAATTCTCTATTACAAATTATCAACTGCTTTTTCCGTCAGATCGTCTTTGTCCCTGCCGGATACTTATTTTGCAGATTCAAGCGCTCCGCTGATGTCCGCGATCATATCTTCTACAGCCGCTCTGGAAGCGTCTCCGAAATTCTCTGCTCCGAACTTTGCATATGCTTCCTGCTTATATGCCGCAATAATTCCTCTCGACGAGTTCACGATCGCTCCAAGTCCGTCCTCATTAAAGAAATGAACAAGATCTTTTCCGCGGCCGCCCTGCGCGCCGTACCCCGGAACGAGAATATATGATTTCGGCATGATCTTTCTGAGGACTTTTCCCATCTCCGGGTATGTCGCTCCGACAACGGCGCCGATATAACTGTATTCATCTCCCATACACTCTGCGCCCCACTGCGCAACTTTTTCGCCTACATGTTCATACAGCGGACGTCCGTCAATGATGCGGTCTTGGAATTCTCCGCTGGACGGATTCGATGTTTTCACAAGAATAAATAACCCTTTTTTCTGCTCCTTGCATACGTCCGCAAACGGATTCACTCCGTCAGATCCAAGATACGGATTCACTGTTGCAAAATCTTCGTCAAACGGAACATACTCTTTTGATCCGACTTTTACCTTTCCGAGATGTCCTACCGCATATGCGGCTGACGTAGAACCGATATCTCCTCTTTTAATATCTCCGATCACAACAAGATCTTTTGATTTACAGTAATCTACTGTTTTCTTAAATGCGGCGATTCCCGGAACACCGAACTGCTCGTACATAGCAATCTGAGGCTTCACAGCCGGTATCAGATCATATGTCTTATCTACGATTTCTTTATTAAACTGCCAGATTGCCTCTGCAGCCCCTTCCAAAGTTTCCCCATACTCTGCAAACGCTTTTTCCTGAACATGCTGAGGAATATAGCTAAGCATCGGATCAAGACCTACTACGATCGGCGCTTTTGTCTTTTTAATCTTTTCTACTAATTTGTTAATCATACAAGTACCCTCCGTTTTCCTGAAAATCTGCCTTGCTTTTGTGTAAAGCAGATGCCTCACACATTTTCAGAACTTTTTTTATCTTTTATATTTTATCACAATATCCGACTGACTTCTATACCAAAATCTTGCCTGCCTCATCCCTGAAATGCCAAAAGGAAGATTCCGAGATTGCAAATGATCGCCAAGATTCCTGCAGATCCGGACTTTATCCTGTCGCCGCCGTAAAAATATAAGCGGACACTCTCGGAAATTCCTTAAGTATCCGCTTATATATTTTTAATCATTTCTCATTTATCTTTCGTTCTTCCGCTTTATCCGGCTTACATAATAGCTTTTTTCGCCTCTTGTTTTCCGGCCTTCCTGTGAGCCGCAAATTTAAAACAGTTCAAACAGGCGCCCGGCACGAGCAGATTAAACGGATATACCGGAATATTTCTTACGATTCCGAACAAAAGCACGAAAATCAATATTCCTGCGACAAATTTTACACTGATCTTCTGATCGATATGATCTCCGCCCGTAATCGCCCAATCGATTGCTCTTGCCGCCACATAAAGCGCTAATAGCGGGAGCAATACCGTCATAACCGGATTATAGCAAAACGCATCCAAAAACCGTCCATGCAAAAGAGAATAACTGGCGCGTCCCGCGCCGCATCCCGGACAGTAAAACCCTGTCAAAGAATAAAAAACACACGGCAGCGGATAGCTGTGCGGATTATGAAAATACAAGTAAACCGCTCCCGCCAGCGCCGCTATAGCGGCTCCTGCTACGATCAAGATCCGCAAACTTTTCTTTTTACGCAATAATTCTAACATGTATTTCCTCTGCTATAGCATCTTAGTAATAATAGTATCCGCCTACGCCGCCGATAAAAGCAAAGATGATATAGATGACTTCTACAATAAGACCTACGACTGCAGATGCAATGATCCAGATCTTCGCGGATTTTGCCGCATTTTTCGCTTCCTCATAATTGCCTGCCGCCATAGATGAATTGATCTTTGCCGCATATACGATACCTACGATACCGAACGGAAGACAACAGCACAACGTACAAATAATAGATAATACAAGGTACGGTACCCAGTTGATCGGCGTCTGCGGCGCCTGATTCTGATAAGGCATCTGGTTCTGGTAAGATGTCTGACCTTGATTTCCTCCATACTGCTGATCTGACGTCTGATCAGAATAAGTCTGACCTGTTCCGTAATAAGGATTGTTCTGTGCGGATGTATATGTCTCCTGTGCCGGAGCTTCCTGATATACGTGATCCGTTGAAGCAGCTTCCGCTGAATCGGTTCTGTCGGAGCTTCTTCTGTCTGGGTCGGCTGTACCGGCTCTGTCAAAGCTTCTTCTGTCTGTGCCGCCTGTACCGGCTCTGTCGGAACTTCTTCTGTCTGCGCCGCCTGTACCGGCTCTGTCGGAACTTCTTCTGTCTGCGCCGCCTGTACCGGCTCCGTCACTGTTTCTTCTGCTCGAACCGGGTCTGTCGCTGACGTATCAGACTGCTGCGCTCCGCAATACGGACAAAACTTTGCGCCGTCAGGAATTTCTTGATAACACTTAATACAATTCATTTTCCTACCTCGCTCTCATAGTATTTGTATATTATTTCATTTCAATAATAATACCACTGTCAGAGCAAAAAAGTCACCAAAAAAATACATTTTTTTGCTTTTTTACATTTTCATATACTCTTGGCTGTCACCGCTTCTTCCCTTTTCTGCCGAATGATCCCTGTTTTCAGAAGAACCGGGCGAAGCGCGTTATACAAAACGCCTGCGAGGATCACCGAAATCACTGCATTTACAAAAGTTGTAGCCGCACTCCACTTTGCAAGAACTTCCGCCATCTGCTGCGGCTGCCCCATAATATACTGTTTGTAGAAGTATCCTACAATCGGATCGGCAATGACGTTAAATCCAAGCCCTGCGACAGATGCGATCATGCTCCAGCGGAAAATGTATTTCTTATCTGTACTTTCATTGATCTTCGCAATTCTATGAGCCACAAGACCGACGATAAGTCCGATACATAATTTCAGTACAAACGTCTTCGGCGCTCCTGTAATATAGACCGGATCGAGAATATCTGCGAATCCCATTCCGATAGCTCCCGCAAGTCCGCCGTACCATCCGCCCAAGATCAGAGCCGCCAGTACGCAAAATGCATTTCCTACATGAAAAGACGTTGCGTCGCCCCCGGGAAGAACAATTTTAAACTGCAAAAATTGAAATGATACAAAACAAAGCGCAGCCATAAGAGCTGTCTGGGCAATCTTAACTACAGTTTCATTTTTTTTCGTCATATACTTACCTGCTTTCCTGAACTGTTACTTTTTTGTTCAACATTATTTAATACAGGTATATTAGCATCAGACTGGTCGTATTGAAACATCCAGTTATCCCATTTTTATACAGTCCACTTTTTCTTATGAGAACCAAGTCGGACTCGCTCCATCTCTTCGGCAATATCCTTTTCAAGATAATCAAACAAGTAATTCCGGATCAGCTCCTCCTGTTTCGGATAATCGTCTTTCATCTGTTCAATAACCGATTCGATCTCCTCTTTCAGTCCTGCCGCCGACATCCGATGCGCTCCCTGCCCCATAATGATCACCTGTTCAAGCGCATCCGATGTTGCCACGATAACATCATGCTCCTTTGCGATTCTTCGCACAGTCTTCTCTATATAATGATCCGCGGTTTCCGCCTCCCTCGTGTAAACGACATGAATATTATGATATTTCATGATCTCTCCCGGATTTCCTTCTACTTTATACGCGTCAAATACGAGGATCAGTTCACATTGTTTGTATCCCTGATAATTACACAAAATATCCGCAAGCTTCCCTCTTGCGGCGGCCAGATCGATTTTCGCCAATTCTTTCAGTGAATCCCACGCAAAAATAATATTATACCCATCTACAAGCAAATATTCTTTCCGGTCTGCTTTCTTTTTTTTCGTTTTTGTATAATCACCGGAAATGTCAAAAGGTACATTTCGGGATTGTAAGCGGTCGCCGTTGCAAAAAGCTGCCGCCTTTCCTGCCGTCACAGTAACAGGCGCGCTCCTTTTCGTTTTCTTCACCGGATCGGGCGTTCTGACATAGATTGCATCCAGCTCTTCCTGTGTCAGCTCGATCGTTCTTCTCTGTGGACGAAATGCTGCAGACATCTGTGTATCTTCTTCCGATTTTTCTGCCGCCTCGCCTTCTACATGCATATGGGCGTCCGCCTCATACCACGGAACGATCGTTCCGCCCCATGAGAGCAAAATACCGAATCTGCAGTATTTTCTACATCTGCATCCGCATCGTATCCGATCTGCCCGATCACTTCTTCTGTATTATGACATTCGCCGTATCCTTTCAAAGAACAAAACAATCTTCCGTAACCGCCTGTGTACGCCGTAAATTCTTTTTGATATCCATTCATCTCGGCGGCAGGAACACTTCCTTTAAGCACCGCCATCCCATTTTCCGTCTCAGGTCCTTCAAACTCTCCGCTCATCCGTTTTATATCCGTCATTGCTTTTCCGACATTTTCCAACGGCAGTTCCATACGAAATTCGTAGTACGGTTCAAGAAGAACACTTTCCGCCTTCCGAAGTCCCTGACGTACCGCACGATATGTCGCCTGCCTGAAATCACCGCCTTCTGTATGCTTTTTATGCGCCTTTCCCGACAGAAGCGTAATTCGGACATCTGTAAGAGCAGAACCTGTCAGTACTCCTTTATGTTCCCGCTCTTCCAAATGCGTAAGTATCAGCCTCTGGTAATTACGATCCAAAACATCCTCCGAACAATCTGCCGCAAACTGCATCCCCGATCCGCGCTCTCCCGGCTCTAATCTCAAATGCACTTCCGCATAATGTCGAAGAGGTTCAAAATGACCTGCCCCTTCCACACTGTTTTTGATCGTCTCCTTGTATACAATGCGTCCTTCTCCGAAATGAATGAGACTCCGAACCGGTCTTTCACCATCTTCTGCAGAACTTTCCGTCTGCACTTCTCCCATAAGACGGATGTGGATCTCTGATGTTTCCTCGTTTCTGATCACATGAAGCTGCGGATCTTCTTCTTCAAGAACATCGCAGATTCTGAAACAT
>ENA-OQAA01000191-OQAA01000191.1-human-gut-metagenome-genome-assembly--contig:-NODE-191-length-44296-cov-3.415450_pt1 | contig 44296 bp, 49 predicted proteins | sample MGYA00242489_ERZ504515 | MGnify/ENA primary metagenome ERZ504515 (study PRJEB26092, sample SAMD00036237) | human gut metagenome | host: Homo sapiens | study: EMG produced TPA metagenomics assembly of... | reverse complement strand
CCAATAAATACTACCGTATGATTGACAGCAGAGGCAATCAGGTCCACTACCGAAAAGGAACAAAGGTAATGTTTATTCAGGCTTTTGATGGCAGTCAATACTGCTGTGTAAATGACAAAGACATCTACGCACTGGAAGAAATACCCGAGCACGAAACAAAATCAAAAGACTTAGATATAGACTATACTCCGCCAAAACCAAAGAAGCCCCGCATTCCACCAATGAATCATCCCTGCGTCGCCAACAGTTTGGAAAGTTTGTCAAACAGCAAGAACACCACCAGAATGATCAAGATACAAAAATTGCCTGAGGAATGAAACGAATCAATTAACAAGCCCCAGCAAAAAGCCGGGGCTAATACTTCAATTATTTTAGGACATTTTCAAAAACGCTTGACACAAAAAATTTCATTTCCTGCTCACGTCCGGGTAATTTTTCAAGTAAAAATCAATAAATTCCTTGACGACATTTAGGGCAAATGTTATAAATATAAAGAAGAGGTCTGCAAAGGTAAAGGACACGTGTCCCCATTTTTGCAGATAATCGAATCGATAATTAGCATACTACTTAGGAGGAATATCATGCCGAACATAGAATTGCTTGAGAAATCTATGCCTGTCGCACCTATTCGTATCGCTGCGCTGGAGGGCTGCCGCGAACTTGCAGAGGAGGTAGACAGAAACCTGGTAAAATTCCGTAAGGAACTTGTAGAAAAGAAGGGTCTTGACAATGTCCCACAGGGATACAGCGAAGACTCTTTTATCGTGGAGTGCGAATGTCCGCGTTTCGGTACCGGTGAAGGTAAGGGAATCATTAAGGAATCTGTCCGAGGAACCGACCTTTACATTATGGTAGACGTTACCAACTACAGTTCCACATACACTGTCTGCGGTCACGAGAATCACATGTCTCCGGATAACCATTTTCAGGATCTGAAGAGAATTATTTCCGCAGCTACAGGTAAGGCACATCGTATTAATGTAATCATGCCATTCCTTTATGAAGGCCGTCAGCACAGACGTAAGAAGAGAGAATCTCTTGACTGCGCACTGGCACTTCGTGAATTAAGTGATATGGGCGTATCCAATATCATCACGTTTGATGCTCATGACCGCGTGTGCAGAACTCCATTCCGTTAAATGGTTTTGACAACTTTTTCCCAACCTATCAGTTCCTGAAAGCTCTGATAAAGAACGTTGACAATTTCCAGGTTGACAATGATCATCTCATGATCATCAGTCCGGATGAAGCGCTATGTCCAGAGCCGTATATTTTTCCAACATTCTGGGCGTTGATATGGGCATGTTCTATAAGAGACGTGATTATTCCACAGTGGTAAACGGCAAGAACCCCATCGTAGCCCATGAGTTCCTTGGCGACTCTGTAGAAGGCAAAGATGTTGTTATCATCGACGACATGATTTCTTCCGGAGAAAGTATGCTTGACGTTGCCAAACAGATCAAAGAGCGTCATGCCAACCGTGTATTCATCTGCACTACTTACGGTCTGTTTACAGAAGGCATGGATAAATTTGACGCTTACTATGAGAAAGGCTGGATTGACAAGGTTATCACAACCAACCTGAACTACCGTATTCCGGAGCTTCTTACCAGACCTTACTATGTGGAAGCAAATATGAGCAAATATCTTGCAAGTATTATGGATATCATCAACCACGATGTTTCTGTTGAGAAGGTTCGTTCCAGCAATGAGAAGATCATGGATCTGATGAAGCGTGTAAATCAGTAATAGACAATAAACAAACAAAGCCCTGTTCCACATTATCTCGTTTGTGGTACAGGGCTTCTTTATATTTACTTATTTACATGGGCAGTAAAACGCATCTGCACTTGTCTGTAACATTATTTTTCCCGACGAATGCCCAGAAAAGCTGCCAGATTTCCTCTCCTTCCATGGGATGCCCTGTGGGAAAAGAGGAATTCCGGATTGCAGCAGGTGCAAATTCCAGGCACGGAAATATGATCTTCTTTTATTCCTGCCTCCAGAAAAATAATGTGGTTTGCTTCCCAAAGATTCAGCTGGTACTTACCATTCTTCTTTTTATAAAAAAGCTTTTCCCAGTACTTCTCTTCAAAAGCTTTCTGAAATTCCAGAATCACATCTTCGCTTACTTCATAGCAATCCTGACAGATAGAGGGACCAATTGCCGTAAAAATCTCCTCCGGATCTGAGCCAAACTGCTCTGCCATTTTCTCTATAGTCACCTTACCGATTTTCCCAACTGTCCCGCGCCATCCGGAATGAGCCAAGCCCACGGCTTTGTGAACCGGATCTACGAAATACAGCGGCACACAATCTGCATAAAAGGTGCATAAAACAACACCTGGAACATTGGTGATCATTCCATCCACATCTTTATATGTTCTTGGACGCGTTACACCTTTCCCCCTGTCTTCTGCCCCCACCAGCTGCACGTTTGTAGTGTGTGTCTGATCAGATGTGACAATATCTTCCAAAGAAAAGCCTACCGCTGCACTAAGTCTGCGATAATTGTCTTTTACCGCGTTTTCCTCATCACCTCTTGTAAAGCTAAGATTCATAGATGAGAAAATCCCCTGCTTACACCGCCAAGTCTTGTACTGAAACAATGCACAATATCCGGGAACTGTTCAAAAGAGGGATAAGTAAGATAGGTGACTCCATTATTTTCTTTTACTTGCATATGAAGTTTATTTTCGTTATGCCATTTAATCTTCATCTGATTCTCCTCTTCTTCTGATCTCACAGTTCTTCTCGAACCTGTTAAGAATTCATTCTCTAGAGCGTGTTTGAAAAAGGCTTTCTGCAAGATGTGCGTCACAATTTGTGGGAGATTTTGTCCGGATAAGAGCGCCGCAGCGGGCTACGTCAACAGAATTCTGGCATAGTATACCGCAAAGTGGGGCATACAGATTGCAGGAATATTTTTTCAAACAGGCTCTGGCTCACTGACAGAAATCAAAGGCATTTTTTATCCAACAGATCTTATCGCCGTTGATTCCCACCACATCAAACCTGCATCTCACATCCATGCTTCTGTAATGATTCTTCAAATATTCCACTGCCACCTTGGAAATCACCAGCTGCTTTCTGCCGTTCACTGCTGCCAGCGGACTTCCTGAGCGTTCCGAACTTCTGTACTTAACCTCCACAAAAATCAACCATCCATCAGCAGTCATTCCGATCAGGTCGATTTCCCCCAGCCAGTTCCTGTAATTTCGCTCCAGAATCATCACGCCCTGGGAAACCAGATAATCTGCAGCGATTTCTTCATAAAAAGCACCTACTTTTCGCTTGTTTTTCTGCATAAAAACTCCCATATATACTTCTGTGTAGGTATCTTTTGTATTCATAACCGCAAAACATATTCATATCCGGACCATCAGCCTTTTCAAAATTTCACATTATCCTATAAAATTCTTTATAAAAGTTGCCCTGTGAATCGGACTTGGACCATATTTTTTCAAGGCTTCAATATGTGCTGCAGCTCCATACCCCTTATTTGAGGCAAAGCCATATTCCGGCATCACTTTATCGTACTCTACCATCATCCGGTCTCTTGTGACCTTAGCTACAATGCTGGCAGCTGCAATGGAAATACTCTTGGCATCCCCTTTTATGATCGGCACCTGAGGTATAGTCACGTCGGGAATGGTTACTGCGTCATTGAGAAGAATCTGCGGCACCGGCTCCAGCTTGCTGACAGCCTCACGCATTGCCTCATAGGTAGCCTGAAGAATATTGATCTCATCAATTCTCCGGGGACTTGCCATTCCGATTCCAACAGCTACCGCATTCTCCATGATCACATCATACAATTCATCCCTTTTTTTAGCGCTCAACTGTTTGGAATCATTCAGATACAGGATTTTGCAGTCTCTTGGCAAAATAACAGCCCCCGCTACAACAGGACCTGCCAGCGGGCCTCTTCCAACTTCATCAATTCCGCACACATAGCCCAAATCTTCGTATTTGCGCTCAAATTCCTTCATCTTTTCTGTGCGCAGAAGTTCCTTCTGGTAAGCCTCTTCTTTCTTATGAAGCTGCTCCAGAAGCTTCCTGACTCCACTTCTTGTATCCTCTTTGTATTTTTCAAAAAGAGTGGCATATTCTCCCGGTTCAGCAGCCTGGATTTCACACTTTATTTCTCCGATTTTCTGCATATTATTTACCTTCTTCCGGCACCCACTCCAAAGTAATTTTTCCAATCTTTCCAGAGCGGAAGTCATCGAACAGAATCAGAGAGGCCTTGGCATAGTCCAGCTCCTCCCCCTTCTTCAGACATCCTCTGGAACGCGCGATTGCTTCTAATATCTGCACAGCTGTGCCTTCCTCCTGGATCTGATAGCGTTTCTCCAATGCACCAGAATATTTTTCCCGAAGGAAATCAATAAGCGTAAGGGAAAGCTCCTCCATATTCAGTATATCGTCCTTGATAGAACCAATATAGGCAAGGCGCATTCCCACTGCCTCATCTTCAAACTTGGGCCAGAGAATCCCAGGAGTATCCAGAAGCTCCACATTCTTATTCAGGCGGATCCACTGTTTGCCCTTGGTTACACCTGGCTTGTTTCCCGTCTTGGCGCATGCTCTTCCAGCAAAAGTATTGATAAAAGTAGACTTACCAACGTTAGGAATTCCTACTACCATAGCACGGATCGGGCGGTTTTTGATTCCTCTTCTTCTGTCCCTCTCCGTTTTCTCCTTGCAGGCTTCCTGAATAGCCGCCTGAATTGCTTTCATACCAGAGCCGCTACGGGAATCTACTTTTACCACATAGAACCCATTCCCCTGAAAATAAGCTTTCCATGCTTCATTCTGGCGTTCATCTCCAAGGTCTGATTTATTCAAAAGAATCAGCCTTGCTTTATTTTTCCCAAGCTCGTCAATATCCGGATTCCGGCTTGCAAGGGGAACTCTGGAGTCCACAAGCTCAATGATCAGGTCGATCAGCTTAATGTCCTCCTGCATCTGTCTTTTCGCTTTGGTCATATGACCAGGATACCATTGTACGTTCATATTTACCTCATTCTTACAGCTGTTCAGCAGATACCGTTCCACAAAGCGTGTAACCGCGAACGTGCTGAACAATCACATATTTTTTATAAAAGTCTCACAGTTTAATTATTCAACGGCCCTATGTCTTTCTTCGGGGATATCTGGAACCAGAGCTTACCAGTTATATATTTCTTATTCACTCGTCCGATATCGCCATAACGGCTGTCTTCGCTGTTATTACGGTTATCGCCCAGGACAAAGTACTCTCCCGCTTCCAGTGTAATGGCATTGGCTGCCATTCCCGGATTGTTGATCGTGGGAAAATCTTTGCCTTCTTTATATGTCTCTCCATTGATCAGAATTCTTCCATTCACGATCTGAATCGTCTCACCTGGAAGTCCGATCACACGGCGGATATGAAGAGCCGCATCATCACTTGCATTTGTGCGGAATACAATAATATCGCCGCGTTTCGGCGAGGATGCTTTATAAGCAAGCTTGTTTACAAAATACCGGCTTCCAACTGCCAGAGTAGGCTCCATGGAGCTCTCCTGCATCGTCACAGACTGAAACAGCATCATAGAAGTCAGCACTGCAAAGATCAGTGTAACTGTGATCTCGAATACCCAGATCAAAACTTTTTTCAGTTTACTGTCTTCTAATTTCTCTATGGCACCAGAAAAAGATTTTTTCTCCAGTTTTGCAATTTCCGGCATGTTGAACAACTGCTCTTTTTCTCTTTTATTTCTTCTGTCGCTCATATCTACTCCATTCGTGTCATAATTGCATGTCCTGCGTCTGGTTCCAAAACACTTTTTTTCATCTCAGGCCAGATACTTTATTATCTTATCACATATCCCGAAAAAGAAAAAGAAAAAATAATCAAAAAATGCTGCCCAGACAGTCATCACGGCCATCTGCGCAGCAAAAGTCACTGTTCGTATTCACTTCGTTCACGAAAGCACTTCGCGGAACACCACCAGTGAACAGCAACCAGCAATTTTCGATTGAAATTATTTAACAAGCTCTTTAACCTTAGCAGCTTTACCTACACGGTCTCTTAAGTAGTTCAGTTTCGCACGGCGAACTTTACCACGACGGATAACTTCTACTTCTTTTACGTGTGGGGAATGAAGCGGCCATGTTTTCTCAACGCCAACGCCGTTGGAAGCTTTTCTTACTGTGAAAGTAGCTCTGGTGCTTCCGCCCTGTTTCTTTAATACAGTTCCTTCAAAGATCTGGATACGCTCACGGTTACCCTCTTTGATCAGTGCGTGTACTCTTACGGTATCACCTACGTTAAACTGTGGAACGTCTTTTTTCAGCTGTTCTGCTTCGATGTTTTTAATAATTTCGTTCATTTTATTCTCTCCTTATTCTCTGGATGTTCTTAATACCCATCACGGTAACAGCGGACCATCTTTTTTCACAACATAAGTGATTATACTATAATTATTTTCTGTTTGCAACCATTATTTTTATAAAAAAAGTGCATAAAACAAGTCGAAAAAGAATTTTTCAAAGACAACCTTTTTAACAATTACCAACAGATAACCTCGCAGCCATCCTCTGTTACCAGCACGGTTACTTCCCACTGGGCAGAAGGCATACCATCCTCAGTGCGTACTGTCCAGTCATCTTCCTCATCTGTATATACTTCATCGCTTCCCATATTTACCATAGGCTCAATGGTAAACATCATTCCCGGCTCCATAATCACGCCGCTGTTCTCTTCGGAAGTATAGCTTACCCAGGGATCCTCATGGAATTCCAGGCCAACACCATGTCCGCCGATTTCTTTTACAATTGTGTAGCCATTTTCAAGTGCATGCATATGAACAGCGTGACCCATATTTCCAATAGGTTCCCATGGTTTTACCTTGGAAATACCGATTTCCACGCATTCTTTGGTTACGCGGACCAGTTTTTCTTTCTCAGGACTTACATTTCCAATACAAAACATACGGGATGAGTACAGAAAAATAGACCATTGTAAATTGATAGAAACATCTACGTTCACTATATCACCGTCCTTCAGGATCTCATCCTCAGATGGAATTCCGTGGCATACCACCTCATTCACAGAAGTACACACGCTCTTTGGAAACCCTTCATAATTCAACGGTGCCGGGATTCCTCCATGACGCACAGTTTCCTCATGTACCCAATGATCGATTTCTTCTGTTGATACACCAGCTTTAATATGCTCTGCCACATAATCAAGTACTGCAACATTGATTCGACAGCTCTCTTTAATCTTCTCAATCTGCTCTGGAGTCTTGATCAGTTTATGATCCAGAACCGGATATCCTTTCTGACGCAGGATTTCTACTTTCGCATCAAAAGCCTCATGGCATTTTTTATATTTCTTTCCACTGCCGCACCAGCATGGATCATTACGTCCGATTTTTGTTGACATTTCACTCTCTCCTTTTATCTGTGACTGCTGCGAATGCTACAGCAGTACTTTTTTTTTGTAAAACATGATATAAACTCACTCTGTTTCTCATTTTATACTTGAAACAGATAAATTGCAACTAATTTTCTATAGAAGGCTCTACCTCCTGCAATTCATGTGTTACTGTTCACTCCGTGACCAGTAACGCGCTTCGCGATGCACAGAAATCATGCATTCGCATGATTTCGCGCCGCAATTCTCGGGTTTTCTGTGAACTTTGTTCACAAAAAACACCTCGCGGAACGTTACCAGCGAACAGTAATTGTTCATATTTTTTCAACTGTTTTCATTTTCCCACGCAAACAGTTAAAAAGTTTCAAACGCAAAAAGAGTATTTCATTTTCTCTGATCTAAGAATTTGAAATACTCTTTTGCTTTTGAAAATTATATGTAACTAATTAGCTGCTGCATCTGCGCCTGCCTCTGTGGCAGTATCTGCTGCACTCTCTTCACTTCCCGCCATGATCTTACTCAGTTCTTCGATCATCTCGTCATCCTTCAGTCTGAATTTGACCTCAACACGACGGGAAGCCTCTTTATCTACATTTCCATCTGCATCCAGAATCGGATTCGCCATGGAATGTCCGTTTACAGTCAGGTAATCCTGCAGATTCAGGCTCTGGTCCTCAGTCAGAAACTCCCCCTGAATATCAAGAAGATACTGCGCCACTGCAAGTGAACGCTGCTGGGAAAGCTCCAGGTTATACGCATAATCACCATCTGTATCTGTATAACCGTCAATAATGATCTCAGCAAGATAATTCTTATAAGTATCCTCCATCAACACCTTACAGTAAATCGGAAGTACGTTTCGGAGTGCTTCCTTACCAGCATCTGTAAGCTCCGACTCATCAACATCAAACAATACACTGGCATCCAGTGTCAATGCACCAGTCTGGGAATCCAGATTTACATTGATATTATTTTTCTGGAATTCTTTTTGAAGTGCTTCCACAACTTCAGCCTTGACACCAATAATATTATCGATCTTTGTCTGCTGCTCACTAAGCTGCGTGGTCTTCTCATCCAGATCCATCTGCTGCTGATTCAGAAGAGCCTGCTGCTCTTTTAACTTGGCTTCCTGCTCTGCCAGAGTCTGTGCCAGTGCAGTCAGCTTCTCATCTTTGGTCTTAATAGTTCCTTCCTGTTCTTCAATGGTATTCTGCTTGGCAAGAAGATCAGCCGTATACTCTGCCTGCAGAGCCAGCTTCTCATCTCTCTCCTGAATACTCTCGTCGTAGCTCTTCTGAGCCTGGAAAAGCGTCAATGACATGATCAGTATGAAAAGAAGCAGAACGCCAGCCATAACATCGGAATAAGAGCGCCATACATTAAAGCCTCCATCCCCTGATTTTCTTTTTTTTGCGCATGTCTATCTCCTCTTATCTGAATAAGCCAAATTTTCCTTTCTGTGCCGCCTTGGAAAGCTCTTTCATGTTCTTGTTGATTTCCTCAAGAAGAGCCTGCTGTCCCTCATTCTGCTGAGCAATCAGATTGCCCAGCTTCTCTACAGAATCATTTCTTCCGCTTGCGATCAGAGATACATCTCTGGTATTCGCTGCAGTCACCTCACTGAGGAGCTTGCGGACCTGTTCCATTGTTTTATAGGAAAGTCTCTGATACTGGGCAAAATCCTCCATCTGGCCGTAAACTGCTCTGCCATCTTGCTGTTTGCCTGGATCAGATCTGCACTTGCCTGACCTGTAGCCCCTACTCTCTCAATAGAAGAAGCTGCTGTTTCAACATATTTCTGCATTGCCTGGTTGCAGGCAACCCAGAACTTAGCTGCAGATTTCTCGGCATCCTTCAGATAATCCACAATATGCTGATAATCCTGCTGCTGCATCTTCTGGATCTCCTGATTCTCAGAAAGGATACGATTGGCAGTAGACATGTAGCGGGTCTGCATACCTCCCATCTCCCTTACCATATCTGTAATGGCTTTGTCCTGCTTGTCATAGGTCTCAGAAAGCTTCTGGCTCATAGTCTGGTACATGGCAGAAGTATAAGCTGTATTCTCTTTCTGTGCCTTTTTCAGCTGATCCAGTGCCACGTTGAAATCACGGAACTGCATATGGAAAGAATTGTTCATCTGTTTTAAAATTCGTCCGATATTTCACGAATAGCATCCTCCTGACATCTGGTTACAGAAGAAACCAGCATATCCAGAGAATCATTCATCTTCTGGAAGGTAGGTGTGATAACCTTCTCAAAGCTGTCTGCCATCTGAACGGAAAACTGCTCTGCCATCTGTTTCATGGCGCTTGTCTGCAGCTTCTGGCTTGCAAGCAGCAGATTTCTGGACTCATTCTCCGCTGTAGGCATTACATAAGAATGAAACTTTTCAAGGAATCCCTGAAGCTCCTCTGTCATGGATGAATACTCTCCCTTCATCCCAAAGGTATAAATAATGGAAAAAGAGATACCATAAATAGAGGTAAGGAATGCTACTTTAATACCTTCCACCAGCGCTTCTACAGAAGAAGTCATGGCGCTGTAATCTGTAGGCTGGAAATCGCGAAGACCCCAGACAAGACCAAGGAAAGTACCTAAAATACCAAGACTGGTAAAGATATCCGGAACCATTTCCAGAAGCTTCTTATGAACATGGATATCCAGCTCATCTTCATTAATAAATTCCTCAATATCCCCAAGACCTTCTTTACTATTGTTAATGCTGTCTGTAAAGCTGTCCATCTTCTGATCCAGATATTTATCATCGAAGAGCTCGCCTAAATATGTAAGATTCCTGGGATCTGTCTTCCCTGGAGTCTTGAACATACCGTTCAGCTCCTCTACTGCTCTGTGGAATGCCGTACTCAGATTATTCATACGGAACATTCCGCCAAACATTGCGATCAGATACAGGACTGCGATCACCGCCAGAAATACGAAATTGTAGATCGTAGATGATAAGTTCCCCCTGCCGGCAAATAAAGTCAAAGCAGTGGTTCCTGCAAGAACCGCAACAAACAATACAGAATGTGTGATTTTTTTCTTCATTGTCTGCCTCCCCATTTGTATTTTCACAAAATAGATATGCCGTCTGTCGACGGCATCACCATATATGAATGCCAACTACTCTGCACTTATAGCATCTGCAGAGCTGTTTAAAAAATCATTCCCGCAATCTGAACGCCCCAGGGCTTTCATCGTAATATATTGGTGCATTTTGTGAATTTTCCATTAATAATGGTACATTTTTTATCATAATATCACAATTTTCTAATAATAACAAGAAAAAACATACCCCTTGCCTAATGAAAAAACGTTTCCTGTTACTGCTCACGACCTTCACAGTAATCATTTCACACCTTTTTCATACAGCCAGGGGTATTATATCATATTTCATATTTTCAGGCGTAAACCTTATCTTCCTCCAGGAATCTGGCCTTACCATCCTTCACTTCTACCAGGTTAATGCTGCAGTTAGGAGGCACACATCCATGCCAGAAATGTTCAGGATCCTTGTACAGGTTCTGGAGAAGAGCCCGCACTGCACATCCATGGGAAGACACCAAAATCGTTTTGTCTGCCAGAGACGGATCTGAGGTTTTTTCAAGCCAGAATTCTCTGGTACGATCCAGGACATCCTGTATATTCTCTCCGTTTTCCGGACGCGGAAATTTCAGAGGATCCTTAAAAAACAGATCAAATTCTTTGCAGTTGGACTCCATAGTATTTCCAGTTCTCATAATGTGCCCTTCCAGAACCCCGAAATTAATTTCCTGAATCCTTTTATCCGGTATCACAGGAATATCACGGCCACCCAGAACCAACCGGGCAGTCTGTCTCGCACGGGTAAGAGGACTTGTAAAACAGATATCAAACTTTACATCCATCAGAGCCTCGCCTGTTCTTCTGGCAAGATCAATTCCCTCCTGAGCAAGAGGAATATCTGCTGAACCCTGAGCCTTATGAAGGTGGTTCCAGGGCGTCAGGCCGTGTCTTACAATATATAAAAGCATCAGCTTCTCAACTCGATTCCAAGGCCTTCCAGACCATTTAAAATTTTCTTCATTGCCGCAGAAATCTCGCTTTCTTCCAGGGTCTTATCGTGATCACGGAATACAAGCGCATAAGCCATAGACTTGTAGCCACCCTTGATCTGGCTTCCTTCGTAGATATCAAACAGCTGATAACTCTCCAGAATCTTTCCACCTCTCTGAGCAAGAATGTCCTCGATCTGACCTGCAAGCACCTGCTTCGGAACCAGCATACTGATGTCACGGGTTACCGCCGGATATTTTGCAATTCCGGTAAACTTGCGGTCAAAATTTGCAAATTCAAGAACGCTCTTGATATCGATCATTGCGATATATGCGCGCTCCCCAATTCCATAATTATCTGCAACCAGCGGATGTACCTCTCCAAGGTAACCTACAACGGTTCCCTCGTATACCATATCGGCCTGTCTTCCAGGATGAAGAAATGGTTTTCCGCTTGCCGGATCATACTCCATTTTCTTCTTCATACCGATTTTTTCGAAGAACTCCTCACAAACGCCCTTCATATCAAAGAAATCACCGTTTCCGTACATTCCAAGTGTAAACATGGTTCTTTCATCTGGAAGCTCGGTAAGCGGAAGTGCCTTCGGAAGATATACATTTCCAAGCTCATAAAGACGAACGTCTTTGTTTCTTCTGTTATAGTTAGTTGCCAGAGAAGAAAGCATTCCATTCAGTGTACTGGTACGCATAATGCTGTAGTCCTCACCAAGAGGATTGCTGATGGTGATCACCTGACGAAGTACATTATCTTCTGGAATTCTCAGTTTGTCAAATACCTTCGGGCTCTCAAATGAGTAAGTCATACCTTCTGAGAATCCGCAGTACTCTGCAATATCTCTTGCGATATTTTCAATGCGAAGCTTGAATGGCATTTTTCCTGTAGTAGCCTCACCGGATGGCAAAGTTGTAGGAATCTTGTCATATCCGTAGAAACGTGCAACTTCTTCTGCAACATCTGCCATGCAGTGGATATCCTGGCGGAAAGTCGGTGCTACGATTTCATTTGTCTCCTCATCATAGGTAAGTTCGATCTTTGCAAGATAGCCAAGCATCTCTTCTTTGGAAAGATTTGTTCCAAGAAGACCGTTGATACGGTCTGGCTCAAATTTTACACGGGATGGCTCGCTGACCTTATTGCAGATATCAACCATACCGCCAACAACCTCACCGGCACCAAGTTCTTCCATCAGCTGGCAGGCTCTGTCGATTGCAGCCTTTGCATTATTCGGGTCAAGACCTTTCTCAAACTTACCGGAAGCATCTGTACGAAGTCCGATTCTCTTGGAAGAAGTCTGATGTTTGTTCCATCAAAGCAGGCTGCCTCAAACAGAACTGTGTGTACGTCATCTGTGATCATGGAGTTCTCACCGCCCATAATACCAGCGATTCCAACTGGTTTCTCACCATCGCAGATCATCAGGACGTTCTCGTCCATAATACGTTCCTGTCCATCCAGTGTGACAAATTTCTCATCTTTACCCGCACAGCTACAACAATTTCATGTTTTGCAATCGTATCGAGATCGTAAGCATGCATTGGCTGTCCAAACTCTTCCATTACATAGTTGGTGATATCTACCAGATTATTGATCGGGCGGATTCCATTGGAAGCCAGACAGCGCTGCATCCATTTCGGAGATGGTCCGATCTTAACATTTTTTACAACTCTTGCACAGTAACGTGGGCAAAGCTCCGGTTTCTCTACAGTTACCTTTACGTAATCAGAAGCTTTTTCAGCATTTCCTGTCTCTTTAACTTCCGGAGGGTAAAATTTCTTACCAAAAGTAGCTGCTGCTTCTCTTGCAATTCCAAGAACACCATAACAGTCAACACGGTTGGACGTAATCTCATATTCAAATACAACGTCATCAAGTCCAAGAGCCTTAATAGCGCTCTCACCTACAACTGCATTTTCCGGGAATATATAAATTCCATATTCCGGGGCTTCCGGATACATATCCCGGTTGCTTCCCAGCTCTTCGATGGAGCACATCATGCCGTTGGACGGTACTCCGCGAAGTTTTCCAGCTTTGATCCTGATTCCGCCAGGAGTCATTTTTCCATCATGCCCTCCAGCTACACGACCTCCGTCAAGAACAACCGGAACCTTGTCTCCCTCTTTTACGTTTGGAGCACCCGTAACGATCTGGATCACCTCAGATCCGATATTCACCTGGCAGATGATCAGCTTATCTGCATCCGGATGTTTCTCAATTTTCTCAATCTGTCCGATCACAATCTTTTCAAGGTCAGCGTCAAGCCTGGTGAAGCCTTCTACCTTTGTACCTGACAATGTCATTGCATCTGTATATTCCTGTGCGGTTACATCAAGATCCGGCACATACATTTTCATCCAAGATAATGAAGTATTCATTTATTTAATCCTCTTCTCACTCTAATATTTATATTATGAAAGGTAACTGTTCAGTATCTTCACAGTTACACGCTTCGCGACGCCCAGAAATCAGAACTGTTTCAGGAAACGGACATCGTTTTCATAAAGCAGACGCATATCATCAATCTCATATTTCAGAAGCGCAATACGCTCAAGACCTACGCCAAATGCAAAACCAGTGTACTCTTCCGGATCGATTCCACACATGCGAAGTACATTGGGATGAACTGTTCCACAGCCAAGGATTTCGATCCAGCCGGATCCTTTACAGAAACGACAGCCTTTTCCGCCACATTTGAAGCAGGAAACATCAACCTCTGCACTTGGCTCTGTAAACGGGAAGTGATGTGGTCTGAATTTTGTTTTGGTTTCCGGTCCGAAAAGCTCTTTCGCAAATACTTCAAGAGTTCCTTTCAGGTCTGCGAACGTAATATTTTTATCTATTACAAGGCCCTCAATCTGATGGAAAGATGGAGAATGAGTTGCATCTACTTCATCAGAACGGAATACTCTTCCAGGTGCAATCATACGGATCGGCAGTTTGCCTTTTTCCATGGCACGCGCCTGAACCGGAGATGTCTGGGAACGAAGAAGTATGGAATCATTGATAAAGAAAGTATCCTGCTCGTCTCTTGCCGGATGATTTTCCGGAATATTCAGCTTGGTAAAGTTGTAATCTGCATATTCAACTTCCGGACCTTCTACAACTTCATAGCCCATTCCAATAAAAATGCGCTCAACCTCTTCCAGCGCAATGCTGTTGGGATGACGATGACCGATTCTGGATTTCTTTGCAGGTAGGGTAACATCGATTACTTCTGCTTTCATCTTCTCTTCTCTGACTGCTTCTTCCAGTTTCTGTCTGGACTCTTCAAGAAGACCTTCGATCTTAGCTCTGGTCTCGTTTACAAGCTGGCCAACCTTCGGTCTCTCCTCCGGGGAAACGTCTTTCATTCCTTTTAAGATTGCGGTAAGCTCTCCCTTTTTTCCAAGATATGCCACACGCACATCATTTAATTTATCCAGGCCTTCGGATTCTTCAATCCGTACTCTGGCGTTCTCAGCCAGTTCCTGAAGTCTTTCTTTCATATCCATGGTTCATTTCTCCTTTATTTTTATAATCTGCCAGATGAGGGGGGAAGGAAGGTAAGAAAATATCTACATAGCAGATTTTTTCTTTCGTAAAGCGGATTGTTCAGCGCTCGCGCTCCAAGGACTTTACAATGCGAAAAACCCGCTTTGCGTATTTCCTACATTTTCGCGGCAGTCACCAAGTTCTCACCCAAGCGTGGACTTTGACTCTTGCTCGTGAAAATAAAAAAGCTCCGTCCCCAACAAAAGGGACGAAGCATATTCCGCGGTACCACCCTGATTCCTGTATATACAGCTCTCCCGCCGCTTAACGCGCAGCTTCACGTCGCTTCCTACTGGAAATTTCAGAAACGCGGCTCCGGTGCGAAACTCAGAAACTATCTGAACTTAAGGAAGCTTACAGCCGGTGGCTTCCTCTCTCTGAAAGAAAATAATTTCCTAAAAACACCTTCCTGGCTTTTTCTCTTTTATAACTATGCCACATCAGAGTGAATCTGTCAAGAGGTTAATTTGTCTGTTGCTCTTCCTTCTTTTTCTCAGCTGAAGCTTTCATCTCAGTCTTTTTCTTTCTCTCATTCTCTTTTTCCAGATATTTTTTCTTCTCTTTATTAAGCTCTTTTTCCGCCTCATCGCGCTCGCGGCTGAGCATTTCCCTCATGGATGCCTGGGCCATTCTGAACTGTTTTTCAAAATAAGCGTTGATCTCTGCTCCATACAGCAGCAGATTCATACAGATATACAGCCACAGCATCACCATGATCAACGCAGTCAGGCTTCCATACATATTGCTGAAGCCTGGAAACATGTCAAAATAAATAGAAAAGAAATAGGAAAACAGGGACCACCCTGCTGCAATCAGAAGAGCTCCCGGCACCTGACTTTTAAAAGTAGCTTTACGGTTTGGAAGCATTTTATACAAAATCAGAAAGATCAGAAACAGTCCGGCAAATACAAGCGCCGTCCTGGCTCCAATGATCTTTCCGATAATTCTCCCAAGGAATGGAACGTACTTTCCTGCCATAATCTGAATCTGATTTCCAAGAACCAGAAGCAGAAGACTTGCAATAATTGCAATGCTGAACAGAAATGTATAAACAACTGCATACATTCTGGTAATCAGCCAGTTACGGGTCTCATGGACGTGATAAATGCTATTCAGTCCGTTCGTAAGGGATTGCATGGCTTTTCCTGCAGACCACAATGCCATGATAGCAGAAATCGGAACTACCGCCGTGCTTCTGCCATATACTTCTGATACAATGGTAAGCACAAAATTCTGTATATTGTGGGGCACAAATGCCCGGATGGTTTCGCTGACCATATTGTATGTTAAAGGTGTATATCGAATTATAGTCGTGAGAAACAGAATAAACGGAATAAAAGACATAATCAGGAAATATGCTGCCTGTGCCGCATAAGCTCCCACATGGTCTCCATTTGCCCTGTCCATAAAACCGAACAGAAGCTGGAGAACGCTCTGTTTTTCTTTCTTCTTATCCATATGATTGCTCCTGTTACATTTTCGTAATCATTTTTTGTATCATATCACGAAACATGCTTTCTGTCTACTTTTTCCTGGTGTTACTGTTCTTTCCGTTCACAGCACAATTACTGTTCACTCCATAATCAGTAAAGCTTCGCGATGCACAAAAAGACGAACCTTCCTGTGACAAGCACAAACAGCAGCGTTGCTGCGCAAACTTAATTCTCGGGTTTTCTGTGAACTTTGTTCACAAAAATACCTTGCAAAATGTCATGTTTCCCGCTTTGACAGGTTATTCCCCACCACTTCCAACGTAATATCCTTAAAAAAATAATTTAGGATATCCTGCCAGCCATAGCCTTCCCTGGCCATTTCATTTGCCCCGTTCTGGCTCATTCCCACACCGTGTCCATACCCTTTCCCCTGAATCTGTACTGCCTTACCGGATTTCACGTTCAGTTCAAAATAGGCGCTTGGCAGAAGATTACTGCCGTTCACAATACTTCCATCTTTTTCTGTAATCAAACACCCTGCCGGGGAAAGAAATTGCCGTATTTCATATTCGCCTTCCAGCTGTATACTTTTATTCTCCGTCACAATCTCCATTCCCGTAACTGCACCACTGATATTCTTTTTAATAACCTGAAGCCCTATAAATTCCCCGCTGCCTTCCAGATTTCCCGATCGTTTCTCTAAAGTTTCCCAGGGAATTTCCACGCTCCAGCTGCTCCATGGCATATTCTGGTCAAAATCACATTCTACACTTTTCAGATAAGCTGCTGACCTGTCTGCTCCCCATATCTCATCTGTGCTTGTCCTGCCTGCTGATGTAGAAAAATAATAAGCCGTGATCGGTTCTCCATTCTGGCATAGGATCTGACCTTTTGTATCCTGTACTGCTTTATTTGTTCTTTTATCTGCCCAAAATTGTTGTAAACCTGATAATTCACGCTGTCATCTACATCCGCCCCATATTTTTCCAGACTGTTTTCCTGTATCTGGCAAACTGCATAGGTTCTGGCACATACTGCCTGGGCCATCAATGCCTGTTCTTCATAGGATGCAGGCATTTCACTTGGGACTACAGCTTCCAGATAAGCTTCCAGGGACAATTCATTAATAATCAGCAGCCCCTGCGCTGTCTTTTTAATTTCCAGAGTTCCATAATAAACAGGAGGATTCTGAGCTCTTTCAATAGAGGGAATCGCAATGCCATCAGTTCCCCCGTCCAGAAGCAGACTATCATTCTGGAGCTCCTGTGAATCCGGGGTGTAGGTATGTTCTTTTCCTTTTTGTTCTATGGTTACTGACTGGTGATAACAGGATTGCCAGGACGAGTCTGTAAGCAGAACGCGAATGGAAGGCTCTCGTTGTTGCACCTTGTTTTCGTCAGTTTCCTTTTTCTTTTCTTTCTGCTCCCTTTTGGCACTTTCTTCACTCCTCTTGTTCATTTCTGCGGCTTTTCCAAACAAAAGCAGCCAGCCCAGCAGTACAATCAGAAAATAATTCAATCCATAAAAATCTGGTCTTCTTCATACAAAAGTATATGAAGAAAACCAGACAAAAATATCTGTATTGTAATTATTTTCTTACGTCAAATTTATATGCGGTAAAAGACTGATACTTCTCACCAGCTTCAAGTACTGGTGAATGGAATGCTTCCACATTTACTGCATTTGGTTCAACCTGTGTCTCAAGGCAGAAGCCTTCACGCTTGTTGTAAACATGTCCATTCTTACCCTTCTCATCAATAACAAAATTACCGGCATAGAACTGCACACATGGACAATCCGAAATCACATCCATCGTAATACCAGAGGTCTCATTGTAAGCAACTGCAACCGTTCTCCGACTGCCTTTCGCGTAATTGTCAGTCACATAATTGTGGTCATATCCACCAGTGTACTTCAGCTGCTGGAAGTCTGCCTCAATTTCCTGGCCAATCTTTTTCGCCTTATTAAAATCCATAGGAGTACCCTCTACTGCTGCATATTCGCCTGTAGGAATAGAGAACTCATCCACCGGATTATAATCTCTGGCATGGATCGTAAGATATGTATCAAGAACCTTGCCGCTTCCCTCCCCTGTAAGGTTGAAGTAGGAATGGTTGGTCATATTTGCCAGTGTCGCCTTGTCACTGATTCCGCTATAGTAAATCTGCAGGGTATTGTCCTCTGTAAATTCATATGTAACAGACACCTGGAATTCTCCCGGGAATCCATTCTCGCCATCCGGGCTGATTCTGGAAAAAGTAATGGCATTTTTGTCAGAATCTGTATTCTTAACAGTCCAAATCTTCTTCTCGAAGCCATTGGGGCCGCTGTGAAGATTATTGTCATTCTCATTCTTGTCAAGCTGGTATTCCTGTCCATAAAGGGAAAATCTGGCACCTGCGATACGGTTTCCGCTTCTTCCTATGATCGCACCAAAGAAGCAGCCATTTACTTCGTACTGCTGAACATCGTCATAACCAAGCACTACATCTGTAAGCTCCCCATCTTTGTCTGGAACGCAAAGCTTCACAAGAATGGCACCGTAATCCATCACTTCTGCATATGCACCGGATTTATTCTCCAGATGGTATAAAGTAATCTCTTCCCCAGAGGTTAAGTTTCCAAATTTCTTTGCTGTAACACCCATATTACCTGCCTCCCTGTTCTAAAAAATCCCAGAATGCCGTTCCCTTTCTTTTGACGCCTAGCTAACCGCTAGGTGGGTATCCTCAACAGGACTTCTGCCTACCACAACGAGAGGTCTGACATCCGCACTGCGATATTGGATTCCCTTGATGTCAATGTAGGTTCAAAAATAAAAGGGGCCTCGCACATCCCAGGATTCATTTTTCTAAAAATAATTATACTCTAGTATATACTGTTTTTCAACAGAAAATGCACAAATTCTTTTTGCTGATTTTTAACTGATTTTTAGAATCTCTTTCACAGTTGCAGGCATATCTTCTGCATCTACTACCCGGTCATGAAGTACTGGTGCAGTACGGATATCGTTGACTGCCTTCGGAACTGCCACCCCGGAAAGCTTCTCAAGTGCGTCTGCAAGCCCGAAATCATCCAGATTCTCATGTCCCTCGGAGATTGCATCCATAACACTTCTGGTAAACTTGTATGGACTTGCTGTAGAAGCAATAACTGCCGGAATCTTATCTCCGGTATCTTTCACATATTTTTTGTATACGCCAGCAGCAACTGCAGTATGTGTATCAATCACATAATCACTTGTCTTATATACTTCGCGGATAGCTTCCTTCGTCTCTTCTTCGGAGCAGTAGTTTCCATAGAAATCCTTCAGCTGGGCTTTCATCTCAGGTGTAATAGTGTATTCACCACCCTTGGAAAGATTTTCCATAAGTTTTGCACACTCCTCAGGATTTCCGCCTGTAATGCGATAGATCAGGCGCTCCAGATTGCTGGAAATCAAAATATCCATAGATGGAGAACTGGTAAGGATAAAGTCTCTCTTTCTATTGTATGTACCTGTGGAGAAGAAATCAAACAGAACCTTGTTCTCATTAGAAGCACAAATCAGCTTGTTCACCGGAAGTCCCATCTGTTTTGCATAAAATGCTGCCAGAATGTTTCCAAAATTTCCTGTAGGAACTACTATATTGATCTCCTGTCCGGCTTCGATCTTGTTCTGGCGCACCAGCGCAGCATATGCATATACATAATAAACGATCTGGGGAACAAGACGTCCAATGTTAATGGAGTTTGCAGAAGAGAACTGGAATCCAGCCTGGGAAAGCTCTGCTGCCAGTTCTTTATCATTGAACATTTTCTTTACAGCTGTCTGGGCATCGTCAAAATTACCTGTGATACCCACAACGTAAGTATTGGCACCTTTCTGGGTTACCATCTGCTTCTCCTGGATCGGGCTTACGCCATGTTTCGGATAGAATACAATAATCCTGGTTCCCGGAACATCGGCAAAACCTGCAAGTGCTGCTTTTCCAGTATCTCCGGAGGTCGCAGTCAGGATAACGATTTCATTTTTTACATTATTCTTTCTTGCTGCAGTCGTCATAAGATATGGCAAAATGGAAAGTGCCATGTCTTTAAATGCAATTGTAGGGCCATGGAAAAGTTCCAGATAATATGCCCCGTCAGCTTCCTTAAGAGGTGCGATCACATCTGTGTCAAACTTCTTGTCATATGCTCGGTTGATACAAGTGCGCAGCTCTTCTTCTGTAAAGTCAGTAAGAAGCGGCTCATTACCTGATAAGCAGTTTCCTGATAAGTCATTCTGGAAAGTTCATCCATAGAAACATCAAGTGCCGGAATCTGTGTTGGTACAAACAGTCCTCCATCTTCAGAAAGTCCCTTTAAAATAGCCTGGGAAGCGGTTACCGGTTCTCCTTTTCCTCTGGTGCTCTGGTACATTACCTGCATTTGTTATTCCTGCCTTTCGCTTATTGTTATGAGGTACACATTCCGGAATCTGTAACCTTCCGACAGTCATCCTCTCTTTGTTATCATATTTTAACTTTACAGGTATTATACATACTTCACCGTGCTAAATCAACACCCAATTTGAAAAAGCCACCTGGAATTGTAATTTCCTGGCGGCTTATATCTCTTTATTACAGAATGTTACTGTTATTAAAATATTATTTTTTCACCATCTGAACAACATTTGTGTCATCTTCTGAGGTTTCATTCTCAGTGTTCTGTGACTTAGCTTCATCCGGGTAGGTGTAAAACTCGTGAACACCATATTTAAATAATTTTTTTAAATCCTTATCAAACCAGGACACGTTCTTTTTGTCCGCAGCAGAACGCTGAACAAAGAACAGAGCTCCTTCTGAATAGTCAGTTCCCTCTAATGCCTGTTTCACAGCTTCCCTGGTCTCATCTGTTACCGTTACTTCATAAAACTTACCATCGTAAACAGGTGAAAACTGAGGAATTCCATTTCTCTGATCCAGAATAACACCTGTAATGGTATCTGGAAATTCCTCATGGGAAAGGCGGTTCATAATTACATTTGCGATCAGTACACGACCTTTAATGTCCTCTGTGCCCGCCTCTGCCTCTACTATATGAAGCAAGTTATCATAATCTGCGTCCGACATGATCTTCGGATTTGCAGACATGGATACTGCAGCTGCATCAAGCTCGCAACTGTATCAGCATAGAGTCCCCTACATTCAGCTCATCCACGTTTCCTTTTATCTGCTTCACGCGCTGGCCTACCATGACTCTCTCGCATGAAGTTCCAATTCTTGTTACAGATGTTCCTGCTGAAGGAGTATCTGCAACACTGGTTACCATACCGGCAATTCCGGTAGCAGATCATACTCTACACTTCCAAGGTCAGTCCAGGCATCCGCGGATCTGTTCTCTTTGTCCGAAGCTGCATATACCTGGCTCCGTGGACCAAACTCCGCCACCTTCGTTCCAACTGCCAAAATCATTGCCAACGTGGCGCAGGCGCTAAGAGCTACAAAATTATGTACAAGAGCATTTCCATTCTTTTTTTTCTGGGCATCGCTCTTGCAAGTTGTTACATGTTGTAAACTTCTTTTTAATTTCATATTCTTCTTTCCTTGCACTTCTGTTATGTTTTGATTTCTTTTATTATTTATTCTGTAACATTTCTGTAATTTATAGGAAAATTATATTTAATAAACTCCAAAATGTCAAGTTTTTTTTGCTTTCTATAGCTTTTTTCTCTAAAAACAGGTAAAAAAGAAAGGCAACAAGAAAGAAATAGGATGATTCATTCAAAAATCATGTAATATTTTTGATAAATTTACCCTGTTTCTATTTGTCCCCTTTTATTCTTAGGTATGGTTATTTCTCCCCTTCTTATGGATTTTATTATAGCTTTTCTTTTTCTGTTCGTCAAACCTTTTTTATCGCCGAATTCTGACAAAAAGCGCCGTTACCTTTCAAAGCAGCAAACCACCGCACAGTCTTTTTTATGAACTGATTTGCGGTGGTTTGTCTTTTTGTTATCAAATATGCTTCTTATTATAAATAAGGTTTAAACAAATCTCTCAGCGGTTATTAATTGCTGTTACAAGTGCATCAATGGAAGCACGGATAATATCCGGGTCTACGCCTGCTCCCCACGCCATAGTTCCGTCAGGTTTCTTGATTCCAACATATGCTATAGCCTTGGAACTGGAGCTGCGCTCTAACGCATGTTCCTGGTATACTTCCAGAGAATACTTCAATTCGTATGCTTTCTTCAGGGCATTGCTCACTGCGTCAAGACGTCCATTTCCCACAGCCTCTGTGGTAATTGTTTTTCCATTAAATGTGGAGGTTACCTTAGTTGTAATTCCCTCGCTCGTCTGCTGGAAGTGCACTTCATTAATGCTGTACGGCTGTCCCACATTCTCAAAAGTCTTTTTGAACAGATCAAAGATTTCATCTGGATGAAGCTCTTTATGAAGGTGATCAGAAACACCCTTGGCTGCGTAACCCATTGCCTCACGCATTTTTGGCGGAAGGTTCAGACCGTATTTTGTTTCCAGAATGTAGCCTACGCCGCCTTTGCCAGACTGGCTGTTGATACGGATAACATCTGCATCATAATTACGTCCAACATCTGTGGGATCAATTGGCAGATACGGAACTGTCCAGCGGTTCGGATCTTTTTCCTCGATCCAGTGCATACCTTTGGCAATTGCATCCTGATGGGAACCAGAAAATGCTGCAAAAACAAGTGCTCCACTGTATGGACTTCTCTCTCCAACTGTCATTCCCGTGCAACGCTCATACACCTCGCAGATGTGAGGCATATCGGAGAAGTCAAGCTTCGGATCTACTCCCTGGGAATACATGTTCATTCCAAGTGTTACAATATCAACATTACCAGTACGCTCTCCGTTTCCAAAAAGAGTTCCCTCGATGCGGTCTGCTCCGGCAAGAATTCCCATTTCAGAATCTGCCACACCACAACCTCTGTCATTGTGAGGATGTAAGGAAACGATTACATTTTCACGGCGAAGCATATGTTTGCACATATATTCAACCTGACTCGCATATACATGCGGCATGGAATGCTCCACTGTTACCGGAAGGTTGATGATACATTTGTTGTCCGGAGTCGGCTGCCATACATCGATAACCGCATTGCAGACCTCAAGGGCATATTCCGGCTCAGTTCCTGTAAAGCTCTCCGGACTATACTCAAACTGGAAGTTTCCTTCTGTCTGTTCAGCCAGTTCTTTTAATAATTTCGCACCTTCTACGGCAATCTTTAAAATCTCTTCTTTGGATTTCTTGAATACCTGTTCACGCTGTGCAACAGATGTGGAATTGTATACGTGAACAATAGCTTTGGGCGCACCTTTTACGGCTTCAAAGGTTTTACGGATAATATGCTCCCTTGCCTGTGTCAGTACCTGGATCGTAACATCTTCAGGAATCAGTTTGCGATCGATCAGGGTACGAAGGAACGTATACTCTGTCTCGGAAGCAGCTGGAAATCCTACTTCAATCTCTTTAAACCCAATCTGTACAAGAAGTTTGAAAAACTCAACCTTCTGTTCCAGGCTCATTGGGATGACAAGTGCCTGATTTCCGTCACGAAGGTCTACAGAACACCATGCAGGTGCCTTATCAATATAGTCCTTTTTTGCCCAGTCCATACAGGTTTCTGGTGGAAGATAATACTGTTTTTTGTATTTGCTTACATTCATCATTTTTTATTCCTCCATATTGTAAATTTAATTTTTCTCTTTTCTGTGACGGAAGGATTCTTTGTCTGCTGGGTCAGAGCTCAGTCTGATAAAGCAGCTTTATGTGGTATTAAATTCCAATGGAATTACTATCACATAAAAAAAGTCCTCCAGCTCTGCACACATACAGGTGCAAGAGACGGAAGACATACATCTTACGCGGTACCACTCTTATTTCATGAATAGAATCCATACACTTATCGGATACGGGATTACTCCTTATATCCTTTCCCTGTAACGGTGGAATCCGGCTGTGTCTACTCTCGCTTCTTCTAATCATTCGAAGTAATTTCAGACAGCTGCTCCAAGGCGAGTTCTACAGTTTCCTTCCGTCATCTCACACCACCCGATAACTCTCTGCGCTCCGGTACCTGTGTACTACTCCTTATCAAAGCATTTCTCTTATATGTTCTTTGTGGTTATTACCTTAACATTTTTCAAGTCACTTGTCAATGACTAATCGGGGCAACAGGATTTGAACCTGCGACCTCACGGCCCCCAGCCGTGCGCGCTACCAAGCTACGCCATACCCCGCGAACAGTTGATATTGTATCAAATGTTATAATAAAAATCAACAGTTTTTTCAAAAAACAAATTAAAATCGTCTGTAAGTGTTACTGTGAACGGAGCAGACGGGTAACCCATGTATAACGCCCCTATCCAATTATGAAAGAACCTTGAACGTAGGTAAAACTGCAATTTTATTGAGAAAAATCACAGAAATCAAAGTTTTCGTCCATATTTCTCCCATATACCAAAAGACCTTGACAGCTGGTTTTCCCAGTCCATCAAGGTCAGTTTTTATGCTTGGACAAATTTCTATTGATTGGGAGTTTTGCCCTTTAACAGGATATTTTACTTTGCCTGTTAACAATTATATTAATGCTGTGCATTAATATAATTAACAAGTCCTTCCGCCTTAATGATCTTCTGCATAAATTCCGGGAAGGCCTGCCCCTTAAATTCAGTTCCTTTGGTGCGATTGTAGATCATGCCAGAATCAAAATCCACCTCTACCTCATCCCCCTCATCAATGCCCTTGCTTGCTTCCGGGCACTCAATGATCGGAAGACCAATATTGATTGCATTTCTGTAAAAAATTCTGGCAAATGTCTCTGCGATAACACAGCTGACACCAGCTGCCTTAATAGCGATTGGCGCATGTTCACGGGAAGAACCGCAACCAAAATTCTTAGTTGCTACAATAATATCACCCTTCTGTACTCTTTTTACAAAAGTATTATCAATATCCTCCATGCAATGAGTTGCCAGTTCTGCCGGGTCTGAAGAATTCAGATAACGTGCCGGAATAATAACATCTGTATCAACATTATCTCCATATTTAAAAGCTCTGCCTTTTGCCTGCATGATAAGTACTCCTCCTTATAATCCTAATTCTTCCGGTGCACAAATATAACCGGTTACTGCACTTGCTGCAGCTACTGCCGGGCTTGCCAGGTAAACTTCAGACTCCACATGTCCCATACGTCCTACAAAGTTGCGGTTAGTAGTAGAAATGCAGCGCTCACCAGCGGCCAGAATACCCATATATCCACCAAGGCACGGTCCACAGGTAGGTGTACTTACAACTGCTCCAGCCTCAATGAAAATCTTAAGAAGTCCCTCTTCCATTGCCTGCAGATAAATTGCCTGAGTCGCAGGAATCACAATACAGCGAAGCCCTTTCTTAACCTTACGTCCCTTCAGAATCCGGGCTGCAACACGAAGGTCGTCAATACGGCCATTCGTACAGGATCCGATTACAGACTGGTCTACAACGACCGGCTTTTCAATCTCAGAAATGGTCTTAGTGTTCTCTGGTAAATGAGGGAACGCAACGGTTGGTTCCAATGTGCTAAGATCAATTGTGTACTCAGCTTCATAAACAGCATCCTCATCAGCCTCGTATGCTGTATACGGGCGCTTGGAATGCTCCTTCATATATTCGATTGCAAGATCATCAACCGGGAAAATTCCATTCTTTCCGCCAGCCTCAATTGCCATATTAGCAATAGTAAAACGGTCGTCCATAGACAGGTTTTTAATTCCCTCTCCCACGAACTCCATAGATTTATAAAGAGCTCCGTCCACGCCGATCATTCCAATGATATGTAAGATCACATCCTTACCGCTTACCCATTTTTTCGGTTTGCCAACGATGTTAAATTTAATGGCAGACGGTACCTTAAACCATGCTTTTCCTGTAGCCATGCCAGCTGCCATATCAGTACTTCCGACACCAGTGGAAAAAGCTCCAAGAGCTCCATATGTACAGGTGTGTGAATCAGCTCCGATAATCACATCGCCTGCAACTGTAAGACCCTTTTCCGGAAGGAGCGCATGCTCAATTCCCATCTGTCCTACATCAAAATAATTGGTGATATCGTGGCGACAGGCAAATTCACGAACACATTTACAGTGCTCAGCAGACTTAATATCCTTATTCGGAATAAAGTGATCCATTACCAGTGCAATTTTATCTTTGTCAAATACGGTATCTACTGTCATCTTATCCATCTCATGGATAGCTACCGGAGAAGTGATATCGTTTCCAAGAACAAGGTCAAGCTGTGCCTCTATAAGCTGTCCTGCTTCTACATGATCCAGACCTGCATGCGCTGCCAGGATCTTCTGAGTCATTGTCATTCCCATTTTAGTATTCCTCCTGATTCATTGTATGTTGATATTTTAGCACACTTTCTGTTATAATAAAAATACATATTAATCATAGTTATTATAATTTGTAGTTATATATCACTGTTTACTGGTGCTATTCTGTAAGATATTATTTTGAGCGTAGTTCACAAAAACCTGAGAAACTTGGCGAAAAATCATTCGAATGCGTGATTTTTGTACATTGTAAGATATGTTGTCATGGACAAGGGTAAGCAATATTGTTATATATTCAGGAGGAATTTATGCAGGAAAATCTGTCTCTTTATCATATATTTTACACAGTCAGCCGCACTGGCAATATCTCAACTGCTGCTAAGGAGCTGTACATCAGCCAGCCTGCCATCAGCCGCGCCATTAAGAAATTGGAAAATAATCTGGACACCACTCTTTTCAAGCGCAGTTCCAGAGGCGTAACCCTCACCCCTGACGGCCAGATTCTATATGAAAAAGTAAAAGGAGCCTTCGACCTTCTTTCCGAAGGAGAGGATTCCATTCTTCACAATCGTTCCAGAGAGATTCCCAGGCTGCGCATCGGTGCCAGCACCACTTTATGCAAATATGTACTTATGCCCAGGCTGAAAGATTTCATAGCTGCCAATCCGCAAATCCGTATTACAATCTCCTGCCAGTCCACCTACCAGACCCTGAAACTTCTTGAAGAAGACAAAATAGACATCGGCCTGATCGGACGACCGCAGAAGCTATCCGGATACGAATTTTTGCCTCTGCTGCAGATCCAGGATACCTTTGTCGCTACACATCAATACCTGGAGAATCAGCACCAGCTTTTTCCATCAGAACCCCTTCAGCACACTGCTACTTTCATGCTTCTTGACGAACAGAATATAACCAGACAGTCCGTCAATACCATGCTTCATGAGCACCAGATGCAGCTTGGTCACATTCTGGAAGTCAGTTCCATGGATCTTTTAATCCAGTTTGCACAGGTGGGCTTGGGAATTGCCTGTGTGATCAAAGAATTTGTGCAAAATGATCTTGATAAAGAAATACTTGTGGAAGCGCCTCTGGGTCTGACTTTCCCATCAAGGGAAATCGGATTTGTATGCAAGAAAGGGAGCGAAAATCAGAAGCTTCTGACACAACTGGCAGAAATCTAGAGAAATTCCGCTTCGCTACACCGAAGTAGCGCAAAAAATCCGGGTTTCCCCGGATTTTACGGTCCCTTCGGCTCCGCTTCGCTACACCGAAGTAGCGCAAAAAAAATCCGGGTTTCCCCGGATTTTTTGCTTAGTTATTAATAAGCTTATCTTCGCCGTTCCAGCTGTAGAGTTTACGGATTTCTTCGCCAACTTTCTCAGATGGATGCTCAGAAGCTTTCTTTCTCATAGCTTTGAAATGAACCTGACGTCCAGCTGGGCTCATATCAAGCAGGAAGTCTTTTGCGAAAGTACCATCCTGGATATCGGAAAGGATTTTCTTCATTGCTTTCTTTGTATCTTCTGTAATGATCTTCGGTCCTGTGATGTAGTCACCGTACTCAGCTGTGTTGGAGATGGAATATCTCATTCCAGCGAAGCCTGACTGATAAATCAGGTCTACGATCAGCTTCATTTCGTGAATACACTCGAAGTATGCATTTCTTGGGTCATAACCAGCCTCGCAAAGAGTCTCGAAACCAGCCTGCATAAGTGCACAAACACCACCGCAAAGTACTGCCTGCTCTCCAAAAAGGTCTGTCTCTGTCTCTGTACGGAATGTAGTCTCAAGAAGTCCTGCTCTTGCACCACCAATAGCAAGTCCGTATGCAAGTGCTTTGTCAAGTGCTTTTCCTGTGTAATCCTGCTCAACAGCTACCAGACAAGGAGTTCCTTTGCCAGCCTGATACTCGCTTCTTACTGTATGTCCTGGTGCTTTTGGAGCAATCATGGTAACATCTACATTCTTTGGCGGAACAATACATCCGAAATGAATGTTGAAACCATGAGCAAACATAAGCATATTGCCTTCCTCAAGGTTTGGCTCGATATCTTTCTTATACATATCAGCCTGTTTCTCATCATTGATCAGAATCATGATGATATCAGCCTTCTTTGCAGCCTCAGCTGCTGTATATACTTTAAATCCCTGCTCTTCAGCTCTCTTCCAGGATCTGCTGCCTTCATAAAGACCGATAATGACGTCACATCCGGACTCCTTCAGGTTCAGTGCGTGAGCATGTCCCTGGCTGCCGTAACCGATAATTGCGATTGTTTTTCCATCTAATAAAGAGAGATTACAATCTTCCTGGTAAAAAATTCTTGCTGACATTTTCGTTTCCTCCTACTGTGTTAAAACTTAAAAATATATATCGTTAAGGGAATATATATGCATATCCTGTGTATGATTATTCATTCCAGAAATACGCCCCTTAGCAAACCAAATAAATAATCCTGCCTTCAGAATTCTCCGCCTGTGGCGGATTGACTCTTGCGGCATCTGCCTGATCAGCGCTTCCGCAATTACAAAAATTTCACCCCATGAGAGCCTCTCTCAAGACCCATAACACCGGCACGTGCCAGTTCCAGAATCTCGTAATCTCCCATAAGATTAATAAATGCCTCCAGCTTGGTCTTGCTGCCTGTCATTTCTACAATGAGAGAATCCTTGCTCACATCTACAACCTTGGCACGGAAAATATCCGCAATGGAAACAATTCCCTGTCTCTGCTCCGGTGCGGCTGCAACCTTCACAAGAACAGTCTCACGAACTACGCTGTCAGATGGATCCAGGACTTTGATATCCCTTACATCAACAAGCTTCGCAAGCTGTTTCACAATCTGATCAAGAATTGCGTCATCTCCGCTGCACACTACTGTAATGCGAGTATAATTCACATCCGCTGTAACTCCGGCAGTGATACTGTCAATATTATAACCACGACGGCTGAACATTCCGGCGATCCGGCTGAGTACACCTGACGTGTTGTCAACTAGTAAAGATAAAATCTTATTTTGCATAAATATAATCCTGCTTTCGTGCTTCAGATTGATATGGTTATCATTATAACAACATAATTTATTTTGTCAATGCTACACTTCAAAAAAGTTTTAATGTTTTATAGCATTAAAGCATTTTTATTCATATAACACACTTTCATTTCACTATTAACATATTTACACAGTATGAAGTATCTATATTTTACGTAAATATTTTATATCAGATATTTACTCTGCAGGTCTGTCACTGTCTTTTGGTTCAGATAAAGTCCTCTTCTCAAAAAACGCTCCACATTTCCATATTCCGCATAAATCGTACGAAACATTCTGTCCAGATATTCCTCTTTTACCCTGAAAAGCGCTGATACTTTATTTACATTTGCAATACTGTCCAGTCTGTTTGCCTCAAGGTAACGCAGCATATAATCCAGTTCTCCTGCCAGGCACACATTGGAACGTATAAAATCCTCCCGGATCACATCTCTGTGAACTCCAAGAGCACAAAGAAGAAGGGCTGTCACTACCCCCACTCTGTCTTTTCCGAAGCTGCAGTGCCAGAGAGCAGCACCATTTTCGTGATGCAGCAGTACATCCATAAATCTGGCACATTGTTTCACTGAATACTGATCCTTTACAAAATTCTCATACTGCTGCTCGATCAGACTCTCTATATCGCCATCATACTCCAGAACCTTTTTCAACATATCATTTGTCTGCAGTATTCCCAAAACACTTTTCGGAGAATCACTGATAGTCTCTTCATCGATCATGGGGATGTGATAATATTCCACTCCCTTTACCACAATGTCCGGTCTTTCATTTCGTTCCAGCTGGTCTCTGAGATCAATCACGGTCTTCAGCTTGCAGTCCTCCTGCAAAACATGCTGATCAGCCATAGAAGCATGATAAAGATTTCCGCTTCGAATAAGCTTTCTGGGAAGGATATGACGCCCATCCTTTGTGGCGATTGCCCCAAGATCTCTTGTATTGGAAAGACTCTGCATCGTAATCCGTCCGCCCTTAGGAAATCCGGTAGCCATTTCCGGATTGAAAAGTTTCAGAATCCGCAGGCAGTCCTGTGCCTCATGCTCCGTCATCTCAAACTGATATCGCTTCTTTCTCCTGGTAATGATCACCAGATAATTAGAGATCATCTGCTTCACTGCTTCTTCTGCGTTTTCGCCTTCCCGATGGATATACGCCCAGACAATATCTCTGCAAGGAAGATTATTCTGTATCATATGTCTGAAAAAGATCAGGTTTCCATCTTCTACGCGAATCTTACCGTATCTCATATTTCTCCTCCATTCGTTGCCTTTCATTCTTACGATACCACAGAAAACAAAATTTGACAATTATTGGAAAAAGTTTATAATCAAAAAAGATATGTCGGGGTTACTGTGAACAGAATGAACAGCAACATGTTGACAAACTTAGAAAGGTGAATTTTTTATGGATAATCTGATTTTTTGCCTCAATGCAACCATTCCTATTTTTTTGACCCTTATGCTGGGTTATTTTCTTCGAAAAATTAATCTTTATGATGATTCCTTTGTTGCACAGATGAACAAATTTGTATTCAAGGCAGCCTTACCCGCACTTTTGTTTATGAATGTGGCTGAATCAGATTTTATTAAAGTTTGGGATACAAAGTTTGTTCTCTTTTGTTTTGGCGCTACGTTTTGCAGCATTGCCATTTCTATCGGTCTTTCCTTCCTGCTGAATCCAAGGGACATACAGGGAGAATTTGTCCAGGCCTCTTACCGCAGCAGCGCGGCAATCCTCGGCATTGCTATCATCCAGAACCTTTATGGAGATGCCGGTATGGCACCTCTTATGATCATAGCAAGCGTTCCTCTCTATAATGTAATGGCAGTCATGGTTCTCTCTTTTATGAAGCCTGACAATCAGGGAATGAACAAACAGATGCTCCTAAAAACCTTAAAAGGAATTGCCAGCAACCCTATTATTCTTGGAATCCTGGCAGGTCTTATCTGGTCTGTCCTTCGTCTGCCTCTTCCAACGATCCTTTCCAGTACTGTCAATAACCTCGGAAAAACAGCCACACCTCTTGGACTGATGGCCATGGGTGGTGCCCTTCATTTTGGAAAAGCTTTTTCCAGATTAAAAGCAACTATCGCCTGCACTTTTATGAAGCTGATCGGCTTTTGCACCATTTTTCTTCCAGTTGCTGTCAGACTTGAATTTACCCATGACAAGCTGGTTGCCATTCTGATCATGCTTGGTTCTGCTACCACAGTAAGCTGTTATATCATGGCAAAAAACATGGGGCACGAAGGGTCTTTTTCCTCCAGTGTCATTATGCTCACTACATTATTCAGTGCTTTTACTCTCACTATCTGGCTGTTCATTTGCAAAAGTTTAGGATTGATTTAATGGATTCTGTTACATATCCTTGTCAATGCCAGACAGTATTTCATACAATGCCTCCAGGCTATATGGCAAAATATCCTCATCAATCTGAAATTTCGGATGATGCAGCGGATAACCCTTATCAGGAATTCCTGCCAGAAATACACTGAACAAGCCCTTTGTATGTAAAAAATACCGATAGGCATTGTCTCCGGACAAAAACAGCTGCTCCTCGCCTTCCAGAAGAAACTGCTCTCCAAATATCTTCCTTCCTGCAGTTTCCGCAATCCTGGTAGCTCCGGATCATTTGCAAAAGGCAGAACTGCAGGCTTTGGATATTCCAACTCGATCCTTGCTCCCGTCTTTGCTTCTATTTCATTCAAGGTTTCCTTCAGCCGCTTATCCAGCGCCTGGTAATCTTCTTCGTAAGCAGCCCGGATATTTCCCCGAAGAGTCACAAGATCTGTAATAATATTAGAGTATTCTCCACCATGAATGGTTCCGATTCCGATCAGGCAGGGACCTTTTCCTTTATACGTTTCATTAAGATCATGAAGGGCTTTTACCACCAGAGAAGCCGCATAAATACTGTCAATTCCTTTATGAGCCTCACACCAGTGGCTGGATTTTCCATGAACACGGATTTCCATGCCATTGATCATAGCCGAAGCCTGTCCCTCATGCACTGCCATTCCAAAAGACTGATCCACTGCGTAATGAAACATGAGAAAAATATCTGGTTCTCCATCAAGGGCACCTGCTGCCAGCATTCGCTTTGCACCTTCACCGATTTCTTCGGCAGGTTCAAAAAGAAACCGCATCCGCACTGGAAAAACCTCTCCCTCTTCCGCCAGAATCCTCGCCAGCACCAACGCCGAAGCCACGATGCCATCATGACCACAGGCATGCATGACTCCGGCATTTTCCGATGCGTAAGACAGTCCGGTTTGTTCCTGTATAGGAAGTGCATCCAGCTCTGCGCGAAGCACAACTTTCTTTTGCCGGCAAAAGCTGCCTCATCCTGACAGGGATGCTCCGCAATGATCCCCGTAGGCTCCACAATCCGAAACCGATAGCCTAATTTTCCCAGATACTCCTGTATAAAAGCAGATGTCTCAAACTCCTGAAGCCCCAGTTCCGGATGCCTGTGGAAATGACGCCGCAATCTGATCAGCTCTTCTTTGTATTTTTCAAATTTACATTGGTAATTTAATCGCTCTGCCATATTTTATCCTTTACCCTTATCTCGGAGTACGCAAATTGTCTGAAATGATCTAAAGTAACAGCTAAATCAATCCCAGGTGCTCCAACCCGTTTTTAATTCCATAATGAAAAATATCCGTTGTCACGTAATCAGCCAGCTTCTTGATTCCAGCGCCGCATTTCCCATTGCCACCTTCGTCTTTGCATATTCGAACATAGACAGGTCATTATTGCTGTCACCAAATACAATGGTATCCTCATGTGCAATATCAAAAATCCTGCATACAGCCGCAATGCCAACAGCCTTGGAAAAGCCTTTCGGGATCATCTCAATGGTATCCCCGGCAAGACCTTCCCCTACATGGCCAATAAACTCATAATAGTCCTCAAGCTCCGCACAGGCCTTCTCAGGATCACTTCCCGGCACGATCTTAGAACTGATCTTATTAATATGAAGGTCGTGTTCATACCCCTTAACAGGACGCCACTTACCCCCCAGAGCCTTTGTGATCAGATCAGCATACCAGTTAATATCTGTATTATACTCATCCTTATCGTAGTACATCCAGTCGGCACCCTCCATCACCGGAATCATGCCGTATTTCCGAAGGACCTCCACCGAATGCCATGCCTCCTCCGTGGTCATCTCCTTGTTAAAAAGCCTTTTGCCATCTTTCTCAATGGTACATCCACAGGCACTGATCATTCCCGTAAAAGGGATCTGTTCCAGATAATCAGGCACAAACGCCCTGCTTCTTCCTGTACACAGCCATGCCTGATGGCCATTCTTCACCAGTTTTGTAATCGCCTCTACAGCACTGGCCGGTGTCCCCTTTTCAATATCACAGATCGTACCATCAGCATCAAAAAACACTGCTTTTTTTGTGAATCTGCTGTCCACTTCCTGTAGAAGAAGCACCTTCATAGCTTCCCTTGAAAATGTTATCAGGCATAAAATACCCCCGCAAGCTTTACAAAGTCGCAGGTATCTTTCACACCGGCAGTCTCATAAGGAGAATGCATAGCCAGCTGCGGCAGTCCAATATCTACTGTATTTAAAGCCACCTGCGTATTGGAAATATTTCCAGAGTGGAGCCGCCGGCTACGTCCGAACGATTCACGTAAACCTGACAGGATACCCCTGCCTCTTTACAGAGTTCCTTAAACATCGCTGCCGAAATACCATCTGTGCAGTACTTCTGGTTCGCATTATACTTCACCGCAATTCCGGCATTAATATGCGGTCGGTTCACCGGATCCGCCTTCTCAGGGTAGTTCGGATGAATCGCATGTGCATTATCCGCAGAGATCATAAAGCTCTTTGCCAGAGAGATCAGATAATCCTCGTAGCTTCTTCCAAGCCCCAGATTAATGCGAAGGAGGGTATCCCGAAGGAAAGTAGATGCAGCCCCCTGCCTGGTGCCGCTTCCCACCTCTTCATTATCCATTACCATATGTACACAGATGCTCTTCTCATTTTTTCCAGCAATCAGTCCTTCCATAGAGGAAAAAGCGCACTGCAGATCATCCAGTCTTGGCGCAGAGACAAATTCCTCCTCACTGCCCCAAACCGTACCAGGCATGCGGTTATAAAGGAACAGATCATGTCCCAGAATGTCCTCTTCTTTCACCCCTGCTGCCTCTGCCACAGTTTTAAAGAAAGATCCCTTAGCGCTCTCCAGGCCATAAAGAGGAAGCATATCCTTCTGCACATTATACTTATAACCGCTGTTCGCCTCACGATTCATATGGATAGCCAGATTCGGGATCATCAACATATCTTTGTCCACAGTCACAAGCTTCTCACAAATCTGTTCATCCTCCTTCACGATCAGACGTCCAGCCACAGAAAGGGGGCGGTCAAACCAGGGAGCCAGAAGCGCACCACCATAAAGTTCCACATTCAGCTTCACATACCCATTTTCCACCATCTCTGGATTCTCCTTGATCTTCAAAGACGGGGAATCACTGTGGCTTGCAATAATATGGAACACGTCGCTGGAAACCTCTGGCACGGTAAATGCAATGATTGCCGAATGATTCCGGATCACAAAATACTTCCCACCGTTTTTTATCTCCCAGTGCTCATCTTCCTTTAACTCTGTAAATCCATTCTCCGTAAATCTTGTTTTCATCATCTCCACTGCCTGAAATGCAGTAGGGCTCTCTTTGATAAATGTAAGTAATTTCTCTGCTGTATGATTCATTTCTAAACTCCTAAATATTTTTCTATACTTTTCCTTTGCCACACCCCCGCAATCGTTTTGCGAGCCCCGCTCTCCAAAGTGATAAGTCATACCACATTTGAACCAGTTCCAACCGATACACAGGGGAGGTGGCAGCGGGTACTGCTTGTGGGGCTTGGGGATTTTCGGCAGGTTTGCGAGCATAGCAACACTCTCAATCTTTAATAATCAACGCCATAAACACCAGATCCGTATTCCCCGTATTCGCCAGTCCATGACCTCTTCCATCTGGTGTAAAGGTAATATCGCCTGCTTTCACATGTCTCCAGGAAGTCCCATTGTCATTATATTCCCCTTCCCCGGTCAGAATATAATAGGTCTCACTCTCCCCATAATGCATATGAAAGCCAAGAGAACATCCCGGTTCCAGAGTCACCTCTGCATAAAGCCCGCACTTCCCATTTAACTGCTGCTCATCCAGCAGCTCCTTGATAATCACATGTCCATTCCCCTCACACATATGCTCAATACGATTGATCTTCATATCCAGACTCCTCCTTCGTAAAAGGGCACATCCCCAGCTTTCGCCAGAGATGCGCCCTGTTTTTCAGCTTTCTTCAATTATAATTACAAACTCTTGATCCTGTCAATGGCTTTCAGAGTATTCTCATAAGTTCCAAACGCAGTCAGACGGAAATAGCCCTCTCCATGAGAACCAAAACCAGAACCTGGCGTACCAACCACATTTGCATTTTTAAGGAGATAATCAAAAAACTCCCAGGAAGTCATTTTATCCGGTGTTTCCAGCCAGATATAAGGCGCGTTCACACCACCGGAAACAGAGAAGCCAGCTTTTGTCAGCTCATCATGATCAGCTTTGCATTTCTCATATAATAGCCAACCTGATCCTTCAGCTGAGCCTTACCTGCCTCAGAATAGACAGCCTCTCCTGCCTTCTGTACAATATAAGGAGCACCGTTAAACTTGGTGCCGTGACGTCTTGCCCACAGACTGTGAAGTGATACCCCATCTCGTACCAGTCCTTCGGAATAACCGTAAATCCAAGACGAACACCAGTAAATCCGGCATTCTTAGAAAAGCTTCGAAGTTCAATCGCGCATGTTCTCGCACCCTCGCACTCATAAATACTGTGCGGTACATTTTCCTCAGAGATATAAGCCTCATAAGCTGCATCATAAATGATCACACAGCCATTTTTGTTGGCATAATCCACCCATTTCTGCAGTTCATCCTTTGTAATAGCAGAACCGGTCGGATTATTTGGAAAGCAAAGATAGATCAGATCCGGCACTTCTGATGGAAGCTCCGGCAAAAATCCATTCTCCTTGCGGCATGGCATATAGATCACACCGTCAAAATTTTCACGAACCGTATTATACTCTCCGGTACGGCCCGCCATAACATTGGTATCCACATAAACCGGATAAACCGGGTCACACACAGCAACCTTATTATCTGTTCCGAAAATCTCCTGAATATTACCGGAATCACTTTTTGCACCATCAGAAACAAAAATCTCATCTGCTGCAACATCGCATCCTCTGTCCTGGTAATCGTTCTTTGCGATTGCCCTTCTTAGAAATTCATACCCCAGATCTGGCGCATAACCGTGAAAAGTCTCTGCGTGAGCCATCTCCTCGACTGCCCCGTGAAGAGCATCAATAATAGCCGGAACCAGCGGCTGTGTCACATCACCAATACCAAGGCTGATCACCTCTTTATCCGGATTCTCTTCTTTGTAGGCACGCACTTTTTTCCAATTGTAGAAAAAGATAGCTTCCTGGCAGTTTTAAATAATTATGATTAACGGTAACCATCTGATTATCCTCCTGTAAATCTACTTTCTCTTCTCAACCTCAGCCAGCAACGCCTCTCTCACGCTTGCCGGATTTGCCTTGCCCTTCATTTCCTTCATGATCTGACCGACAAAGAAGCCCATAACCTTCTCTTTACCTCCAAGAAGCTCAGACAGCGGTCCAGGGTTCTCATCCAGAATCCTGCTGATGGTGCTGCTAAGAAGCCCGGTATCCTCCACGATCTTTAAGCCATGCTCTTCCACATAAGCGATCGGATCAACATCCTCATCAAATACCTTTTCAAATACCTTCTTGGCGTTCTGTGGGCTTACCTCCTTCTTATCGACCATTGTAAGAAGATCTGCAAGATGCTGCGGTGTAAATCTTAACTTCTCAGCCTCAATGCCTTTTTCCTTCATAAGACGAAGCACTTCCACCATAAACCAGTTTGCCGCCTTTTTCGGGTTGCCGCTCAGCGTAGCCACATCTTCAAACAAAGCAGCCAGATGTCTGGACTCTGTAAGAATCTGGGAATCATACTCCGGAAGACCAAACTCACTCTGATAACGGGCAGCCTTCTCCTCCCGGAACTCCGGCAGCTCAGTTCTGATTTTTGCGATCCACTCATCAGAAATATGGATCGGCGGAAGATCTGGATCCGGGAAATAGCGGTAATCCTTTGCATCCTCCTTAGAACGCATTGCATGAGAAGACTCTTTATTGTCATCCCATCTTCTGGTCTCCTGGGTAACGCTTTTACCCATCTCCAGAAGCTCGATCTGACGCTCTCTTTCGCCCTCAATAGCATGTGCTATGGCCTTAAAAGAGTTCAGGTTCTTCATCTCTGTTCTGGTTCCAAGTGTATCGCTTCCTGCCACTCTCACAGAAAGGTTCACATCAGCACGCATGGAGCCCTCCTGAAGCTTACAATCGGAAACACCCAGATACTGCATGGTACAACGAAGCTTCTCCAGATAAGCGATAACCTCATCTGCACTTCTCATATCCGGCTCAGAAACGATCTCGATCAGAGGAACACCGCTTCGGTTGTAATCTACCAAAGAGCAGTCCTCCCACTCATCATGGATCAGCTTACCTGCGTCCTCCTCCATATGCATCTCATGGATCCGGACTTTTTTCTTACCAGCTTCTGTCTCGATCTCCACAAATCCATCATGGCAGATTGGCAGATACAGCTGGGAAATCTGGTAGTTCTGCGGATTATCCGGATAAAAATAGTTCTTACGGTCAAATTTGCAATACTGATTGATGCTGCAGTTTGTGGCAAGTCCTGCGCGCAGGGCAAATTCTACCACCTTTTTGTTTAATACCGGAAGAGAACCTGGCATACCAGTACACACCGGACAGGTGTGGGTATTGGGTGCCCCTCCAAATGCTGTGGAGCAGCCGCAGAAAATCTTTGTTCTGGTGGCAAGTTCTACATGAACCTCAAGTCCGATAATAGTCTCATACTGTTTCATGCTCTCTTACCTCCTTCCTCTGGTGTTCCAAAATCTCCTCTTACGCTTTCATAGGCATGGGCAGCACGAAGGATCTTCCTTTCCATAAAACAGTCTCCGATCATCTGGATTCCGATTGGAAGTCCGGCACTGTCTTTTCCGCAGGGAACTGTAATTCCGGGAAGTCCGCAAAGATTTACGGCAACTGTATAAATATCCCCAAGGTACATTGCCATAGGGTCTTTTAAGCTTTCTCCGATCTTCGGCGCTGTATAAGGAGCTGCCGGGGCAAGAAGCACGTCATATTTTCCAAAAGCCTGATCAAACTCTTTTTTAATAAGTGCTTTGGTGCGCAGGCTTTCAGATAATAAGCATCGTAATAACCAGAGCTTAAAACAAAGGAACCAAGCATGATACGACGTTTTACTTCTTCTCCAAAGCCCTCCGTTCTAGTACATTTATACATATCATGAAGCCCGTCATATTCTTTTGCACGATAGCCATATTTTACGCCATCAAAGCGCTCCAGGTTGGAGCTTGCTTCTGCGCTGGCAATAATATAGTATGCCGGAATCATATATTCCATAGTTTTGACAGAGAAAAATTCTACAATTGCTCCCATCTGGTCAGCACTTTCAGGGTTTCCATAAAGGCATCTTTTACCTCTGGCGAAATTCCCTCTGACAGATATTCCTTCGGAACACCAAATTTCATTCCTGTAATCTTATCTGTCATCTCACTGGAAAAATCCAGGTCTTTTCGGTCAATGGAAGTACTGTCTTTCGGATCATGGCCAGCGATCACTTCCAGAAGTGCTGCGCAATCTGCCACATCTTTTCCAATCGGTCCGATCTGATCCAGAGAAGAGGCATATGCAACCAGCCCATAACGGGAAACCGTACCATAAGTAGGCTTCATTCCTGTTACACCACAATAAGAGCTTGGCTGGCGGATGGAACCTCCTGTATCAGAGCCCAGTGCCAGATAAGCCTCTCCTGCTGCTACAGCTGCACAGGAGCCACCTGAGGAGCCGCCTGGAACATGCTCTGTATTCCATGGATTTCTGGTAATGCCATAGGCAGAAGTTTCCGTCGTACTTCCCATGGCAAACTCATCCATATTTGTTTTTCCGATAATGATCATTCCTGCTTTTTCAAGCCGGCTGATCACCTCTGCCTGATACTGGGGAACAAATCCTTCCAGAATTTTTGACGCACAGGTAGTAGGTTTTCCCTGTACACAAATGTTATCTTTGATGGCAATGGGAACACCGGCAAGAGGACCGGTATAAGTTCCGTCCTCAATGCCTTTTTCCACCTCTTTTGCTCTTGCATACGCTTCTTTTTTATAAGTGTCCAGATATGCGTGGATTCTGTTATCTTTTTCCTCTATTTTAGAAAAGACATCCTTGACGCCGTCCAGAACACTGACCTCATGTTTTTTAATCTTATCAGCCAGCTGTAAGGCTGTTAATTTTTCTAATTCCATGTGAATGTCTCCTATCCTATGGTCTTTGGAACCTGATACTGTCCTTCTTTGGCTTTTGGCGCATTTGCAAGCATTGCCTCGCTGTTGTCACCATTGTAACTTCATCCTCACGAAATACATTCTGGTCGCCAAAAATATGGGACATTGGTTCAACACTGGATGTATCCAGTTCATCCAGCTTATCTACATAATCAAGCATTTCCTGCATATCTTTTTTTGCCTTTTCCTTCTCTTCTTCTGTAAGGGAAAGTTTTGCAAGAATGCAAACATTTTCCATGGTTTCATCGTCAATCTGTTTTGCCATTTTCTCATCCTCCTGCACAGAAATTATTACGCTCCACTCTGGATCCATACCAAAATCTTTTCTGGATATCCAGCTTTTTATGGCTCCAGTCTGTTCAGGTCTCTTGGGAACAGGCATGCCTCACGGACATTTTCCTCCCCGAGAAGCTGCATGGTAAGACGTTCCAGACCGATTCCAAGACCACCATGAGGAGGCATACCGTATTTAAATGTATCCAGATACTGTTCCATTCCTTCTGTCTCCATACCTCTGTCCTCTATCTTTTTCAGAAGGGCATTGTAATCGTGAATTCTCTGTCCTCCTGTTGTGATCTCAAGGCCGTGGAAAAGCAGATCAAAGCTTAACGTAAATCTGGTATCCTCTGGATCATCCATTGCGTAGAACGGACGCTTCTTAGATGGATAATGGGTAACAAAAACAAAATCTGCATTATATTCTTCTTTAAAATACTGACCGATGAGGGCTTCCTCCTCTGGCTCCAGATCAAATGGATTACGAATCTGACGGTTGTATTTCTTCGCAACCAGCTCTTTTGCCACATCAAAACGAACTGCCGGAATCCTGGAAGCATCTGGAAGCTCAACCTTCAGGATCTCCAGTTCTTTTGCATAATCCTCTTTTAAAAGCTTCATTGCATACTGCAAAAAGCCAGTCTCCATAGCCATGATCTCTTCAAAGCTATCAATATAGCCCATCTCAAAATCAAGACTTGTATATTCATTTAAATGTCTCTTGGTGTTATGTTTCTCAGCACGGAAAACAGGTCCGGTCTCAAATACTCTGTCAAAAACTCCCACCATCATCTGTTTGTAAAACTGTGGGCTCTGAGCCAGAACAGCCGGTTTATGGAAATAGCTGAGTTTAAACAGGTTCGCGCCTCCCTCAGCACCTCTGGCTCCGATCTTCGGCGTATGGATTCCGTAAATCCATTTTCATAGAGATAATCACGAAAAGCCCTTGTCAAAGCTTCCTGGATCTTAAATCTTGCGCGCTCCTGAATATTGCGGAGGGAAAGGGAACGGTAATTTAATTTGGCTTCCAGAGAAGTATTCAGCTTCCATTTATCGATTGCAAGAGGAAGAGGTTCAGCCGGAGAAGACAGCACCTGAATTTCACGAATGTGAAGCTCTCTGCCATGAGGCGCTCTCTCTTCTTTATTTACAACACCTTTTACTCTTACTGTCATGCCTTCTTTCAGATCATGAATGGAAAAATCAACATCCTCATTTACTAAAACGGTCTGAAACAGACCCTCTCTTCTTCTGATAATTACAAATGCAACATCTCCCATGTTGCGGATACTGTGAATGGCGCCCTCCAGGATGGCTTCCTGATTCAGAAGTTCTTCTCCCATCAGTGCATCCCAGCTGCTCACTTCTTTTTTCCAGCTTCCATCCAAAAACTCCATTTCCTCATCCTCCATTTCCTAAAATCATAAAAATATATCTTATAAAAACCCCAGCCAGAATTTCTGAAAAATCCTATACAACAGGATTAGAATTCTGCCTTAGACTATACCTCATCATATAACAGCATCAGAACCATCTGAGCTGTCTCTACCATATTTGTCCCGGAATCCATACTGCATTTCTGAATGTACCGGTATGCATCTTCTTCGCTTAAATGGTTTCGCTCCATAAGAAGAAACTTTGCGTTGGAAATGTAATTCTGCTCTTTCCAGGAACGCGTTTTCGGTTTCTTCTTCTCTTTTTTTAGCCGCCGCTCGATCTGGGACAACATCATATCCACCGTGTTTACCAGTCGCTGACTTTCATTGGCATTTCCACAGTAAGGACGGATGTAGGCGCTTCCGCAATCACTCTTCCAGATGCCAGCAACAGCATTTCAAAATATGAAGGAATATCTTCCAGCACATCCCGGTAATACCGGTCCGTCAGCTTATAACCACAGATCAGAATACCTCCGTCCAACTCACTCATGCTGGCAAGTGCTGTTGAAGCAGTTGAACATACCGCAGCTACAGAAAAACCGTGCCGGTTCAATATGGTACGTATTTTCTTTGCGTCATCGATTTTCGGTAATGCAATTACAATGCTGCTGTTCATACCATGCTACTCTCTTATCTTAAATCTTGTATAAATACTGGCTGATTTCCCACTCGCTTACCTGTCTCATATAATTCAGCCATTCTTCCTTCTTGGCAGCTGCATATTCCTCACAGAACTTTTTACCAAGTACACTCTGGATCCAGGTGCTATTCTCGAAATGTGTAAGGGCATCATCCAGGTTCAGCGGAAGATTTCCAATATTCATAGCTTTCTGGTCAGATTCGGAAAAAGAACGATCCGATGCCTTGGTAGGATATAATTTCTGCTGAATTCCATCCAGACCGGCTGCAATACAAACAGCAAACACAAGGTAAGGATTTGCAGATGCATCCGGGCTTCGAAGCTCGATTGCCAGGCTGTCTGATCTTAAATTGGAAATACGGATCAGAGAGTTCTGGTTATTCTTTGTCCAGGTCAGTTCTGTAGGAGCATCATAGCCAGGTACAAGTCTCTTGTAGGAATTCACAAGCGGATTGGTAATGGCGGCCATCTCTTCACTATGTGCAAGAAGACCACCGATAAAATGATAAGCATCCTCGCTGAGACCATTTACATCATCAGGATCAGCAAATATATTTTTTCCATCTTTATACAATGCAAAATGAATGTGCATACCGGAACCATTCACCTCAGCTCTCGGCTTTGGCATAAAGGTTGCATGAAGTCCATGCCGTTTTGCAATGGTGCGGACTGCCATTTTGAAAGTCATCACACAGTCAGCCATTTCATTTGCACCGGAAAATTTAAAATCAATCTCATGCTGTGCCGGAGCGGTTTCATGATGGGAAGATTCAATTTCATATCCCATATCTTCCAGATTCAGAACCATATCACGTCTTGCATTTTCTCCCAGATCCAGCGGGCTGATATCCAGATATCCAGCTTTTTCATGAGTCAGTGTAGTGGGAACTCCGTTATCATCTGTGTGAAATAAGAAAAACTCACATTCCGGATCCACTTCACAAACATAGCCTTCCTTAGCAGCCATCTCTACCACCTGTTTCAGAATATATCTCGGGCTTTTCTCAAGCGGCGTTCCATCTGAGCGGTAGATATCACAGAGCAGTCTGGCTACCTTTCCCTGCTGCGGACGCCACGGAAGAATGGTGAAAGTATTATAGTCCGGATGTAAATACATATCCGGCTCTTTCTCCCCTGCTATTCCGGCAATGTAGGAGCTGTCTACTACATATTCATTATCCAGTGCCCGGGGGAGCTCCCGAGCTGTAATCGCAATATTTTTCAAAGTACCGAACATATCGGTAAACTGAAGACGAATGAATTCTACATCCTCGTCTTCTGCCATCTGTAACACTTCTTCTCTGGTGTAATTCCCCATGGTGTTCTCTCCTTCTTTCACTCTCATGCCCTCATCCATCCATTACGCATGACTTATTTAAACAAAAAAGGCGCACTTCAAAAAGATACCCTTCTGAAGAACGCCCTTGTTCATGGAGGTAATTATAGCAATGAGGTCATGCTTTGTCAACTTATTTTTTACCACTTTACCATATCAGTATGAACCATTTATGATAATGTCCTAATATACCACAAAGGAAAATGTCCCAATGTAGTATAATGCTTCCATCAACAGATGGAGGTAACGATTATCAGAAAGGTAGAATTATCAATGGATGAACAAAA
>ENA-OQAA01000190-OQAA01000190.1-human-gut-metagenome-genome-assembly--contig:-NODE-190-length-44373-cov-4.368078_pt1 | contig 44373 bp, 49 predicted proteins | sample MGYA00242489_ERZ504515 | MGnify/ENA primary metagenome ERZ504515 (study PRJEB26092, sample SAMD00036237) | human gut metagenome | host: Homo sapiens | study: EMG produced TPA metagenomics assembly of... | reverse complement strand
GATAAATTTAGCATTTAGCACCTTAACTTTAGGTCTTCTTATTGTAATTGTCATCGATTAATTTAATTTGGTTAAAATGAACAACTTAAAATGTTTTTCAAACACGCTCTAGCGCTTCCAACCCGCTTTTTCCAGTCCTTTTTCCATAATCCATATTCATTTTTCTTTTTCCCTTTTCTCTACGCTCTTCCGCTTCTGTTTTACAGACCGATATTATACAGACAGGCTAACATTTAGGAATATAATTGTCAACCATATTCCGCATATTTTCACCCTTTTTTCTGACGATTATTTTCCCCTCTTTTATTCCTTTTCTCCTTCGGTTCTCCGAACTGTTTTCCTCGTTTATGACGGTGCAAAAATCCCCCTCTCCGGATGATCCGAAAAGGGGGATTTTATGTTTTTATTTGATTCTATTCTGATGAGCCGCTATCTTAACACGGTTACTCTTTTATCTATATCTTCTTTTTCTTTTTTATCGGGTTCGCTGACTATGCCTCCAAACGGCATCTGAGCTACCAGTTAAAGTTTTCCGGTATATCAAAAATTTCCTTCACCCGTGCATCTATTACCGGATTATAATGCTGCAGCGAAGCGCCGACATTCAACTCTCTTAGCATAGACCAAACAGCAAGCTGCAGCATCCCGTTTGCCTGATTTGCCCAAACAGGAAAATTATCCGCATATGTACTGAACTGTTCCTGCATTTTCTTAACAGTTGCCTCGTCATATAAAAACAGCACTGTTCCGGCTCCGGCTTTAAACGAATCTATTTTTTCCCGAGGTACTTTTCCCTCAAAAACATTGTAAATTTCATCCCACAGCCGATCGTGTTTTTCACCAAATGCAAGCACGATTCTTGCACTTTTCATATTGAATGCATCCGGCACTAATTCTGTAACTTCCTTTATCTTTTCTTCAATCTCTTTTTCCAAAACCGGCAGATTCTTATCAATGTTATAATATGTTCTTCTGTTTTCTAATGATTTTATGATGCCCATAACTGCCTCCTCCTTTAACAGTACGTCTAAATATTCTTTCTTTAACTTAAATTCCCTTTTTGCGAAAGAACATAAAGGAATAATTTTTATATCGTTTTTTCTCGCTTCTTCAACCAGTTTAGCAACTAATCTGCCTGCGATTCCCTGTCCGCCATAACTTTTTTCCACAAAAGTGTGGTCTATGATCCATACTTTATCCGACTTAGCATATGTGCTTTCTCCAATGAATTTTTCATCATCGTATGCGGCCGCTCTGTTTTCTTTTTGTTCATATATAATTTTTATCACTGTCGATTACCTCCTGCTTATACAATACATTTTTTCATTTACGTTTGCGCCTTTTTCATCATGCTTTTTCCAGCCTGCTGTCCGGTACGATCCAAGTCAAAGCGATCGCAATATATATCAAATACGAAATGACCGGAAAATAAAAAGCAAAAATAATAGCGGCGGCATATGCGATAATAGAAAGCTTTCCTTTTAAATCATTTCCGATATTTCGGAAAATTTGAGAGTCCTTTCCATTAATCTTTATAACTTCAGCCTGGACTATATTGTAAGAGACAGCACACATAAAGAGTATGATTCCATAAAATAAAGCCGGTAAACTTTTATACGGATTTAGTCCCATCCATTCCGTTGCCATCGGGATCAATGACATCCAAAAGATCCAATGTAAATTTTTCCATAACAATCTACCTGATACTGAATCTGTCATATTAATTAAATGATGATGGTTTGCCCAATATATCCCCACATAAATAAAACTTAGAATATATGCTAAAAATGTCGGGAAAACCTCTTTTACCGCATCCAAAGTTAAATCTTTCGGTGCATTAAGCTTTAGCACCATGATTGTTATAACGATCGCTAATACGCCATCACTAAAGGCTTCCATTCTCCCTCTGCTCATTATACTTTTCCTTGTAGTTCGTATTAATACTCTGCTGTTTCTTTGATGAATGTATTGCTTCTAAGTTCTAAAAACGCCTTTTGAAGCTCTTCCTGCGTATTCATTACAATCGGACCGGCCCATGCAACCGGTTCATTCAACGCCCTTGAATTCATATATAAAACTTGAGCCTTCTCATTCCCGTTCTTAATTGTAAGACTGTCTCCTTCCGTTAATTTGACGGCTGTTTTTTCCTCTATGTGCTCGCCGTCAATATAAACGTCTCCTAAAAGTGTAAAGACCATTACCGAATCATCCTCTTCCATCGTAAGTGTAACTTCTGCATCAGCATTTAGATGGATATCGTAATAATCCATAGAGAGATAATCGCCTTTATAGCCTTCATGTTCCCCATATTTTCCGGCTAAAAGTCTTATCTTTCCTCCTTCTATTTCAATCTCCTTTATATCTTCGTTTTTAATACTATTGTAACTTGGCTTACTCATTTTATCTTTTGCCGGTAAATTCAGCCACAACTGTACTCCTAAAAGCCTTTCTGCCGCCGGAACCATCTCCTCATGCATAATTCCGGAACCCGAATTCATCCACTGAACTTCTCCGTCTGAAATACCCGCTTCATTCCCAAGACTGTCTCTATGAACCATCTTACCTCTCGATACATAACTGATCGTTTCGATCCCTCTATGCGGATGCATTGGAAATCCTGCTGTATAATCGTCGGGATTAATGCTATCAAAAGAATCAAGCATTAAAATAGGATCAAACTCTTTTGTTGTCAGATTCCCCAAAACTCTTACTAATTTTACGCCTGCGCCATCTGTTGTTCTGAATCCTTTGACTTTAGTCTTCACTTTTCTTTTCATTATAATTTTCCTCCTATTTTCTTCAAAAGATACAGCAGTTTTTCCTTTTCTTCCTGATCTAAAACTTCCATGCTTTCTGCTATCATCGCTTCATTTCGAGGTACGATTTTACTAATTACATCATATCCTTCTTGCGTCAGATGCAGTATGCACACGCGTCTGTCTTTCTCGTTACACATTCTTTCGACATAGTTCATTTTTACTAAATTGTTCACTATAAGAGGTATCGTTCCTACACTGCTTAAGATTCTTTCCCTTACCTCTCCTACACTCATATCTCCCTTGCTGTAGAGAGCCTCTAAAACCATAAACTGGCTAAAGGTTAAATTGTACTCCGCTGCTATCTTGGATGTCTTTTTATCCAAGGCGTTTACATTTCTGTGAAGTCCGATCAATATCTTCATCTCAGTTCTTCCCAAAAATCATTCACCTCCTTAAGCATTTTATATCTAACTAGATAATATCTATATAGATATATTATATTATTTTTTCACATTTGTAAATAGCCAATCAGTATTTCTCAAAAACGCCCTTTAGATTAAGGATTATACAGATTACTCCAACAACAAACGCCTGCAAAGAACTCTCGGAAGTTTAACACCGATGGAAAAACGCGAAATTTACTTACAAGCCGCACAAAAAAACTCCTGCCGGAAGATAATCTACCGGCAGGAAAAAAATTTTATATTTTTCAGTTGTCTACTTGACAGAGAGCAGTTCAATTCCCACTTCAGCCTTGATTGTGTACCCAAACTATGTCATTTTATTCTTCGCCTTTTTCCAAGACTATAATTTCATATGGGCGCAATGTCAGCACCTTATAATTGTTCTTATGATTTTCCTCGTAATTTCCCAGGATTTTTCTTCCGGACTTCCATTCCTGTGTAAATTCCATCTGACTTTCTACATCACGAAAATTACAACAAACAAGGAGCTTCTGTTTATCCAAACATCTTGTATATGCCAACACGCCGGCATTTTCTACTTCCATAAATTCAATGTTTCCCCTGGCGATAACTTCTTTTTCTTTACGAAGCATAATCAGCTTTTTATAAAATTCTAAAATGGAATCTCTATCCTGTTTTTGTTTCTTTACATTGATTTTTTCAAAATTATCCGATACAGGAATCCATGGCTTTGTATCCGAAAATCCACAGTATCTTTCATCTGTCCATTGCATCGGGGTACGGCTGTTATCTCTTGAACGGGCGGCCAGAATTTCCAGCGCCTCCTCTTTTGTTTTTCCTTCGTTTAAAAGAATCTCATAGTAATTCCGACTCTCTACGTCTGCATACTGCTCAATAGATGTATAGTGCGGATTCGTCATTCCGATTTCTTCTCCCTGATAAATATAAGGAGTTCCTCGCATTAGATGAATCATACCGGCAAGCATCTTTGCTGATTCTTTCCAATATTCCCCTTCGTTTCCAAAACGTGATACGATACGAGCTGATCATGATTGCACCAAAACAGTGCATTCCATGCATTTCCCCTCTGCATTCCCATCTGCCATTTTTCAAAGATAACTTTCAATTCCATATAATCCGGTTCCATAAGTTCCCACTTGTTTCCATCCTTATAATCCACTTTCAGGTGATGGAAATTAAAACACATAGACAACTCTTTTTCTTCTGCACCTGAATAACGGATACAATGTTCAAGCGTTGTAGATGACATCTCCCCTACTGTTACATAATCTTCAATTCCTGTATCTCGTACAAGTTCTTTCAGATATTCATGAACGTACGGTCCGTCTGTATAAAATTTTCTTCCGTCTCCTTCAAAATCATCTTCCCAAATCTCAGGCTTCGAAATCAAATTCACTACATCAAAACGAAAGCCTTTTACACCTTTTGCTTTCCAAAAACGAATAACTTCTTTCAACTCTTCTCTGACTTCCGGATTTTTCCAGTTCAGATCTGCCTGTGTCACATCAAATAAATGCAAATACCATTTTCCGAGAGAGGATACATATTCCCATGCAGAACCTCCAAACTTTGACTGCCAGTTTGTCGGGGCTGATCCGGCGCCCCCTCCTTAAATATATAATAATCCTGATATTTTTTTTCACCTGCAAGCGCTCTCCTGAACCATTCGTGTGATGTAGATGTATGATTAAACACCATATCAAACATCAGTCCAATATTCCGTTTTTCCCCTTCTGCAATGAGATTGTCTAAATCTTCCATTGTCCCAAACATCGGATCAATATTTCGATAATCCGCTACGTCATACCCATTGTCTCTCTGGGGTGACACAAAAAATGGTGTGAGCCACAAATAATCAACACCTAAATCTTTCAGATAATCCAATTTTTCTGCAACACCTCTAAGATCTCCGATTCCATCTCCATTGGAATCCTTAAAAGACTTTGGATAAATTTGATAAATCACTTTATTACTAAAATCTGCCATACTGCTTTCCCTCTATTCTATTTCAATAATCACTGTTTCATTTTCCTGCGCGTAAATTCCTGTATGAAAATGAACTGTTTTTTCATCTGCCCCATCTGTGATCACACAAACAGTCACGTCCGAGTATCCTGCTTCCTTAATTTTCTGACGATTAAAACGAATTAACGGAGTTCCTGCTTTTACCTCCTGTCCTTCTTTAATCAGATACTCAAATCCGTCTCCCTGCATTTCCACAGTGTCAATTCCGATATGTAATAACAATTCCATGCCATTGTCTAATACAAGTCCACAGGCATGTCTTGAATCTTCCATAACTCTATCACGGGTTTTGTTGCCACAAATCGGGCAAATTATCCATTCTGAAATCATAAATTATCCATCTCCATTTATCTTGTTTTATTTGATCTTTCTATTTTATATTTACTATCTTGACAAATTCATATCGTACACTTATCTGGAATTACTATTGTTCTCTAAACTTTTTCAAAAATAAAGAAAATGTTGTACCTTTTTCATCGGATGCCACCTTGATATACCCGTTCTGCTTATTCACAATATCACGGGTAAGATATAAACCGATTCCCACACCGTCAACTCCTGCTGACTGCTTTCCACGGTAAAATCTGCCGAAGATTTTTGCCTGTTCTTCTTCAGGAATGCCAATTCCGTTATCGGATACATCCAATCGCAAATACGATGGATATTCGGTGATTTTCAAGTCCACAACTCCTCCGCTTGGTGTGTATTTCACAGCATTGTCAAGTACATTGGTAACAGCTTCTGCCGTCCAGTTAAAATCAAGCAGGGCTTCAAAGGTCTGCCCACAATCAAAGGTAATCGTAATATTTTTATCCCTTGCTTTGGCATAAACCGTTTTCACCGCTTGCATAACAATATCATTTAAACTGTTTTGTTCAGGTTTCAATCGGATAATGCCACTTTCCAAACGGGACATTTTAATCAAACTGTTTGTCAAAAAAGTCAGCTTTTCAAGGGACATCTGCAAGGTGGCAATATATTCACTTCTCTCCTCATCGGATAACCCTGTATCACCTAATAACTGTGCAAAAGTGTTTGCCGCTGCTACGGGCGTTTTGATTTGATGCGAAATATCAGAGATTAAAGTTTTGATCTGTTCTTTCTCTTGTGTCAGCATTTGATTCTGTGCCTTTAAAATATTGCGGAGTTTTAGAAGTTGGTGCTGCAGCCGTGCGGTCAGGGTATCCTCAGCTTCTGAAAAGACCATCCGTTCCTGCTGTTCTACCAAAGCTTCAATGAGCAGCGTAATCTCCTCTAACAGATTATCGTTATAGCGGTTGTGCAGAAAGTCCATTAGGAACAACAAGCCACATAAAAATACAAATGCAAAAGAGATAAAAAGCGTACGGAAAAGGATGTCCTCCATAAAAAAGAACACACCAACAGATACCACCGCCGTAGCAGTACCTATAATTAAAATCAGTTTTCTGTAAATTCCAAAATGCTTCATCGTCATTCTCCAAAAGTGTAACCCATACCAAAAACCGTCACAATGTATTCCTGCTTTTCATCATGCAGTTTCTGCCTTAGTCGCTTAATATTCACACGCACGGTATTATCATCAACAAAGTTTCCGTCTATATCCCAAAGCTGTTCCAAAAGCATTGCCTTTGTAACAACCCTTCCCCTGTTTTCCATTAGATAAAGGAGCAATTTGTATTCTGTTGAGGTCAAATGTATTTCCTGTCCCTTCATCAAAACAACACACTTTTCTTTATCTAACTCTAAATCTCTGTATTTCATACGAAATTTTCCTATGCCGGTTCTTTTTTAGAACTGCCAATACTTTTTTTTCGTAAAACTTCAATAGAAAAAGGCTTTGATATATAATCATCACAACCAACGCCAAACCCTTCCAACATATCTTCTTCCGTATCATTAGCGGTCAAAAATAATACAGGTGTTTCCGATGTTTCCCGAATTTTCTTACAAAATTCCAAACCATTTCCGTCAGGCAGGTTAATATCAAGCAGAAACAAATCATACTTTTGCTTTTGGTATTGCTGCAATGCTTCCAAATACCCATAGACTGCTGTAACCGTATGCTCGTCTTTTTTTAAGGCGATAGAAATACCCTTGCTCAGAATTTTATCATCTTCAAGGAGAAAAATATTTGCCATAGCCGTAAAACGCACCACCTTCCTCAATATGCAAAATTGCAGGAACAGACGCAGCAACGCTGCGTCCGTCCCGCAACCTCATTTAATTCTCAAAATTGTGCAGTCTTTCAATGACCGTTTCATCAGAAGTTGCCTTGTGAACAATGGCAGGAACACTTAAACAAATTACAAAGATTGCTGCAATCAAACCGATGACAAGAGCAACAGGTATTTAAATACTGCATAGTTTGCCATATGCGGAACTGCATCTGCCACCAACATTAGGAACGCATTGCCAAAAGTCATAATCAGCAGAGTAGAAATCAGAGCATAAATACCGCCTTCTAAAGTAAGTATCTTCATAATCTGCTTTTTCGTTGTTCCGATACTTTCCATAATGGCAAATTCATTTTTCCTTGCCACCACACCCGTCAGCATTACATTGACAAAGTTAATCAAACCAATGACAATGAGCAGAATTGCGGCACCGTTCCCCAACAAGCTTAAAGAGTAGTTCATCTGTTCAAATAGTTCTTTCTGATTAACAGAAGATCTAAGTTGCCATTCTGATCCAGTCAAGGTACTGTTGATCGCCTGTAATTCGCTGTCAATTCGCTCTAAATCGTTGAAATTCTTAATGTCAACACCGATTGCCGAAATGATCGGTTCTTTCGTCAGTCGTTCCATACCCGCTTCGCTGACAAAGATGATATTCGGCACAATTTGAATGTCCTTGCGTCTGCCAATACCTTCTGAAAGAGTATTATCATAATCATCATAGTAAAAAGCTCCGCCAATTTTGAAATCAGTTGCCTTGCCGTCTGTACTGTCGGCAGTTAGTGTCAATGTTTCACCCACTAAAGCGGTATTAGGAGCGTTATATTCGGTATCTTTTCCTGCAATCGCTGTTTCGCCACGCTTAAATGCTTCCATGTCAATAGGCGTATCAGAATGCTCTGCATTGTATTCTTCCAGTACCCTGTCGTCTGGAAGTGTTGTAATATAGCAGCCGTAGTCACCGGCATCAGCATACCCTTTAAGTGCCTCTATCATTTGTTCATAGGACTGCCCTTTGGATTTATATCTACTATCCTCATATTGGATTTTCATAAAGCCTTCTAAAGCGGTTTCATCAAAGTCAATACCTGCCCAGACTGTCTTTTGAATATCTACATTTTCAACACCGTCGATTTGCTTAATCTGTTCCACAAAATGTTCGTCGAATTGAGGTACTTCCTTGTTGAGTTGCTCAGGCTGTTCAAATTGAATATCATTGTATTCAAAGTTATAATCCATGTATTCCTTAATAAAGTTCTCAGCCGACATACTGCTTATAACTCCATTTACACCTAAAATCATAGTAATTCCCATAAATAAGGACATAAACACAAGGATAGCCCGCTTTTTGTCACGGAACACATTATGAAATGCCATCACATGCAGCTTGCCACCATTAGTGGAATTTCTGCTTTTTGTTTTCTTCGGTGCAAAATTCTGAAACTTCAATGCTTCTATTGGCGAAATTTTTGCAGCCGCTTTTGCAGGAGCATTGCAGGCAATCCAAACAGTTACCGCCGAAAAGAGAATGGACAGAATATAGATAGATGGATGGAAAAACACTTCGGCATCCATCATCGACTTGCCCTGTTCAAAGCCCTCGTTCAAAACAAAGGGAACAATTCCAAAGGAAACAGCGGTGGCTAACACAATACCAATCGGGATACCAATGCAGGCAAACTTAACTGCCTGATTTTTTACCAGTGATTTAATCTGTTTTTGCGTTGTTCCAAGCGTTTCATCAAACCGTAAAAACGGGTATCCTTTGAAATGGATATATACAAAACATTGTAAATAAGCAGATAGCCGCTGCCAATGATAAAGAATACCAATAGAATTACCATTGCGATAACTGAACCGCTTGATGATTTCATGGAAACCGCACCGCCGAAAGATTGATTTTCGTTAAGCTCCACATCTTTTTGAATACGATAAAAATCATCGGGCATTTTATTCAGCGACAAAGAAAGAACGCCGTCCTCTGCCATTGTATAACCTGCATTTTTGCAATACGCTTCGGAAACAAAGCCCATTCCCGTACCTGTATAGGAATGAAACCATCCGCTTAATGTGAAATTTTTTTCCTGCTGACCGTTTTTATCATAATAGGACAGAGGAATTTCCATATTCAGCTTCGGCTCTTTCATTCCAAGCTGTGAAAGAGCATCCTCTGACAGCATAATTTCATTTTCATCTGAAGGATATTTCCCTTCTATATCTTTGATTGTTTCTTTATAGTGTTTTTCCCATTCCGTAGGGTCGTAATACGAAAGTGCGATAGAAAGATCACGCCCCTCGTCGTTCTTCTCAGCAACCGAGCCGACCATATACTGCGTACCGACAGTTTTAACATATTCCAAATTCTTAATCTGCTGTTCCTGCTTTTCTGTCGGCATCGCAAGGGACGCATTAGCGGTTGTGCCTGCGGTACGCACCTGCATTAACTTCATATTTTCCATATAGTTAATGCCCAAACTAAACACAGTTGTAATCATAAAGGTAGTGAGAACGATCGCAAACACCGCAAACAGGTTACGAATACGGTTTGCTTTCATCATTCCCTTTTCCACTCTCTTAACTGCTTTTTTTATTTCGGTTAGCGTGCATATCTGACACCTCCCGAAACAACCTTGCCATCCTCAATGCGGATTGTACGGTCTGCCATTTGAGCGATTTCCTCATTGTGCGTGATCATAATGGTGGTTTGGTGGAACTGACGGCTGATCGATTGCATCAGCAAAATAACATCCATACTTGTTTTTGAGTCCAGATTTCCCGTCGGCTCATCCGTAAACTGAACCCCTATCCTCTTATGCCTTGAAAACAGGGGCTTTAACGGTATGTACATTTGTGTACTGTGTAGCAATTCTCTTCTTCCAAAAGAAAAAGAACAGAATTATGCTCCTGCTCTTCTTCATCTTATATTCTAATTAATTTTACTAAGCTTAAAAGTCCCAATATTTCCGCCTTTATGACCAATATTACTGTTGTCCCGATTATTAAAATAGCGTCCAAACAAATGAGTATCATCATCTATTTCCAGAATATTATATCCATCATATTGCTGCGGTAACTCTCTACTGTGATTAATAAATCCAAATCCTACTGTAACTTTTCCATCTCGTTCTATAAATATAGATGCAACGTTACTGCTTGAAGTAGATTCAGGAAATGTAGCATAAAAATTAATCTTACTCCATTGCTGTTTTACTTCTAACTTCATGTCCATTGTTGTTTGATACGTCAAAGAAGTAAGTTTCCCTTCCCAATATCCATTTAAATCTGGCACGTTAAGAAATCGTTTAAATATCTTTTGTTTCCAAAGATATTTATCAAAAATCCAATATATTACTCCATACAAAAACGGAACACCTATAAAGTTTGTGGTTACTCCTACAGTATCGCATATTTTCAGTACTTGATCAATCCAAACGAATTGCTGTAGCCATGCTTTGGTACTTAATATACCAGCTTCTAAAAAATATGTAAGAACTGATGATAAAACTATACTAAATATGAATATATATATGATTACCTTTTTTCTTACACCGGTATCAATTGTATATGGATGCATTATTTTCTATTCTCCTTCTTCTTTTTCTTTTAACAATGATTGTATCCAAATCGCATTATCTTTCTGCAGTATAAGATTTGTTTGATTCTCTTTTCCAGCAATTATTAATATAGTACCCGGTAGCACTCCCTTTACCTTTTCAGTAATTTCCTTCAAAGAACTTATATCTGTACTCGACGGCACAGCCTGCATATTAGGATGCGTATGCCACTCTCCAATATAATTTATTACCCCATTCGTTTCATGCCAACGCCTATTGATTATTTTCTGCGCTTTTCTTCCACTTCTTTTATACAAAATTCTTGAAAAAAAATTAGTTTTTAGCTCATGAACTTCTGTTATTTCTACAACTCTATTTTCTTTATTAAACTTTCCAAGTAAAATTCCACCTGTTTCATAATTTGTATTTAAACAATAGTATTTTCTTATATCGTCAAGAATTTTATCATTCACAATGATTTTCAAATCATTTATATTATATTTCATTAACTATCAATCCTTTTCAATTCCATAAATCTATCCTCTTTTGCCCGCCATTTAGATTTAATATTGAATTTTTTCTGCCTAGCCCATTTCATTTTTCCAATCCAAGTAAATTCATAATTATGTTTCTCTTCTTTAGAATAGACTTTTCTATAGTAAACGTCTAAAAATCCAGAACAAATTTCTGTGCCTCAAATCCTGCATATGGTGCATATGCACTCTGACATCCTGCTTCGCTCTTTAAATATTCCTTACTATCATTTAAAACATTATTATTGAACGCTCCGTTCACATCAAAAATACTTTTTTCCGTACTTTCATCAATTTCCTTTTGCAAGATCAAGCATGTCCTGCAATCAAATACGGTTCTACCCATAAAATAATACATTCTTTATGGATGACTTTTTCTTTGATAAGTTGTATAATCTTTTTTTCAATTACTGTATTTCCAACACAAACCCAAATAATATCAAAATCATTTATTAAAGAACAATGATTCAAGAGATATTCCCATGCATTTCCTACTATGGAATTACATTTCATTGCCGGATAATGCTTAAGTAATTCTGATTTAAGAACCTCTGATTTAGGTTTAGGAAAAAGTAGATACTGACTACCACATAAATGCCGGGCTAAATTCTCAATATTCAAATTATCATTATCCAGTAATGTTATATTATCGGTAATACCTGTATCTATTATCGCTTTACTTACATAGCTCCCTATTGAACCACAACCTATTAGTAAACATTTTTTGTCAAAAGCAGCACTTCCATCTCCGCCTCGTGTAAACAACCTTTTCATCTCAAAATTCTTTAATTTAAGCCGCTTAAACTTCCGGTTTTTATTTGCCACCAACATGCCTTTTATATTTCTATGTGATGGTTTTATGCCATTAGATAATAGATTTATCTTTAATGCCAAAAGACATGAACCGATACCATTATCTGCACATAAAATTATCAATCCCTCGGCTTGATTACTTACTAAAAAACTGTAAAATTTAGATAGTTCTTTCTGCGGAATCAAATCATGTATATCCTGAATTGTATAAAGATGCACAAGAACTGATATTCCTATATTTATAAATAACGCTTTCTTAAAAATAGCATTTTTAGGTTTTTGTAAGCCATAAGAATTGTCAAAAAATTCTTCGATTTTATCTTGAGTATCTGCAACTACAAACCAGTCATCTAACCATTCACAACTCCACAATAAATGTGTATCTGTATTTCCAGATCCCAGATAATCAATTTTTCCAGTTGCCTTAGCATCCCAAAAAGAAATCGCCTCTATTTGATAATCAATTATATTTTCTTGTTTTTCGCTACTTACCAATAAATCTTTTGCACGTCTGACACTCTCCAGGGCTTCTTCTCGATATCGTTCCGGATTTGGCAATACTTCGTTTGTATCATATAAGCACAATTTATTGTCTGTATATAAATGTGGTATACAAAGTTCTTTTTGATCCTCGATATAAATTTCTGGAAATTCATAAGGATAATATTGTGGAAATTTCATGCGTAATTCATACTGGTTTCCTTCAGTTTGAATGAAAATCTTTATTTGTTTTTCTTTCTCCATATATTCGCAGGAAATTCCACTTTCCACTAAATATTCATATACATCTTTATGCAAAATGTTTATCCTCGTTCCCTAATTTTATTGGTCCTGCCGTACTCTCTGCTATATCTTTATCGGCATCTTCTCCAGTTGGAAATCTTTCACCAAAAACTTTTTGAAGAATATCTGTCGCGTCCTTCTCGTTACTCTTTTCATTTATTGCAGCATCTAATTTCTTTTTTAAATTATTAAGTCCTTTTAAGATTTCATTTTTTGAAGTCTCACTAACATCTGCAAACAAATCCTCATCAGTAGGAGTAACTGGTTTATAACAATGGAAACTATCCTCTAAAGAATCAATAATATTCGTAACAGTGTCCAATAAAGATAAATCATCCCGTTTTTCAGTCACACTAAAATTATTGCATACTAAAATTGTTATTGCCATTCCTTTAATATCAATGTTCTTATAATCTTTCCATGCTTTCAAGTATTTTACCATGCGACGGATTTCCTGCCCATTTTCATTAACATATCCCTGAAACCAAGCTGTAAATGCTTTAGGATCGCTTTCAATCCACCCTTTAGATTTATGAGCTAAATATGCTATACTATCTCCAGCACTATTCTCACCCATGATATAAATTGGTAAATCAATATGATACTTATCTTCATATACAACTCTAATACAGGTATTTTTATCGATTGGTGAATTTGAAGTATGTTTTTCTACAGCCTCTTTTACCCATGTATGTACAGTCTGAGCAGCTGGCCAATCATCCTGATCTGTTGAATATCCTCTCAGATAAACTCCATTATCTAGTCAAACTCATCGCCATCTAAGGGCATAATAGCTGTTTTCATGGCATAAGATCCTGTGTACAATGTTGAGGTTTTTTTCTCCCCTTTTCTTCAAACTTGTTGCCAATTTTATTTCTTAATGCATCCCGGCCTTTTGTTATTTTTTCTTTATATGTTTTTGTCAACGAATTTTCATCGTGAAAATCTAAAATAATTTACTAAGACTTCCCATACCCCAAATGGGACTTGTTCCTTGAAAATTCAATATTTCAGCTAACAAAATAGCGATTTATGCCACAGTAGCCAGTGGATGGAGTGCATTACGCAGATATTCCGGCAGTCTGGACTCAAAATCAGCAGTAAATCTAGCCAACTGTTCGTCACTAAGCTTCAGAAGTTCCTGAAGGCTTGCCATGAAAGCATCCATCAGGATGCTAAGTGAACGGTAGAAAGTGATATCTGCCATTTCATCTACCAGAAAAAAGAACAGTTCCCCTAGGGTCGTTGATCTTCATTCTGTCTCTGCTCCATTGCAAGTAACATGTATCTGGTAAACACGATTGCTACGTGAGCAGTCAGTGCATCATAAGATAAGCTATGACATTCACCAATCAGATTCAGCATAGACTTGCAGGTCTTGAAAAAGACCTCGATTTTCCAGCGTTTGCCATAGATGCGGATGATTTCTTCTTCGGAGAGCGATGTATCTGTGCATATGAAAGCAAGCCAATCCTTACGATTGGCCTTGTTTCTTACGCAAACGATTTTTGCTGGAATGGGATTCTCTTTCCCTACCATCACATCAACAGAAAGAAGATACCTGGAACGGCCACGACGTTTCTTGTTCCTGGAATATATTTCCTTGATATTAAGCTGGTCCTCACCATAAGTGTACTTGATGCGGCTACTTTTCTTGATCATGGCAATGACATCCATTCCTCTAGACTTAAGCGCAGTTATCTGTGCAGGATTGGAAAACCAGGAATCAAAAAGCACATATTCTGCAGAAAGCCCCGCAGATACAGCGGTATCAAGAGTGTAAGCATTGCCTCCGGAGCTTTTGTCTGTGCAAGCTTACGACGCTTTCCGGCAAGAGTTCTCTTATCAAATGCCTTCACAGGCCGATGATGTTCGACTCTTTGGATGAAGCCAGGAGACAGCTGTTTACAGGAATCAGCGTATTCCCATCGCTCCAGCTTACGGTCAGCATACGGAAGCCTTTCTTGTAGTTCATTCCCGTATGATCAAAGACTTTAGATCCCAGTTCTGTCTTTTTGCAGCTTGTACGATGGAACAGACTGTCGTCGATGATAAACACGTTCTTACGGGGGTCATCAGTAAGGTGCTTTAGATCATTCTTCACGATGTCAGCAGCAAGAAGTGATGTAAAACGGAGCCAGTTGGTTTTCGTAGAATTCAGAAAACGATAGAAGGTGTTCTTGGAAAACGCTTCTTTGAAGGAACCTGTTTTCTGTTGCATATACATACTTCTTCCAGTGAAAATGTTCCCCATCTTATACTTAAGCAGAGAAACAGCGGAAACGCCTTTCTCTTTGGTGCCGTTGCATTGCTTCAACAACCTGCCAACGTGATGCTTGATAAAAAACTTCTGGACACAATCAAGTAATGCTACCTCATTGCTATTGTTCTGTGATATACTGGACATGGCATAAATCCCCTTTTCTATTTTGGTTTTTCGACAATTCTATTATACCAAAGGAACGTATTTATGCTTTTTAATTGGCTGAAATATTGAATTTTCAAGGTTAATCACACCTTATTGGTGTGGGAAGTTTGAGTAAATTATTACTTAAATCTAATTTTTTAATATATGTATCTTGGCAAAAAAGGCGTGTCAGTTTTGTGTTTTTTGTTACATCTAATTCAGCTATATTTGTCATATAATATGATAGTTGTTTCAAATTAGGGTTCTTACTTATATCAAGTGTGTTTACTTTTGTATCCCCTATATGTAAAGTGGCTAATTGCGGATTATGTGTGACATCAAGTTCCGTTAATCCAGTATTGCCACAAGTTAGTTGTTCTAAGTTAGGATTGTTTGTTACATCTAATTTGGAAATAGAGGTACTATCTGCAAATAACGTATTCAATTTTTCATTCTTAGATACATCAAGACTGTTAATTGATGTATTCTCGCAAACGAAAGTTTCCAAATTCGGATAACGTGTTAAATCAACGCTTCTTACTTTTGAAGAACTACAATCTAATCTTTTTAAAAATGAGCTTTTAACCGGACTTAAGTCTGAAACAGAAGTCACAGTAACATCTAAAGACTGCAAATTTGTTAGATATTGGATACCCTCTAATGAAGATATCGTTTTCATACCATGTAAGTTTAAGAATTGGGCTTTTGATATTTCATCAACAGATAACACACTATCGCCGTCTTTATCAAATTCTGCAATGATTTGTTCTCTAAATACTTTGTCTGGAAAATGTGTTTCATCAATAGCAATGCTTCCAGCTTTTACTTCTGTATTTTTGCTTGCTTCAACGGTCTTATCTTCGGTAACCACTTCTTTTTCTGGTGTTGCAGGTGTTTCCTGTTTTGTACTTTCTTCTTTTAAAGTTTCTGCATTTTCAGCAGTTTCTTCCTGTTCCTTGTCTGTTATATTCTCTTGTACTTCTGCGTTTTCTGTTTTCTGTTCCACAGGAACTTGCTCTGTCTTGTTTTCTTCTACAACGGCTTCCTGCACAACTTCTGTGTTTTCCTGTGCCATGACAGGAGTAGGAAGCCCTGTAAGTGCAGTTGTTGTTCCAATCATCAATGCGGAACTTACTGCAAGGACTTGTTTTTTCTTCATAGTTTGTTCACTCCTTATTTTTCATAAATTCTTTGCATAGAAAAACGCACAAACTCCCCCTTATAACTGGATAATCTGTGCGTTCTGTTTATTATTGATAGAATTGAAAAAAGGGCAGAATTTACTTGTCTGTCTGTCTGTCTATCTGTCTGTCTGTCTGTCTGTCTGTCTGTCTGTCTGTCTGTCTGTCTGTCTGTCTGTCTGTCTGTCTGTCTGTCTGTCGCAAGCGTAACAATGTGTGAACATGACTGTCAACCCTTTCTTTCAAAAAAATTCAATCCTTGCTTCTATACAACAAACATTATACTGGAAACAAACACCTCTTTCAATCTTTTTATGCGTGCAAGATAAAAAAATTGAGACATCACACTTTTCCTTTTTCCTCTTGAGTACCCACAACAGAAAAGAAAAAGCCCTGTCAAGAGCTTGCCACCATTGGTGGTGCTTTGCACTCTTGATCGGGCTTTTTGTTTGCTGTATCTTCTCGCAAGAGGAAAAGATTACTCGTCCTCATCATCAAAATGGTTATTCCTTAATACTTCCCGTAACAGTTCCATATCCTCTTTTGAGTTCGGATTTATCATTTTCACGACTTGATAAGGTGTCCTATATTTATGTCCCTCTATGCTTTCCCCAAACATATCCATACTGTATAAATCATCATAGCGGTCTAGTAATTTTTGAAACTTCAAATGCTGGATAAATTCTTTGATTGGGTAAAGGTCGGACGCTTCAATGCTTTTCCCGTTGATATAGTCTGTAATGTATTCCCGTAACTTTTCCAACTCATATTCCAGCCATTCTTCCTCGCTGTCAAAGAAGTTATCATAGTGTCCGTGTTTCAGTTCTGCATTTAGACGTTCTTCTGTTCTTAAAAACTGACAGACTTCTTTTTCAGACTGATTGACATACTTCCATTCTCCCGATAATAATTCATTCGGCGTTACGTCCAGCACTTCCATTATCTTTTCCAGCGTTTCATAAGCAGGATAGTTCAACCCTCTTTCAATCTTGGAAAGGCTCTGCATATTGATACCGATTTTGTCCGCAAGTTCCTGTTGTTTCATTCCCCTAAATTTTCTTATGGTCTGTATATTATTTCCTAAATGGCTTATTTTCATTGCACAACCCTCCATATCTCGTTATATCTTCACTGTTATAAGTCTATCATGCTTAATATGATTTGTAAAGACAAAAAAAGATATTGACAAATAAGCATATAAGAATTACTATGCTATTGTGAGTGAATAAGCACAATAGCATGAAATACAAAAACATTCAAAAAGAAATACCCATCTGATTAAACCCGTAGATATGAATATTGGTTGAAATGGAACTTGTTAGAAAAGGCAAAACAGGACTTGCTGACAAAGTATTTCTGACACGGTGGCGGAAGCCTCTCAGGCTTACCGCCATGACACCTTGTGTCAAGGGGAAGAAATGCTTTGTCGGCTGGCGAGCTGCGAGCCTTGACTGTGCCCCCGTTATCTAACAGGGGGGCACTATTTCACAAAAGACAAGTCAAAAACCATACAACCCCAAACCTGTGAGTAGTAATGAGAAGTTTTAAGAAGATAGTAATTTCACATTCTTTTGAATAGTGGTTTACAGGTATTTCAAGGCTGTTGTGGGATTGGAGGAATACAATGAACAATTTAGAATTTGCACTTGAAATGAAGAACAAACGTCTTGCAAGCGGTCTTTCACAAGGAGAACTTGCAAGTCTTACCCATGTATCAAGATATAGTATCAACCGCTTTGAGAACGGAAAAGCCAACGCAAGTAAAGAAACACAGAACATTATCCTGCGTTGTCTGAATTACTATGTCTGTGATAAGCCTTTTTATCTGCTCGTTGATTATCTGTCTGTCCGTTTTCCAACGACTGACGCATTAGAAGTTATCCGAAAGGTGCTTGGCATGAAAGCGGACTATTTTATCCATTATGACTATGGGTATTATGGCTATAAGGAGCATTATGCTACGGGGAAATCAAGGTCATGGCTTCTGATGATGAACACATGGGTGTATTTTTAGAATTAAAAGGGGCAGGCTCACGCAACATGGAATATGTCTTACAGGCACAGAACAGGGATTGGTATTCATTTTTAAACCGCTGTCTTGACTGTGGCGGTGTTATCCGACGTTTTGACTTGGCAATCAATGATATGTGCGGTCTGCTGGATATTCCCGTTTTGTCTGAAAAATACAAAAATGGCGGTGCGGATTGTCGCTGTAAAAACTATGAAAATGTACAAGGTGGAAAACTAAGCGGAAAAAACCGTAATTTAGCAAGTACCCTTTATATCGGCTCAAAGGCAAGCACAAAATATTTCTGCCTGTATGAAAAACAAAAGGAACAGGCAACCAAAAAGAAACATACGGATATTATCAACCGTTTTGAAATTCGTCTGCGTGATAAAAAGGCAGTACAGGCAGTTGAGGAATTGTTATTGACATATAACCCTCATGGTTGGTGTTTTACCTTATTACTGATTTTGTGCAATTTCCCGATTATCCGCTGTGGGAGATATTCATTTCCCATGACAGTTTACCTTTTGAAATGAACCCCGTACCTGTCAATATGGAACGCACTCTGCAATGGCTGGAAAGACAGGTCATGCCGTCAATCGTGATGATAGAGGAAATCGACAGGCTGACGGGCTCAAACTACATGAAAATGATTGATGAATGTACCAACCTTTCCGAAAAACAGGAAATGCTTGTAGAACAGATGTGTACGGATATAGCAGATGTAATCGAAAGTGAGGGTGTGTTTTATGAGTAATGCACAGGATATTCCCGTATGGGAAAAATATACCCTTACCATTGAAGAAGCGTCAAAGTATTTCCGTATCGGAGAAAACAAGTTAAGACGCTTGGCAGAGGAAAACAAGGACGCTGGCTGGCTCATTATGAATGGCAACCGCATACAGATTAAACGCCGACAGTTTGAACAGGTTATTGACAAATTGGACGCAATTTAATGCAAATGAGCCTTGTATGTGTTATGATGAACACAAGTCATATCAAGGCTCTTTCCAACAAGGAAAGGAGCAGACACCATGAAAGAAAAAAGACGGGATAGTAAAGGACGTATCCTGCATACTGGAGAGAGCCAACGAACAGACGGGAAATACTTATATAAATATGTAGACGCATTTGGAAACACAAAATATGTGTATGCTTGGAGATTGACACCCACAGACCCGACACCAAAGGAAAAACGGGAAAAACCCTCACTTCGTGAACTGGAACAGCAGATAAGACGGGATATTGAGGACGGTATCGACAGCACAGGCAAGAAAATGACACTTTGCCAACTTTATGCCAAACAGAACGCACAGAGAGCAAATGTGAAGAAAAGTACACAGAAACAACGGGAACAACTCATGCGGTTATTGAAAGAGGACAAGTTGGGTGCTAGGAGCATTGATACGATAAAACCCTCTGACGCTAAGGAATGGGCGTTACGCATGAAAGATAAAGGCTTTTCCTATAACACCATTAACAACCATAAACGCTCGTTAAAAGCGTCATTCTATATCGCCATACAAGACGATTGTGTAAGGAAGAACCCTTTTGATTTTAAGTTAAGTGAAGTCCTAGAAAATGATACCAAAGAGAAAGTCGCATTGACAGAGGAACAGGAACAAGCCTTACTCTCATTTATCAAGACAGACAATGTGTATCACAAGCATTATGATGATGTGCTGATACTGTTAAAGACTGGACTTCGTATCTCGGAACTGTGCGGACTGACAGTAGCTGATATTGATTTCAAGAATGAAGTTGTAATTATCGACCACCAGTTACTAAAGAGCAAGGAACAGGGCTATTATATTGAAACGCCTAAGACGAAAAGCGGAATAAGACAAGTGCCATTAAGTAGAGAAACAATACAGGCATTTCAACGGGTTATGAAGAAACGCCCAAAGGCAGAACCATTTGTGATAGACGGACAGAGCAATTTCTTATTTGTCAATCATAAAGGCAAGCCCAAAGTTGCGATTGATTACAACGCCTTATTTGTCCGTATGGTAAAGAAATATAACAAGCACCACAAGGACAATCCCTTGCCACATATCACACCGCATACGCTACGCCATACATTCTGCACAAGACTGGCAAGCAAGAACATGAACCCAAAAGATTTACAGTATATCATGGGACATTCAAACATTAATATCACAATGAACTGGTACGCTCATGCGTCCATAGATACCGCAAAATCAGAGGTTCAGCGTCTAATCGCATAGAAGTATTTACCACGATTTTAACCACGCTTGATAGCGAAAATATAAGAAGATAGACCTAGATATGTGAGGTTTACCACAAAAGCAAAATGCCCGTAGAGCCTATAAAATAAGGCTTTGCGGACATTTAAGGAGATATAAAAAGATAGTCAAAAAGACATATATAATTTATTTAAACTTCTGTTATTTTTTAAAATATAAGTTCTATCTTCGTACCTTCACCCAGTTTACTGTCCACATGGATCTTCGCCCCATGAAGCATTGCTCCATGCTTTACGATAGACAGTCCAAGACCTGTTCCACCTGTTTCTTTAGAATGGCTTTTGTCTACACGATAAAAACGTTCAAAGATACGCTCCGTCTCATTCTCCGGAATTCCGATTCCGGTATCCGTAACGCAGACCTTCTTTCCCTGCAGGGTATTGCCTACCCAGACGGTTAATTTTCCGCCTTCTTTGTTATACTTGATCGCATTTTCACAGATATTGTAAATCATCTCATCCAGGATCTGACGGATACCCACATACTCTACCGGTTCTCCCGTCACCTCTACATGCACTTTCCGCTTCGCTGCCTGTGGTGAAAGTCTGGTCAGAATCTCCCTCGTCAGCTTATAGAGATCTACTTCTTCTTTTTCCAGCTGCACATTGCCCTCATCCAGTTTTGATAACTTGATGATATCTTCTACCAAAGTGATCAGACGCCTTGCTTCATTATAAATTCTTTCCGCAAAACCTTTCATATCTTCCGGCTTTACCAGTCCGCTTTTCATGATTTCTGCGTAACCTGAAATTGACGTAAGCGGTGTCTTCAGCTCGTGAGATACATTTGCCGAGAATTCTTTTCTCATATTGGCAACTGCATCTTTTTCTTTATTCTGCTTGTCAATACTCTGTAAAAGAGGTGTTAATTCTTCGTACACGTCATTCTCCAATGGATTCTCAAGATCCAGTCTGTTGATCGGGCGGATCAGTCTCGTTACCTGCCATTTTACAAGGATTCCCGCAAATGCCAGCATGATCAATGCGATCAGCCCCATTGCCGGAAATACCTTCATTGCTGTCCGGAATGCAGTATCTACCGTCTTTGATACACGCAGGATATCTCCGTTTTCCAATTTCACTGCATAATAGAACATCTCTTTATTCAATGTATTTGATTCACGGATATCCTGACCACTTCCGTTTTTCAGCGCAGCTTTTACTTCCGGCCGTTCTTGTGGTTCTGAAGGGTTACATCATCTTCTTTTGAGTCATATTTCACATTACCATCCGGATCGATCAGGGTAATTCTCGTGTCCACATGCACGTTATCCATCGTCTTCAGATAAGACTCCCCGGAAGTGTCGAGTGCTACGTTAATATAGTCCGCTTCCTGTCTTACTTCCCCTTCCATGATACGGATCGTCTGGCGGTATACAACCAGCGTGGTGATCCCATAAGCTATGAGCATCGTCAGGGTAATGACAAGAATCATACTGCTTTGGATCTTTTTTCTCATACTTTGTTTCATATTATTACCTGCTCATACGGTATCCGACTCCGCGGACCGTCTCAATCTGTTCGCCTGCATCTCCAAGCTTCTGTCTTAAAGTTCTGACATGCACATCCACGGTTCTCGTCTCCCCATCGAAATCATATCCCCAGATATCTTCCAAAAGCTGGTCTCTGGTAAGGACAATATTCGAATTCTTCATCAGGCGTTTCAATAATTCATACTCTTTCAGTGTCAGGTTCACCACTTCTCCGTGAACGGTCACTTCATGCTTCTTCGGATCCAGCCGGATCTCTCCGATCTTAAATGTATCCGCATCAGATATGCTTCCGTTTGCGCTGCGTCTTAATACAGCCTTGATACGTGAGATCAGTTCCATCATGCCAAATGGTTTTGTAACATAATCATCCGCACCGGCATCCAGTCCTTTTACTTTATCATATTCTGCTCCCTTGGCTGTAACCATGATGACCGGAATCTCTCTCGTTTTCTTAGATGCTTTTAATTTTCTAAGAAGCTCCATTCCGTCTTCTCCCGGAAGCATAATATCAAGCAAAACAAGCTCTGGCGTCTCTAATGCCAGAGCTTCAAGGAATGAACTTCCATCTTCGAATCCGCGCGCTTGAAACCCTGTACTCTCCAGGGTATACACCACCAGTTCCCGTATGTTACTGTCATCTTCTACACAAAAAATCATTCCTCTTTCTCCTTCTTTATACTACAGAAGCCTTGTGGATTCCTGTGATAGAGAATTCCACCCACTCTGCGATATTCGTTGCATGATCTGCGATTCGTTCCAGATATTTTGCAACCATGATCAGTCAATTGCCTCTACGCCCTGCGCTCCTTTATTTTCCGCAATAAAGCCAATCAGTGTTGTCTTCACTTCTTCAAAAAGTTCATCCACAACATCATCATCTTTTATAACTTGTCTGGAAAGTTCAAGGTCTTTTTCCACATATGCATTGACGCTGTCACGCACCATCTTTCCGGCTGCTTCAGACATTTTGATGATCTTTGGAATGTCCTGCGCTTCCGACTTCTCCTCTGTAATGATGATCTCTGCAATATCCGAAGCCTGATCGCCGATACGTTCCATATCTGTGATCATTTTCAGTGCCGCTGAAATCTGTCTTAAATCTCTTGCCACAGGCTGCTGCTGAAGAAGCAGTTTCAAACAGAGTCTTTCAATATCTGTCTCTGCCTGATCGATCTCTTCATCTGCCTCGATCACCTTCTGTGCCTGTTCCATACTTCCTTCTTTTAATGCTGTTGTTGCTTTTCCGATTGCAACTTCACATAACTCTCCCATACGTGTAAGCTGCTCGTTAAGTAACTCCAGCTGCTGATCAAACCGATTACGCATATCCTAGCCAAACCTCCCTGTGATATAATCTTCCGTTCTCTTATCTGCCGGAATCGAAAATAATTTTTCTGTCTCATTATACTCGATTACTTCTCCCAACAGGAAGAATGCCGTATTATCTGATACACGTACCGCCTGCTGCATATTATGTGTTACCATAACGATAGTATAATCTTTTTTCAATTCCATCGCAAGGTCTTCTATCTTAGATGTCGAGATAGGATCCAGTGCCGATGTCGGTTCATCCATAAGGAGAACTTCCGGCTGCACCGCCAGTGCTCTTGCAATACAAAGTCTCTGCTGCTGGCCGCCTGACATTCCAAGTGCGCTGGTCTTTAATCTGTCCTTGCATTCATTCCATATTGCCGCATCTCTTAAAGATTTTTCTACCAGGTCATCCAGTTTTGCTTTTGAACGTATTCCATGGGTTCTTGGTCCATATGCAATATTATCATAGATACTCATTGGAAACGGATTCGGTTTCTGGAACACCATTCCAACTCTCTTTCTTAATAAATTCACATCGATATCACGGAAAATATCCTTGCCATCCAGAAGAATCTCTCCGTCAATCTTACATCCCTCTACCAGATCATTCATACGGTTGATTGATTTTAATAATGTAGACTTTCCACATCCGGATGGTCCGATGAATGCTGTGATCTTATTCGCTTCTATCTCAAGACTCACATTTTTCAGAGCATGGAAATCACCGTAATGAAGTTCCATGTTCTTGATACTTATTTTACTCATGTATGATTCCTTCCTGTTTTTTCTGATTTATCTCTGCACAGCTGCTATGCTTTTGTAATCCGTTTGGCAATCATGCCAGACAGGGTATTGATCACAACTACCAGCACCAACAGTACTACAGCCGTTGCATAAGCCTGATTCATATAAAGACCTTCACTTGACAGATTATACATATGCACTGCCAGAGTTCTTCCTGAACTCAATACATTCTCAGGCACCTTCGCAACAGTACCTGCTGTATAGATCAGTGCTGCTGTCTCTCCGACGATTCGTCCGATCGCCAGGATCACACCGGCAAGGATTCCAGGTATTGCTGATGGAAGCACGATCCGGAATACTGTACGTAATTTTCCTGCTCCCAGTCCAAAACTTCCTTCCCTGTAAGAATCCGGTACGGATTTCAATGCTTCTTCTGTACTTCTCATGATCAGCGGTAATACCATGATCGCAAGAGTAAACGCTCCTGCCAGAATCGAAAATCCCCATTTACAGGTATTTACAAAGAACAGCATACCAAACAGTCCATATACGATAGATGGAATTCCCTGAAGCGTCTCTGTTGTAAGTCTGATCACTTCTACAAATTTATTACCTCGTTTTGCATATTCCACAAGGAAGATTGCTGCAAAGATCCCAAATGGAACTGCGATCAGAAGCGATAACAGGGTCATGATCACTGTGTTGATCAATGCCGGCATCAGCGAGGCATTTTCCGATGTATAATGAAGTGAGAAAATGGATGGTTTCAAATACGGAACACCATGTACCAGCACATATACGATCAGAAATATAAGTACTGTAAATGTCACAATTGCAGAAAGCATGACCAGAAGCATTACGATCAGTGATCCCGGAGTTCTGGTATACGCTTTTAACTTATCTTTCCATGTTACTTCATTACTACTCATAATTCTTCCCCCTCTTCAAAAGTGCTACACAGAAGTTCAGAAGAAGGATAAATACGAAGAGAACTACGCCGGTTGCGATCAGCGCTTCTCTGTGGAGTCCGGATGCATATCCCATCTCAATTACGATATTGGCTGTCAGTGTTCTGACTCCTCTGAAGATTCCTTCCGGCATTCTCGCTGATTACCAGCCACCATGATAACAGCCATCGTTTCTCCGATCGCACGCCCGATTCCAAGCACAATGGCTGCCACTACTCCGGATTTGGCTGCCGGTAACACAACGGTAAAGATTGCTCTTTCGTGTGTTCCGCCAAGTGCTACCGCACCTTCATAGTACTGTGTCGGAACTGCCTGAGTGCAGATTCCGTCAACCCGATGATCGTTGGCAGGATCATCATTCCCAAAAGAATGGATGCCGTGATCATACTGCTTCCGTTTCCACCCCGGTGAAGTGTTCTTCCGATTTCCCTTACCCATGGTACGAGAACTACAAGACCGAAAAATCCATAGACAACAGATGGGATTCCTGCCAGAAGTTCTGTTGCCATCTTCAGTGGTTTATAGATTGCTTTCGGACAGTAGAATGCCATGAATACCGCTGTCAGGATTCCGATCGGTACACCGATGATAATTGCACCAGCCGTTACATACAGACTTCCAATGATCATCGGAAAGATTCCGTATATGTCATTCTTTGGTTTCCATAATTCACCGGTCAGGAATTCCCCGAATCCGATTTTACTCATTGCAGGAATTCCATTTGCAAACAAGAAAATACAAATGAGTGCAACCGCCAGTACTGAAGCACAGGCGGCAACTGCAAACACTCCCTGCATGAATTTCTCTGTCCATGCTTTTGATTTCATATTATTTCACTACCTCATCCCATGTGGTTGCATCACCAGTGTAAATTGTCTTTACCTGATCACTGCTGAGTTCATCTGTTGTATTGTTTTTATTTACAATAACTGCAATACCGTCTGTAGCAATTACCTGGCTGTCCAGTTTATCTTTTTCTTCATCCTGTAATTCACGTGATGCCATTCCGATATCATAACTTCCGTCGATTGCTGATGTCATACCTGTTGTAGAATCTGTAGTCTGAAGCTCAATCTCTGCTCCTGTATTAACTTTCTTATATGCCTCGATCAGTTTTTCCATAACCGGTGATACGGAAGAGGATCCGCCGACAACAGCTTTCCCGGATGGCTTGCTTCCCGCATAAGCTTCTGCTGAATCGTCTCCGATATATCCGTTGTCTGAAATCACCTGCTGTCCTTCTTTGCTCATAATATAAGCGATGAAGTCTTTTGCCACTTCATTATCTGCACCTTTCTTTGTTGCAATGTTAAATGGTCTGCAGATTTTATATTTTCCATCTTTGATGTTCTGCTCTGTAGCTTCTTCTCCGTCAATCTTTAAAGCTTTTACTGTATCATTTAATGATCCGAGTGATACATAACCGATTGCATAATCATCTCCGGCTACTGTTGTAAGCATTACAGATGTGCTGTTCGTGATCTGTGCATCATCTGTTGTCATATCAACTTTTTCGCCGTCTTTCTTTTCTTCAATCCCAAAAAGTTCGATGAATGCTCCTCTTGTTCCTGAACCATCTTCTCTTGAAACGATGGTGATATCATTTGAAGAATCCCAGTCGCTGCTCTTACTATCTGCCGAACTGCTGTCTGATGAACTTCCACATCCAACTGCAAGTCCTGCTGTCATTGTTGCTACGGATAAAATTGCAATAAACTTTTTCAATTTCATAATCATACTCTCCTTAGATTCTTGATTTTTCATTCATGATTTATTTTGTCTTTGTCCTTCCTGACAATAGCTATCATAAATGGCGTATGTTAAATCCGAAATCTATTGATTGTTAAATGTATGTAAAGTGTATGCAGGAATTGTTTAGAAATGTAAAGTCAGATTTTTCGTATGTTGGAGAGCTATGAATGCTTTCAAATTGAATTTCTGGTTTTTTCATGCTATAATTCCTCTACAGGACTGTCCGGAAATCTTTTCCTGGATATGTTCTCATTACATATTATAAAACGGGAAATAAATAGAGCTTATATTATTAAAAAAGAAAGAGGATTATAATTCTATGTGGATTGCAGATCAATGGAAAGATTATGAAGTAATAGATTGCAGTAAAGGTGAAAAATTAGAGCGTTGGGGAAAATATACTCTGGTCCGTCCGGACCCTCAGGTAATTTGGGATACTCCGAAGACGGAACGCGGCTGGAAACATATGAACGGTCACTATCACCGCAGTAAGAAAGGCGGCGGAGAATGGGAATTCTTCAGCTCCCGGAACAGTGCAGATTCATTATAAAGAGCTTACATTTAACCTGAAGCCTTTTAGTTTTAAACATACCGGTCTTTTTCCGGAACAGGCAACAAACTGGGACTGGTTCTCTGAAAAGATCAGAAATGCCGGAAGACCGGTCAAAGTGCTGAACCTTTTTGCTTACACAGGTGGTGCTACTCTCGCAGCAGCGGCAGCCGGAGCAAGTGTGACACATGTAGATGCATCCAAAGGTATGGTTGCGTGGGCAAAAGAGAATGCAGCTTCTTCCGGACTATCTGACAGACCGATCCGCTGGCTGGTTGATGACTGTGTAAAATTCGTAGAACGTGAGATCCGCCGCGGCAATCACTATGATGCCATCATCATGGATCCTCCGTCATACGGACGTGGACCTAAAGGTGAAATTTGGAAGATCGAAGATGCAATTCATCCGCTGATCAAACTGTGTACACAGATTCTGTCGGATGACCCATTATTCTTCCTGGTCAACTCTTACACAACCGGACTGGCACCGGCTGTTCTGACTTATATGCTTGGAACGGAGCTTAAGAAATGGAACGGACATGTGGATTCACAGGAGATTGGGCTTCCGGTTACGCACTCTGGTTGGTGCTGCCTTGTGGGGCTTCTGGAAGATGGGAAGCAGTTTAATGTTTAAAGAACTGATCACCCGGGCCTCCATAAAACAGGGGAAGTCTTTCCTGTTCAGATTCCGTCGGTGAGACAAAAGTCACAGAAACAGATGGCCTCTCTTTGCTCTGTTCTGTGACTTTTTTCTTCACTATCATTTAATGAGTCAGATAAAACTCCTCTACATCTTTCCTCTGTGGAATTGCCGGAATTCAGCCTCTTTTTCCCTGCTTCAGATCCTCAACAATTTCATTATACCGTTTTTTATTTAACCGGTAGAAGAATAATACTACAGCCGTAACAATCCACAGAATGCCTGGGATGGTTGTAAATGCATGTTTCATAATACTGATAACCGTATCATTTTGTGTCTGATTTGCCACGTATCCATATTTTCCAAGTAATGCCGCAAGCATTGCTGTACCAATTGCCATTCCTATCTTATTTCCAAGAGAGACAAATGCATACTGGAATCCATCGTTTCGAAGTCCTGTTTTCCATTCTCCGTATTCCACACAGTCCGGAATGATCGCATAAATTGCTGTATTAAATCCAGAGAAAAAGAACTGTGTAACACCTGCCAGAATATAGAATACAGCTGCCGAATCTTTTACGTTAAAGAAGTACATTGCCAACATTGAAATACCTGTTAAAAAGGCAAATATCGAAGCTGTTCTCCCTTTATTATTAAGTTTTCGAAATACTGGCTGAAAACATGCAGCACCGATAATGGAAGGAATGATAATGCACATAGAATAAGTGGTATAATAAGATGCATTTCCTTCTACATATGTAAAATAATATAAAATGTCAGCATTTCTTCCATATAATGTAAATCCGAATAAAACTTGTCCGATCAAAGCAAGTATATACGGCTTATTCTGCATCACAGCTTTTAACTGTACTTTAATTGATATTTTTTCTTTTTCCGGAATTGTCACCTGCTCCTTCGTCTTCGCAAAGCAGAAGAAATGACACGCTGCAAATATGCAACCATAGATAATCGCTACAAATAAATATCCACTCTTTGCACTCTGACTTCCCAGCTTTCCAATCAAAGGGACCGTAATAATATTAATAATTCCGATTGCGATCATAGCTGCAACTGAACGTGACGTATTGATTTTTGCCCGTTCATCAATATCCTGTGTCATTGCACCGCAAAGTGTTCCATACGGAATATTTACACATGTATATCCCAGTACAAGCAGACAATATGTAATAACCATATAAATAATCTTTGCCGTATCTGACCAATCCGGATGTGCCCAGAATGTCAACATTAAAAGCACGGCTGTAATAGGTGCCGCAACAAGCAGCCATGGACGATAACGTCCCCATCGCGTTTTTGTCTTATCCGTCAGACCACCGACGATCGGATCGTTAATCGCATCCCAAAATCTTGAAAATAACATCAACGCTGAAACAGCCGCCATACTGATTCCAAACACATCTGTATAAAATATCATCAAAAAATTACTTACAAACATCCAGCTGAAATTGCATCCGACATCGCCAAATCCATACGCAATTTTACTGATCAATGGCACTTTCCCATTCTTACACTCGTTTCCCATGGTTCCTCCTTATCAGATTTATGATAAAACTTCTATTCTCTCCTGATCTAATTTTTATTCCTGTACATTAATGATTACTTTCATCGTTGTTTCCCGGTTATCATCAATATACTGATAGGCTTTCAGATAATCCTGGAATGCAAATGTTTTTGAGATCAGTGGTCTTAAATGAACTTTTTCTTCATTTACAAGTCTGATTCCGTCAACATAGTCATCATGTCGGTACATCATCGTACTCTTGATATCCAGTTCATGATCATTTGCCACCGCAAGATCAATCTCTGCCATCCCTGCAAACACTGCAACTAACACGATAATACTTCCTTTTCTTGCATACTTGATTGCCTGTCCCATTGTAATATTATTTCCTGCACAATCGTAAATCACATCGGCTTTATCCGGTCCAAATGCTTCAATCATTGCCTCACCAAAATCTTTTTCTTTTGTATTCACACAGACATCAATTCCACATTCTTTTGCTTTATCCAGACGGAGGTCACTGACGTCAGTAATCATAACTTTTGCTGCTCCCATTCCCTTCGCTGCCTGTGCTACAAGATTACCGATCGGTCCTGCCCCAAGTACAGCAATGTTCATTCCTTTCACGTCACCAACCTGCTTTACTCCATGAACTGCAACAGCCAGCGGTTCGATCATTGCACCTTCCTCATATGACATTTCTTCTGGGATCGGCGTTACTTTCGATGCATCTACTGCGAAATACTCTGATGCTGTTCCGGTTGTCTGGAATCCCATAACTTTTAATTCCTCACATAAGTTATATTTTCCGTGTCTGCATGGATAACATTTTCCACAATATACCTGTGGCTCAATTGTTACTTTCTGCCCTTCATGAAATGCTGTAACATCTTTTCCAATTTTTACAACTTCACCGGATACTTCATGTCCCTGTGTTACCGGATATGATGTAAATGGATGCTTTCCGTGATATACATGAATATCTGAACCACAAATACCAATATTCATAATCTTTACTAATACCTGATCATCTTTTACCTCCGGAACTGATACTTCTTTGAAAATAATCTCTCCTGGTTTTGTCATTACCTGCTGTAACATAATGTTTTCCTCCTTTAATCTTTTATTTTATCTTTTATTAAATGTTTTATTAAAGTAATTACATTATTGTACATCGATTCTATTTTGTCAATATATGAATGCTTATTTCTGCTTGTTGCACAAGTTTTATCGACTTCTTTTATACATATTTACCAATATCTTTTTACAACTCAAATAATAAGCAGACATTGATATCTCTAAACCTTGCAACTTCTCTTGCATATTATGGTATCTACAACACCTGTCACCGGCAACTTCTTCCGAACGCACGACAATAAAAAAAGAGGTAAATATTCAAAGTCTGCAATCATTACAAACCTTGAATTTCACCTCAGTTTTTTTATTCTTATTTATTTTTATACAACATATCTGTTCTATAAATGCTGTATATATTCAGAGAGGAAATGTTTTGCCGCTCCGACAGCTGATGCCTCTCTCTTATAAGAACAATTTTTTAAATAGCGCACATCGTGTTCAAAACCATTATACGCCATCACTTTTTCCCCCAGCGGTATCATATACTCTGATAAATAGCCCCCAACTTCTCCGCCAAGTATGATATCTGTGTCGTATGCCATCCGCAGATTGGAAATCAGAATAGCCAGATTATCCAGATACTGATTCCATTTTTCCACAGCTTTTGTATTTTTCTGTTCCACTTTTTTCATAAATTGTTCCAGTGTCATTTCCTGCTCTTCATCAGTCAATGCACTGGCTGCACAATAGGCATCTGCGCATCCTGCTTTTCCACAATAACATTTCTTTCCTCCCGGCACCAGGATTATATGTCCGAATTCTCCTGCTTTCTGATTCTGACCAGTTACGAGTTTCCCATTAATAGAGAATGCACCACCTAATGTATTGTTGAGCGAAAGATACACCGCATCCTGATACTCATGCAGATCTTCTGCCATCATTGCAGCATTTGCATCATTTGCAAAATATACCGGATAAGAAAATGCCTGTTCCAGAAAACTCAGGCTGAAATTATCCACTTGCAGTGTGTGAGATTTCATGACCAGTCTATTCTCCTGATCAATAATACCAGGGATTGAAATTCCAATTCCTAATATTTTTTCCCGGTCTTCTACATCTTTCAGAAAGTTTTCCACCTGTTCTGCTACTTCTAAGCAATAAGATGTTTCTGTTGAAAATTTTAATCGCATCCGGACTGTTTTTTCTATTTCATACTGCATATTCAGCAACACAATTCCCAGATGATTTGCTGTAATCACTACACCAACTGCATACTTATATGCCGGATTAATCCCTATCCGCTTTGCTTTACGCCCGCCGGTAGATTCATATTCTCCTATCTCGATGACCATATTCCGCTCAATCAGTTCATTTACATTAGAAAGCACCGTCGGCATACTCAAGCTCAGATTCTGCGCCAGTTCTGCTTTTGATGTAATTTTATTATTGATGATATAGTTTACAATTTTAGATTTTGTAATATTCTTTTTTTCATTTCGTCCTGCCATATCAGACCTCTTTTATAAATTATTTTATAAAAGCATCTTAGTCCTTTTTTGTTATTCTGTAAAGAATAAATCTGTTAATAACTCAATTCCATATCTCTATTACATCCGCTAACGAATCACAAACCCGATACGTAAGTTTCCGTATCTCCTCCGTCGGCTGTACAAGATCCGGAACCATAATCACACGCATTCCGGCCTGATGTGCTGACAGGATTCCACCCGGAGCGTCTTCAAAAGCCATACAGTTTTCCGGCTGTATTCCCAGACTTTCACTTGCTTTCTGATATATCTCCGGATCCGGCTTGGCTTTCTTTACCATATCTCCACAGATCACACTGTCAAAATATGCATCTATTCCGGTTCGGATCAGATTCCTCATGGCATACTCTCTGCTCGAAGATGTCGCTACCGCCATCTTATACCCCTGTGCTTTTCCGTATGCCAGCAGTTCTTTTGCACCGCTTTTCAAAGGAAGACCTTCTTTATCCACGATTTTCCAGAAGTTATCCCGTGTCAGTTCTCCAAACTCTTCGAACGGAAAATCTTCCCTGATATATTTCCGGAATATTCATTCCGACCTGTGCGGTTCATTCCAAGTGTATGATAGATAACTTCCCCCATATGTTGGATTCCCAGTTCATTACCAGCGATCTCCCATGAACGCTGTACAATTCTTTCGGAATCAAACAGCAGACCATCCATGTCGAATATCAATGCTTTTATATCCATTTTAGAATTCAATGCCTCTTCCAAGTGCATCCTTCAGATAATCCGCAACTTCTTCTAATTTATGTATGGCTTCCATCTTCTCTTCAAACTCGTCCCCAACAGATTCTTTATTAATAAGTGCCTGCTGGATCTTCTTTACATCTTTGATTAAATTCTCTGTCATATCAAAAGCCCCCTTTTTATTATCTGGCAGGAAATTTACTTTCCGATATTCGATTTATCTAATGTATGATAATTATAGCATAATTTTTTTACTATTCTCTGAAGTTATGTTACATTTCAATTAATTTTTATATATTGTCATTTTTTTTAAATTTGTTCATGCATCATTCTGATAAATTCTTCCATTACACGTGTTTTGTACTTGTGTGTTTTGTAGTAAAAGAAGACTTTTCTCTTCGCTTCTTCTCCATCTAATTTGTAATACACCAGGTTTTCAAATGTCGGGAGCTGGCTTACCAGGATATCACTGATGAATGTTGCTCCAAGCTGCGTAGACGAGGCCATATATGCTGTCGACTGCTGGTTGAATTCCAGCACGATATTGGGCTTAAATCCGACGTTTCGGCACAGCCTGTCTCCTCTGGTTCTGGTATCATTTCCCTGGGTCAGCATAATAAACGGAAGATCCGCAAATCTCCCTAACGGAACTGCCGGATATTTCCGGCTCAGATACTTTTTACTCTTGATATTCTCATAAGAAAGCTGATACTCTTTCAGCCCCTCATTCACAGAAAAATGTTTCGGAACCGCAAGTAATATATTTTCTTCGCAATATAATTCTTTATTATATAGAATACTGTCATAGTGATAATTATCAATGACAAAATCCAGCGCATTACTGCCCAGCATTTCTTCCAGCTCGGCTGTATTCCCCTCGATCAGCTGAATATGTACATCCGGGAATTTCTGATTGAACTTGGTGATCAGAGACGGTACCACATATGCGGCGAACAGCGTACTTGCTCCTACAGCAAGATTTCCTGTCTTCAGACCCGCCAGGTCATTGATGTAATTCTCCACCCGCTGTTCGATCTGGGTATCTCCTCCGCTGCCTCGATATATACTTTTCCAACCTCTGTAAGCTGGAGCGGTGTTGTACTTCTGTCAAATAACGGTTCCCCGATAATCTCTTCAATCTTTTTGATCCTTGCACTCAAAGACGGCTGACTGATGTACAGATTCTGTGCCGCTTTGGTAAAACTTCTTTCTTTATATACTTCATAAACATATTTTTTCCATGTAAACATACACTAAACCCCTCATATTTTGCTATCACCTGCATCCCCTTTGCCAACGACAGCCATAGTCAAACTCTTATAATTATTATAACACTATAGATATTGGATTATCTATCCCCACGGGCGTATCATTATATCGACGAAACAATTATTCCAATATGAATTTGGGGTTTTATTGGAATAAAGATAAAATATAAGATACAAAGCGGGGAATAAAATTATGAAACCAATATTACGCGCCGAGCGCATGAAACCAGTACACTCTGATATCCGTGGTCCATTATTCGTAGAAGCCATGAAACGCCAGAAACAGGGCATCGATGTATTAAAATTAAATACCGGAAATCCTGCAACCTTTGGCTTTGGCCTGCCTGACAGCATCAAGAATGCACTGATGGAACACATGCAAGATGGTGTCGGCTACTGTGACTTCAAAGGAATGCCACAAGCAAGACAGGCAATCTGTGACTATGAGACCAGTAAAGGAATTACAGGAATCACGCCGGATGACGTATTTATCGGTAACGGTGTCAGTGAAGTTGTATCTTTCGCTTTAACACCTTTATTAAATGATGGAGATGAAGTCTTGGTTCCTTCTCCTAGTTACTCCCTCTGGGGCAATTCCGTATATCTCGAAGACGGTAAACCGGTCTTTTACACCTGTGACGAGAAGGCCAACTGGTATCCAGACATTCAGGATATCCGTTCCAAAATCACAGAGAAGACAAAAGCAATCGTCATCATCAATCCGAACAACCCGACCGGTGTACTCTATCCAAAGGAACTCCTTCTTGAGATCATCCAGATTGCAAGAGAATCCGGACTTCTGATCTTTGCAGATGAAATCTATGACCGTCTCGTTATGGATGGTAAGCGGCATATCTCTCTTGCTTCACTGACAGAGGATGTTCCGGTCATTACATTAAATGGTCTGTCCAAATCACACTGTCTGTGTGGATACCGTTGCGGATGGATGGTCATCAGCGGTCCAAGAGAACTGACCGAAGATTACAGACAGGGAATCATTCAGTTAACTTCTCTCCGCCTGTGTGCCAATACCATGGCTCAGATTGTCATCCCTGCTGCTCTTGATGATATGGAGACTCCTGCTTCTATGATCCGCCCAGGCGGCAGAATCTATGAACAGCGTGAAGCAACTGTTCGTGAACTCGAGAAGATCAATGGCCTGTCATTTGTAAAAAATGACGCTGCATTCTATGTCTTCCCGAAACTGGACGTGAAGAAATTTAACATCACAAATGACAAACAGTTTGCTCATGATCTGCTGGATGCCACCAATATCCTGCTCGTTCCGGGCAGTGGATTCGACTGGAAAGATCCGGATCATTTCCGTATCGTCATGCTTCCGCAGGCAGATGTCTTAAGTGATGCGATCCGCCGGATGGGAACATTCCTTGACGGATATAAACAGAAATAATATGAACATCAGCCATCCTTAAATAGTACATAGATAAAAATACATTCCCGGTAAAAATCCAATTTCTCTTTTTTCGTCGATGTTTCAGTTATCCGGGAATGTATTTTTATCTGTTCTTCACTGTATTCCATGCTCCGACTACTTCATTTACGGTACTGACGGTCACAAATGCATGTTCATCTGTTTCGTGGATGAAAGATAATAATTTTCCATATTCATTCTTTTCTAATATCGTCACAACTTCTATATGCTCTGCATGATCCAGGCCTCCATATGCCGGATAAATCGTCGCACCTCTGCGTAATTCCCTTACGATATAATTCTGAATTTTTTCATGCTCCTTTGAAAGAATGGATACTTTCTTACGCACATGGAATCCATCACAGAACCGGTCTAATACCTGACCGTAGATCAACGTACCAACAAGACTTATTACCATTGTCTCCCGATCATATACAAAGATCGCCGTCAGCGATATAAGCACACCTATGATCGTAATACTCTGTCCTATTTTGAACCCAAGATATTTATTGATCAACTTCGCAACAATATCAATTCCCCCGCTGGATGCATTCATGTTAAATAAGACGGCCTGTCCGGCGCCAACCACGATCATAAAGCATACCAGATCGATTACGATATTCCCAGACAAGGATTCCACATGCGGAGTCAGTATCTCAAAAATCCTCAGATACATCGGAAGCATAAGTGATGCAAGAACGGTCTTTACACCGAACTCCCTGCCGATAAAAATATACCCGATGACCAACAGTATCATATTCAAGGCAAAGGTAATTGCCGATACCGGCAACGGAATGATCTTTACCAGAACAAGAACCAGTCCTGACAGACTTCCAAGCACCAGATTATTTGGCATCATTTCATAATATACAGCTGCCGACATTAAGAACATGCCGCCCAGCATCATAATAAATTCTTTTTTTGTTATCTTCATTTCATTCTTCCTTAATTCAATATTTCTGCACAAAGATGTACTCCTCTTTTTTGTGCAAAGAGGAGTACATCTTTTTCTGAAGGGTGTCTATGCCTAAATCTGTTTCAGGCATATCTATACAATTATCATTGTTTTTATCCAGCACCCGGCGGTTAGTCCACCAATGCCGATAATTTCTTGTCCAGAGCTATCATGATCAGCGCCGCTGCAAACGATACAACCGCAACTCCGATACATGCTACTTTGAATTCAATCTTTCCGCCAAACAGCAATCCATATACCGGACCATAACTCTTTGCTGCAATAAATGTCGCAAATCCCCATACCGACATCATGACAGCCAGATAACGGCTCGGTGAATATTTACTGATAAACGAGTGTCCCAATGGTGAGAAGAACATCTCTCCCATTGTCAGAAGGAATGCGAACACGATCAGCCATAACACGCTTGCCTTTTCCCCACCGCGCATAATATCAATTGCTGCATAGAAGAGATATCCGACACCGATGATTGCAATTCCAAGTCCGGTCTTTCTGAACAGACTCATATCCCCCTGTGGTCTTGCCGCCAGTTTCTTCCATAACGCTGCTGTTACAGGTCCCAGGATAACACAGAACAGTGAGTTGGCTGCATCAAACCATGTAGACGGTACCTGATAACCTGCTACTACCCAGTCCATATTCTCTGCCCAGTAAAAATATACCGGCATATATCCCAGATACCAGAAGATCCAGAATACGATGGAGAATAATGAAGCTACAAAGATTGCACCGATACGTTTCTTCTCAATCGTTGTAAGCGGCTGTTTTGTTCCTGCTTCTTCTTTTTTCTTTGCCTCTGCAGCTTTTTCTTCTTCTGTCAGAGTCTTCTTGAATGGAAGCTTTCCAAGGTCACCTAAGAATCTCCAGCATACGAAGATGTACCAAAGTCCTCCGAGAACCATCATCAGTGCTGCCATCTTAAAGCATGGTGCGAATCCCAGTACACCATCTTTTGCAAATACATCCTTATACAGGATTCCCACTAGGAATGTTCCGATGAATGCACCCACATTTACCAGTGTATAACGCATGGAAAATGCCGGGTCCATCTGTGATTTGTCTGTAATAACACGTCCGATGATCGCTCCATTTTTGAATAATGCAAGTCCAAGACTTACCAGGAAGATCATCACATATACTCCGGTGGCACTCTTTGCGATTCCGCCGGTGAAATATCCTGCCGCAGCAATAAACATACCAACCGGTGTCGTGTATCTTGCCCCGATATACTTATCTACGATCACTGCCCCAAACAGTGGAAGCAGATAAGAAAATGCGGTCAGGTTCGACTGCATGTTGGCAGCCACCGTATCTGAAAGTCCGAGTCCTCCGGTTGCCACCGAAGCAGTTACAAAAATCAAAATCAGCGAACGTCCAAGGTAATACGCCAGACGTTCAAAAATCTCTGAGCAGGAACATACCCAGAACGCTACCGGGAAGCCCTTCTTTTTTGTCTCCATATTCTTTTCCTCACTTTTTTCTAAATTTAGTCCTTACTTTTTATGTACTTTTATTTCTTCTTCCTTATTTTGTACATATATCCTTCTCTGTCTTATTTTATATCTTTCAAGAATGCTTTATATCCTCTGTAAGCTTCATAAATATCAGCCTTACTTGTCACCTCATACGGTGCATGCATGGAAAGCACAGCAACACCACTGTCAATAACATTCATACCATAATTTGCCATGATATATGCGATGGTTCCGCCGCCTCCAAGATCGACTCTACCCATCTCCGCAGTCTGGAATCCGACTTCATTATTGTCTAATACCTGACGTACTTTTGCGATATATTCTGCATTGGCATCGTTACTGTTATTCTTTCCGCGGCTTCCGGTAAATTTGTTAAATACCAGACCTCTTCCAAAGTATGCGGTATTCTTTTTCTCAAATGCATCGGCATACAATGGATCAAATGCTGCGCTTACATCAGAAGAAAGCATATAAGAATTTCTCAGTGCTCTTCTGACTTTTAATGGATTACCATCTTCGGTAAGTGCCATCAGTTCTGCCACATAATCTTCAAAAAATCTGGAATGCATTCCGGTTGCACCAACGCTTCCGATCTCTTCTTTATCTACCAGAATACAACAGCTTGTTCTTTCCGGATTCTCTGTTTCCAGCATTGCAAAAAGCGAAGTAAATGCACAGACCCTGTCGTCCTGTCCGTATCCGATCACCATGCTTCTGTCCAGTCCGCAGTCTCTCGCCTTTCCTGCCGGCACGATCTCCAGTTCTGCTGAGAGGAAATCTTCCTCTTCCATATCAAGATTCTCTTTTAAGAACTGAACAACCGCTGCCTTTACCAGCTCTTTTTCTTCTTTCTCCAATTCTGCATCGCCTGTAAGCGGCTTTGTTGCAACGAGGATATCCAATCCTTCTCCTTCGACTACCACGCCCGCCTTCTTCTCAATCTGCTGCTGTGACAGATGGATCAGAAGATCTGAAATCACAAGTACCGGATCATCTTCCTTTTCCCCAATAATAATGTCCCGCACTGTTCCGTCTTTTTTTGCAATCGTTCCATGGATCGCAAGCGGAATCGTAACCCACTGATATTTCTTGATCCCACCATAGTAATGCGTATCCAGATATGCCATATCACTGTCTTCGTATAACGGATTCTGCTTTACATCTATTCTTGGTGAATCGATATGTGCTCCAAGAATATTCATACCTTCTTCTAACGGTTTCTTGCCGAGCTGGAACATAACAAATGCTTTCCCCATGCAGTCTGCATATACCTTATCCCCAGCTTTTAATGTAATCCCCTTGGAAATGCACTCTTCCAGATTCTGATATCCCCACGTATCAGCCATTTTCTTTCCAAGCTTTACACATTCACGCTCTGTCTTTCCGATATCCAGACATTCCTTATAGCGGACACTCAGCTCTTCTAATTCTTTCTGCTGATCTTCTGTGTATTCTTTCCACATATTTTTTCGCTGCATCTTTTCTCTCCTCCTTTGTATCTCGCAGTCTTTCTACGAAAAATTGTATCTCTGTTCATACAATATATCCAACGAGAAAAAGGTATAACCTATAAGCAAAGCTTATGTACTATTCCATATTATGTCATATTTACAAAATACAATCTTTCAGCTCAAAATGCAGAGAATTTACCACCAGAAACTTCTCTTGTATATTTAGGTATGCGCAAAAAAATTACCGGCCGCTTTCACAGTCGATAACTTTTTCTTATGATTTCACTACATTCTGAAGTTCTTCCAGAATCTCTTTTATTTTCTTTTTGTTTCTTTTTTTTCTGTAGAATGCTTTGATCACGCACTCTCCGTCATATCCCGGAAGCAGAAGCATATCTCCATCATAATAAGAGAAATACCGACTGTCTGCCAGTGCATATCCATCGTTAAATTCTACCTTTAATTTCATGGTATCCACATTGTCAACTAATTCTATTCCTTGTGTAAGCAACTGTGGATCATTCTTTTGTCCATTCATTACACTGCATAAATATGACTTTGTTCCATATCTGACATAACGCTCAAGATCCTTTGCTTTAAACTCCGGATGCTCATTTATCGATGATTCATGTCCGATATATGCCCCGATCCGGCTGGATATCAGCGGCTTTTCTCCTATTTCATCCGGCTGCTCCAAATCATTCAGTCCGTATCCAATATAAATATCCAATGTATTTTCTCTCAGCATCCGGCTGCCTATGTAGGAATCCAGTTTACTGAAACGGAAGTCTTTTTCGGAATGCTTATCATTAATCATCTTCTGCATCTTTGCCCAGAATAATTTATTAATCGAACTGTCGATTCCGATACGGAGCACGCTGCTTTCTTTGTATCTTTCTATCTCATTCAGCATCCGCTCATGTATCAGCACCATCTCTCTGGCATGCTCATAGACAATCTCACCTAACTCTGTCAGGCAGATCTCACCATTGCCTCTCTCCAGCAACGTGCCTCCCGCCATCTTTTCAAGAGACGCGATCTGCTGGCTCACTGCCGTCTGCGTCACATAATTTCTCGCTCCTGCTTTTGTAAAACTCTTTAGTTCCACTACATCTAAAAAATATTTATATTTCCAAAGACTCATTTTGCTTACTTCCTTCCGGTAACTGCTTCAGATGATATATTTTTCTATTCTTCTCCTTCAACCAGACGGTTTAATTTCCGGGTTGCTGCCGTGATTAGAAATAATTTTTGTCGACAAATCGTCAATACTCGAATGTAATATAGCATATTTTTGTGCGTTTTTCAATATATTATTTATATTTTATATCTATTTTTGTATTTTATGCACAACATTTGTCTTTTTCATCCATCATTCATTTTCCCGGAATCATGCTCTCCAAAATCCCACTATGACTTCTTTATGAAATCAGAAAGTCCAGTGAAAACTTCGTGTCTGCTTCCGTCATTCCCTGCTCTTTCAAAAGTCTGTGGATCGTACCCATATAATGATCCGACAATACCCTGCAGATTTCTTCTTTCTTCCTGCTTTTGCATGCTTCCAGCAGTTCTTTATGTATCGGATATTGCCGTTTGATCACTGCTTTTTTGTCCGATGCCAGATTATAACCTGTCACGATATTCCCATAATTCAGACTTTTCCATGCCTTATACAGACTTTTCATTCCGGTCATTCTGATCAGACAGCTGTGAAACTTATTATCATATGAAAACAGCTGATCATATTCATCCACATTCAGACTCTTCATGCGTTCCAGTATTTCTTCCATCTCCTGCAGGGTTTCTTCCGGTATCTTTCCTCCCAGAAGACGCACCGCCATAATCTCATAATTCGCACGCATCAGATAGATTTCAAATGATTCTTCAAATGTGATCTCTTTCACGGAACATCCGGCATTTCTTACATATTCTACCAGGCCTTCATTCTCCAGTTCGCGTAGTGCCTCTCTGATCGGTGCACGGCTGGTCTTGAATTCCTTTGCGAGTTCCTGTTCGACAATCTTCTGTCCCGGCTGCAATTCCCTGTTAATGATCCGTTTTCTTATAATATCTACAATACTTTCACGTAATGTCTTATATCCTAATTCTGTCATAACTTCTGTTATCCCGTCTTATTTTTCTAAATACTAGTAAATCTGATAATTTCCATCCGAATCAGCCTGGATATGCGATGCATAAAATGTCGCTACCGCTTTTACCATATACTCCGTGTCCTTTACACCGGCCGTCTCATACGCCGAGTGCATGGCAAGCTGCGGCAACCCGATATCAACTGTATTCATGGACACCTGCGTCATTGCAATATTCCCCAATGTACTTCCACCCGCTTCATCCGAACGATTAGAAAAATACTGTAATGGTACGCCTGCTTTTTCGCAGATCATCCTGAATACCGCCACACTGACTGCATCACTCGTATACTTCTGCCCCGCATGGGATTTGATCACAATACCGTCATTCATATAGACGCAGTTCGTCGCATCCGTCTTCTGCCTGTAATTCGGGTGCACCGCATGGGCATTGTCACAGCTGAGCATAAAACTTCCTGCTACTGCACGGTGGAATTCCTCTTCGTTCTTTCCAAGTGCTTTGTTCATCCGCCACAATACATCATAAAGAAATGTAGATGCAGCTCCCTGTTTTGTTCCCGAACCCACTTCTTCGTTATCAAAACAGGCATAGACATTGATATTCTGTTCATTTTCCGCTGCCAGGAATCCTTTCATGGATGTAAATGCACACTGCAGATCATCCAGTCTCGGACACCCGATAAATTCACGGTTGCTTCCCCATCTGACCGCTCCCATACGGTTATACAAGAACAGATCCATGCCATAGATATCCGTATCTTTTAATCCCAATTCTTCTGCAACTAAGGATCTTACCTCTCCTTGTTCTTTCACGCTTCCCGATAATATCGGTAACATATCAATCTGTTTATTAACAGCTCTTCCTTCATTCACTTTCCGGTCCATATGAATTGCAAGACTCGGAATCATCAGAAGATCTCTGTCCACCTTCACAAGTCTGGTTTCGATTCTTTCCCCATTCTTAACCATAACTCTTCCGGCCAGTGACAATGGTCTATCGAACCATGTCTGGCAGATCATACCGCCGTAACCTTCGGTATTCAGTACCGTATATTTCTTTGCGACCTCAATCTCCGCATTCTCTTTCAGTTTAAATGCCGGCGAATCACTGTGTGATGCTGTCACATGGAAACTGTAGTTGTCCAGTTCTTTTCCGGCTTTTACTGCAATGATACTGGAATTATTTCTTGTTACATAGTATCTTTTCCCAGGTTTGATCTTCCACTTTTCTGACTCTTTTAATTCTTCGAATCCTTCCTGCTTCAGGATCTCTTTTAATTCTGCAACCGCATGAAATGCTGTCGGTGCGTGTTCTATAAATGTTGTCAGTTCTGATATGATATTTGTTTCCATTATATTCCTCTTCATCTTCCGTTTTGTTCCGTTTCTGTCTGACAAATGTAAACGGTTCTTTACTGTACTTCCCCATAATACAGCAGATCGTCATTGCAAACAAGCACCAACCGCCAAAGAAATCCCTGTTTATTTTGCAAACATACCAACGATATCTTTTACCATTTACTTCCTCGCTTTCTGCATTTCATATTCTTATTGTAAATCATCCTTTGCCAAATGTACATTGGCGAATGTCGACAATATAATGTTCTTAATTTTGTTATATTTTTTCTTTGAATTTATGTTAAAATTCTTCTAGATGTTCTAATAACAACTAATTTATATCATATCAAAGTGAGGTACATACATATGAAATTAATGATTGCATCCGATATCCACGGCTCCGCTTACTACTGCCGTAAAATGCTTGACGCTTACAAACGTGAAGGTGCTGACCGTCTTCTTCTTCTCGGAGACATCCTTTATCACGGTCCACGCAATGACCTGCCAAAAGATTACAATCCAAAGGAAGTCATTGCCATGTTAAATCCTATGAAACAGGAGCTGCTCTGTGTCCGCGGTAACTGCGACACGGAAGTAGACCAGATGGTACTGGAATTCCCGATTCTTGCCGACTACTGCTTCCTTGAAATTGACGGGCGCACCATCCTCGCTTCTCACGGACATCATCACAATCCAAAGAATCCTCCGATGTTGAAAAAAGGAGATATTCTTCTGAATGGTCATACACACATTCCTGCGAATCAAGATATGGGGGATTTTATCTATATGAATCCAGGTTCTGTATCAATTCCTAAAGAAGGTTCTGCTCATGGATATATGATCTGCGAGGGCGGCGAATTCACCTGGAAGGATCTGGAAGGAAATATCGTTAGGATTTAATTTAATTGGGATTTAATTTATTAACTGGGGAAGCGGCCTCTCAGTCCTTGAAGGAAACAATAGATAAGGCTTCTTGTTCAGGTTCCATACCATAAGAAACACTAAGAGAGTCAGAACCACCTAAAAGCAAAGGAACTACGCTCAAACTCGGCGTTCGCCTCAAACACGTTCGCTTCGTTCCTTTAACGGTGCTT
>ENA-OQAA01000189-OQAA01000189.1-human-gut-metagenome-genome-assembly--contig:-NODE-189-length-44534-cov-2.077150_pt1 | contig 44534 bp, 58 predicted proteins | sample MGYA00242489_ERZ504515 | MGnify/ENA primary metagenome ERZ504515 (study PRJEB26092, sample SAMD00036237) | human gut metagenome | host: Homo sapiens | study: EMG produced TPA metagenomics assembly of... | reverse complement strand
GTGATGTTTCTAAGGCACTTGCCGAGCGTCCTTGGGTGAAGGATGGCGGGTATTATGTGCTGGTGCCCGAAGATTTCTCCAATAGTATGTGGAAGGTGTATTGGAAATCTATCCGACGGGAAAAGAGGAGGAACCGCTAATGGGGATATACGAGACAGTTCCAGTGGAAGATGAGAACGGAGATACATATGCATTGTGGCAGTTTACTTATAATGGAGAGAAGAGGCTCTTTACGCGGACGGTCTCGGGAAATGGTAAATGTGTACTTGCGGAAAATGTAACTCCTTTCTGTCCTTCCGGTTTGTTGCCCGAAGGTGCACTGGTGGTTTATCGCGAAATGTTTATACTTCGGATGGAATAAGGTTTTAGTGGAAATCTTGTCAAGAGCAGATTTACGAAAGATTAACAGACGGGAGGCTTAGGCTTCCCGTTTTTGTTCTGTTGCGCATCATCTGTCTGTTCTGTATGCATCATTCATTTGCTTCGAATGCATTGTCTGTTTGTTCTGGACTAATCATCCGTTCCCTCCACTTCACTGTCCCAAACCTTAGGGTTTTTCACGGAAACCCCAGGGCTTTGGAGGGTAAATGCCAGCCATTTCACTTGCTAAGGTGTGGCATTTAGGATGGTAAGGTGTGGAGTTTGGGGAGCCGGCATGTGGCATTTCAAATGGAATACCGTGGAGGGTAAAAAGAAAAGGAGAAGCAATGCTCCTCCTTTCCCGGTAGTTTAATTTTGAAATATCTAAAAAATGACATTACAAATATACAACATCGCAGAGGCGATGTCAAGTGTTTCGCCAATTATTTTCGATTATAATCCTGCCAATTCCAAAACTTTGTCAATGGCAGCGTTCAGTCCGTCAGCATTCTTGCCGCCGGCAGTTGCAAAGTGGGGCTGGCCACCGCCACCGCCTTGGATAAGCTTGGCGGCCTCTTTCACCAGGTTTCCGGCTTTCAGTCCGCCTGCCACGAGGTTGTCGCTCAGCATGACGGTCAGCATCGGCTTGCCTTCGGCTTCAGTTCCTGCCACGAAGAACAGGTTTTCCGTAATCTGGCCACGCAGCTGGAAGGCGATGTTCTTCACTGTTTCTGCCGGCAGGGGAGCACAGAACTTGATGACTTTAACGCCATTGACTTCCTGCACGTTCTTCAGCAGTCTTTCTTTCAGCTGTGCTTCTTTCTCTTTCATGAAGTCCTCTACCTGCTTCTTCAGTCCGGCGTTCTCGTCGATATACTTGCGGATGGTTCCGGCAAGGTCGGGTGCGTTGTTGAAGAGCGCCTTCAAGTCGTGCAGCGTGTCCTCGATGGTGTTCATCAGTTCCTCCACGCGTGCACCCGTGTAGGCTTCGATACGGCGCACACCGGCAGCCACGGAGCTTTCGGAGATAATCTTCACCATACCGATGTTTCCGGTTGCAGCCACGTGCGTACCACCACAGAATTCTACGGAAGAACCGAACTGGATAACGCGTACATGGTCGCCGTACTTCTCGCCGAACAGAGCGATGGCGCCCAGTTCTTTGGCTTCTTCGATAGGAATGTTGCGGTATTCTTTCAAAGGTATGTTGGCGCGAATCTTTGCATTAACGATGTGTTCCACCTTGCGGATTTCCTCGTCCGTCACCTTCTGGAAGTGTGAGAAGTCGAAACGCAGGGAGTCCGGTGTAACCAAAGAGCCTTCTGCTCTACATGCTCGCCCAATACTTCGCGCAGCGCAGCATCCAGCAAGTGGGTAGCAGAGTGGTTGGCGGCACAAGCGGCACGCTTGTCGGTATCCACGCATGCCATCATCGGAGCTTCCATGTGTTCGGGCAGCTTCTTGGTGATGTGGATAGGCAGGTTGTTCTCCTTCTTGGTGTCTACCACTTCGATGGTCTCAAACTCGTTCACCAATACACCGGTGTCACCTACCTGACCGCCGCTTTCGGCATAGAACGGAGTCTTGTCCAGTACAATCTGATACAAGGTTTGGTTCTTCTGCTTCACTTGTCGGTAGCGCAGAATGGATGTTTCGTATTCCGTATAGTCATATCCTACGAATTCGGTAGTACCCTCCTTTAGCGTAATCCAGTCACCGGTCTCTATGGCGGCGGCATTGCGGGCACGCTGTTTCTGCTGCTGCATTTCGGCGTCAAACTCCTTGATGTCGGCAGTCATGCCGTTTTCGCGGAGAATCAGTTCCGTCAAGTCGAGCGGGAAACCGAAGGTATCATATAAGGTAAAGGCATCCTTTCCGCTGATTTCGTTCTTGCCGGCGGCTTTGGCGTCTGCCATGGTCTTTTCCAGCAGGCGGATACCTGTCTCCAAAGTGCGGAGGAAGGAGTCTTCTTCTTCCTTGATAACTTTGGCAATCAGTTCCTTCTGTGCATCCAGTTCGGGATAAGCGGCGCCATGTTCTCGATGAGTACGGGGAGGAGCTTGTACATGAATGCCTGCTTCTGTCCGAGGAACGTGTAACCGTAGCGCACGGCACGGCGGAGGATACGACGGATGACGTAACCTGCTTGGCATTGCTCGGAAGCTGTCCGTCGGTGATGGAGAAGGCGATGGTGCGGATGTGGTCGGCAATTACACGCATGGCGATGTCCGACTTCTCATCTTCGCCATACTTCTTGCCTGCCATGTCTCCGATGGCTTTCAGTATCGGTTGGAATACGTCGGTGTCGTAGTTGGAGGTCTTTCCTTGCAGTGTGCGCACCAGTCGCTCGAAGCCCATGCCGGTGTCGATAACCTTGGCGGGAAGTCCTTCCAGGCTGCCGTCCGCCTTGCGGTTGAACTGCATGAACACGAGGTTCCAGATTTCAATCACCTGCGGGTGGTCTTTGTTCACCAGCTGGCTGCCGGGTACTTTGGCCTTCTCTTCTTCCGAACGGGAGTCCACATGGATTTCCGAACACGGACCGCACGGTCCCGTATCACCCATTTCCCAGAAGTTATCGTGTTTGTTGCCATTCAGAATGTGGTCTTTCGGCAAGAACTGCTCCCAGTAAGAAGCGGCTTCGTTGTCGCGTTCCAGTCCTTCTTCGGCGCTACCTTCGAATACGGTGGCGTAGAGGTCTTTGGGGTCGAGTTTCAATACATCCACCAGATACTCCCATGCCCAGGAGATGCTTCCTTCTTGAAGTAGTCGCCAAACGACCAGTTGCCCAGCATCTCGAACATGGTGTGGTGGTAGGTATCGTGACCCACTTCCTCCAGGTCGTTGTGCTTTCCGCTTACGCGAAGGCATTTCTGCGAGTCAGCAACTCTTTTGTATTTCGCCGGGTGGTTGCCCAAAATAATATCTTTAAACTGGTTCATTCCCGCATTGGTGAACATCAACGTGGGGTCATCCTTAATCACCATCGGGGCCGAAGGCACTATCTGGTGACCTTTACTTTCGAAGAAACTCTTGAAAGAGTCTCTGATTTCGTTTGCAGTCAACATACTCTCTATTGATTTATCTGATTCTAATTTGATTTACCTTCTCTTGTCGTTTTTTGCCCGTTTCTTACTACTAACTACTTGCTACTTAGTCTTAATATTCTTGAAAAAACTGTGCAAAGATAGCTTGTTTTTATTACTTTTGTCGCATTGACAAGCGAAATATTTCCTAAGATGCGCAAAGTTTACTACATTTATAATCCCCAGACGCAGACGTACGACCGTATTTATCCTACCGTGAGGCAGCGGGCGCTGAGCATTCTCCGCCGTTTGTTCATCGGTATGGGGCTGGGTGCGGGCAGTTTCATCGTATTGCTGCTTATCTTCGGCTCTCCGTCGGAGAAGGAGTTGCGAAAGGAGAACAGCAAACTGCAGGCGCAGTACAACGTCCTCTCCCGCCGGCTGGACGAGGCTATGGGAGTGCTGCAAGACATACAGCAGCGTGATGACAATCTGTACCGGGTGATTTTCATGGCCGACCCTATTCCTTCTGCCATCCGTCAGGCTGGATACGGCGGTACCAACCGCTATGAGCATCTGATGGATATGGCTAACTCCGACTTGGTTATCAATACCACGCAGAAAATGGATATGATTAGCAAGCAACTCTATATCCAGTCCCGCTCCTTTGACGATGTGGTGGAGATGTGCAAGAATCATGATGAAATGCTGCGCTGCATTCCTGCCATACAGCCGGTTTCCAATAAAGACCTCCGTAAGACCGCTTCGGGTTACGGTACGCGTATCGACCCCATTTATGGTACCAGCAAGTTCCATGAGGGTATGGACTTTTCGGCTCCCCAGGGCACGGATGTCTATGCCACGGGAGATGGCACCGTGGTGCAGATGGCTGGCAATCGGGCTATGGCAACAGAATTGTGATAGACCACGGCTTCGGTTATCAGACGGTGTATGCACACTTGCGCGATTTCCGGACGAAGTTGGGCAAGAAAGTGGTACGTGGTGAGGTCATTGGCGGGGTAGGCAGTACGGGCAAGAGTACTGGTCCGCACTTGCACTACGAAGTACACGTCAAGGGAAAGGTTGTGAATCCCGTCAACTACTACTTCATGGATCTCAGTGCCGAGGATTATGACCGCATGATACAGATTGCGGCGAACCATGGTAAGGTGCTTGATTGACGGATGATTTATAGAGAAAGGATTACATCATGCTGAATACAGATAAGAATTTAAAGTTATATTACTCCATCAGCGAGGTGGCTGCCATGTTCGATGTCAACGAATCACTGCTCCGTTTCTGGGAAAAGGACGTTTCGCAACTCAATCCGAAGGAAGGGGGGGCGGGGAATACGCCAGTACCGTAAGGAGGACATTGAGACAGTGAAACTTATCTATCATCTGGTGAAGGAGCGCGGAATGACCTTGCCCGGCGCCCGCCAACGGATGAAAGACAATAAAGAAGCTACGATACGCAACTTTGAAATCGTAGATCGCCTGAGAGCTATCCGCGAAGAACTGGTAGGCATGAAACTGGCATTGGATGAGTTTACTTACGAGGATGTGGAGAGCTTGAAGGAAAATATTCAAGGACTGAAGTAGAATAAATACCACTCCGTTTATTCCTCTACTCTCGTCACTTGTTTTATATTCTGTATCTGCTTCAGGTTATTGCAGATAGTGCGCACGTCGTCCACATCGTGTACATAGAGTTGTATCTTTCCTTCGAAGATACCGTCGTTGGTTTCGATGGTCAGTTTACGGATATTCACGTTGAGCTGGCGGGAGATGACTTGAGTTACTTCGTTCAGCAATCCCATGCTGTCTATACCTTTTATATATATGATGACGAGGAACGACAAATCCTTGTGAGTGTCCCACTCGGTGGCGATGATACGGTTTCCGTAGCTACTCTTAAGGCGGGTGGCAACGGGGCATTGGCGCTTGTGGATGACAACACGGTTTTGCTCGTCGATGTATCCCAGTACGTCGTCACCCGGAATGGGATGGCAACAGTCGGCCATAATATAGTTCTTTGAGATGGTCTCTTCCGTCAGCTTCAGAATCTGCTTAGTGTTGATTTTCTCTTGCGGTGTTTTCTCTTCCGGTTGTTCTTTGGCATCCTTGTTGTCCTTGTTACCGAAGGAGAAGGTCAGGAACTTCTTCCAGTTGCTGTTCTGCTTTTCCTTGAACACGTTCTTGTCGGCATCGCCAGCACAACCCGTTTGTTGCCGATGGCAACGAGCAGCTCGTCGCGGGTGTGGAAGCCGTGCAGCCTGGTCAGCTTGTCCAGAGCAGCATCATCCATACGTATATCCTCGTTTTTGAAGAATTCGTTCAGTATGGTTTCACCTTCTTTCTGATAGGCTTTCGCCTCTTTGCGCAGGATGGCGGCAATCTTGGCGCGGGCGCGGGCGGTGGTGGCATACACTTCCCACTCCGGCTGCACGCGTTGCGATTTGGAGGTCAATATCTCTACCTGGTCACCGCTTTGCAGTTTTGTGGCTTAGGGGAACCAGTTTGTGGTTTACCTTTGCGCCGATGCAGTGGCTGCCGATGTCGGTATGCAAGGAGAAGGCAAAGTCCAGTGCCGTAGAGTTCTGCGGCATGGTCTTGAGGTCGCCTTTCGGGGTGAAGACGAAAATTTCCGATGCGAACAAGTTCAGTTTGATGGTATCGAGAAAATCGATGGCGTCCGGTTGTGGGTCGTCCAGAATTTCCTTGATGGTACGCAACCATTTCTCCAGTTCGCCTTCATCTTCGCTGCCTCCGCCTTCTTTGTATTTCCAGTGGGCGGCAAAGCCTTGTTCGGCAACGTCATTCATGCGTTCACTGCGGATTTGTACTTCAATCCATTGCCCGTTGTTACCCATAAGGGTGACGTGCAGGGTTGGTAGCCGTTGGCTTTGGGATGGCTCACCCAGTCGCGCAGGCGGTCGGGGTGGGGCTTGTATATCTTGGATATGGAGACGTAAATGTCGAAGCAGTCGTTTAGCTCTTCCTCTATATTGCGGGGCTCGAAGATGATGCGGACAGCAAGCAAATCATAGATTTCCTCGAAGGGGACATGCTTGGTCTGCATTTTGTTCCAGATGGAGTAGATGGACTTTACACGGGCAAGGATACGGTATTTCAGTCCCATTTTGTCCAGTTGCGCCCGTATCGGAGCGGTGAACTCATTGAATACCTTGTCGCGCTCCACGGCGGTGGCTTCCAGTTTCTCTTCTATCTCGTGGTACTCTTCCGGATGTTCGTACTTGAAGCTCAGGTTTTCCAGTTCTGTCTTGATTTTGTACAAGCCGAGGCGGTTGGCGAGCGGGGCATAAATATAGAGTGTTTCGCCTGCAATCTTGAACTGCTTGTTGGGTAGCATGGAGCCGAGTGTACGCATGTTATGCAGACGGTCGGCTATCTTGATGAGGATAACCCGGATATCGTCGGACATAGTGAGCAGCAGCTTCTTGAAGTTCTCTGCCTGCGCCGAGGCACGGTCGCCGAAGATACCGCCGGAAATCTTTGTCAGCCCGTCTACAATCTGGGCGATTTTGGGACCGAAGATGTTTTCAATATCCTCTACGGTGTAGTCGGTGTCCTCCACCACATCATGCAGCAATGCCGAGCATATGGAAGTAGACCCCAGTCCTATCTCATTACAGACAATCTTTGCCACAGCAATGGGGTGCATGATGTAGGGCTCGCCGGAACGACGCTTGATGCCCTTATGCGCCTGGTTGGCAAAGTTGAATGCTTTGGTTATTATTTCGACGCGCTTGCGGTGCTTGGTGGCCAAATAGTCGTTCAACAGTTCTTGGAATGCCTGTTCGATCATTTCCTCTTCGGCTTTTTCCTTTTCCTTCTGACTTATATTTTCTTCCATATACTGCTTTCTCCTTTCTTCACTTCACTTTGCAAAAATAAGCAATTTTCAACACCGGGCAAGCGTTTATGTCTTTATTTATAAATCTTCAAGCGCTTTCCTGCGGAGATTCTGGTACTGCGCAATCCATTCCAACTTTTTAACTGATTGACAGTGACGCCGTATTTCCGTGCAATGCTGCCGAGATTCTCGCCACTGCGTATCTTGTGGTAGGTGACATTCCCCGTAGCGGTACTGCCTTTGCTGCTACGTGCCGTCGAGCGTGTATTGGAAACGGCCACGACTCTGCGGTTCTTGAACAGCTCGTTACTGCGGTGGGCATAGATGGTGTCTTGCTTGTCAATGAAGGCACTGATGTAGTTGATGGGGAGGCGTAGCGTCTGCGGCTTGCTCTCTCCGGGGATGATGCTTTTCTTTGAATTGGGGATTCAGGCTCTTTATCTGGTCCAGGCTGATGCCGCATAGGTCGGAAATCTGCTCGAAATGAAGGTTACGGCTTACTTGCACCGTATCGGTTGCTTCCGGAATGTCGGTTTCCATGGGGCAGATGTTGTGCTTGCAGTAGTAGGTCATTACGTAGTTGGCGGCAATGAAGGCGGGCACGTAGCCGCGTGTCTCTTTGGGCAGATAGTTGTAGATTTCCCAATAATCGGTTTTCCCTCCCGAGCGGCGGATGGCTTTGTTGATGGTGCCCGGACCGCAGTTGTAGGCGGCAATCACCAGGTTCCAGTCTTTGTAAATGTCATACATGTCCTTCAGGTAGCGTGCTGCCGCCCAGGTCGCCTTTATCGGGTCACGGCGTTCGTCTACGAGGCTGTTGCTTTCCAGTCCGTATATCTTTCCGGTGGCGAGCATAAACTGCCATAGTCCGCAGGCTCCGCGCGGGATACGGCAGAAGGGTTGAGAGCGGATTCTATGATGGGCAGGTATTTCAGCTCGAGCGGCAGGCCGTAGGCATCCAGCGCTTCTTCGAAGATGGGCATATAGAAGTTGCAGGCGCTCAGCATGAAGGCAACCTGGTTGCGCAGACGTCCGGCATACATGTCGATGAACTTGCGCACAATCTCGTTGTATGGCATTTCCATGACGGTCGGCATGCGCGACAACCGGTCTATGTATACAGAGTCACTGAACATCGGGTTTACGGTAGAGGTGCTGCAGTCTTTTCCCAAGTCTATGTAATTCTTGGCTTTCCAGTCATTGAGCAGGCTGTCCAGCGGATAGGTCATGCTTTTGGGCAGCTCGATGGATTCCTGGCGTTCCGTGCCGTTTTCGCGGATAAGCACTTCCACGCTTTCTTGCGCATGCATGGCCGGAGCGGTGAAGAGGGCGCAAAACAGAAGCGAGGAACCGAGAATAATTCTTTTCATATATATGGCCTTGTGTGTCATTAGGTAATAATTTATGCTTTAATTTTCGTTTTTAGAATCGGAAACTGCATTGCACGCCGACGTTCTTATTAGAGGAACCAGTCATCTGGCTGTTGATTATGGCAGGTTCCACTTTCATGCTGAGGTCGGGGGTGATGTCAAAGTTGGACAGCTCTGCGTCTACGTATGCGTCGACAACGGACAGCAGGTATACACCGATAAAGGCGAAGATGCTCAAGTCGCGGTATCGTCGGAAGGTATCCTTACGCTTCCGTAGTGTCTCCGTCAGCTGGCTTTCGGTATAGTTATAGTTGGGAGGCAGCAGGTCGGTAATGGTACTGGAGTTGAAATTACCATTTACGGCATCCTTGTAGGCGGCCGAATAGTCCTTATACATCTTGCTGTTCCACGTAAGGGCATAGGCACAACCGGCAAATCCTCCATAGAAGATGGGCAGTTTCCAATACTTGCGGTTGTAAATTTGTCCACCGCCGGGAATGACGAGGGCAAGCCAGGTGGCTTTTGTGGGATTAGGTACCACCTTTTGGGGTCGATGGCCTTTTGCAGACTGTCTGTAGGCACGGGCTGTTCCTTCAGGTCGGGGCTGGCAGTCATTTCCAGCATCTTCCGCTTGTTTTCGGCTGCAAGACTGTCGGCAACAGTGAGGCTGTCCCGGTTCACCACGGTGTTGAGTGTATCGGTCTGATGCCGCTGCGCACGCTTGGAAGCGGCACGTGGACGGTCCTGACCATACATAGCAATCCCTGCCATCTGTAAAAAACAGAGCAGCAGGGCAATGGCTAACTGATATATTCTTCCTTTTTTCCTCATTTATTTCTTCAGCGTATCAAGAATGCCGATGATACGTTCCAATTCTTCTTCGTTATTGAACGGGATACTGATTTTACCTTTTCCTTTCTCCGAGCAGGTTAGCTGCACCTTGGTACTGAAAAAGCCCGAGAGCTGTTGTTTCAGCATATTGAATTCTTCGGGCAGTTTGGCGCGCTTGGGGGCAATCTTACGACCACCGCTCTTCACGCTTTCGCCTTCACTCAGTGACTTTACGATTTCTTCCACTTTGCGTACGGAATACCCGTGCTCCAGGATTTCTTCGAAAATCTTCACTTGCAGTTTGGGATCGCCAAGCGTTACCAAAGCGCGGGCATGTCCCATGTCTATCTGCTTGTTCTGCAGTCCCATCTGGACGGGGGCGGGCAGTTTGAGCAGGCGCAGGTAGTTGGCAATGGTGGTACGCTTCTTACCAACGCGTTCGCTGAGGCGTTCCTGCGTCAGTCCGTATTGTTCCAACAGATGCTGGTAAGCGAGGGCTATTTCTACGGAGTTCAAGTCTTCGCGCTGTATGTTTTCGATGAGCGCCATTTCCATGACGTTCTCGTCATCTGCAGTGCGGATATAGGCAGGGATGCTTGTCAGTCCGGCAAGCTGCGAAGCACGGAAACGACGCTCGCCGGCGATAATCTGGTATTCGTCGTCGCTAAGCTTGCGCAGGGTGATGGGCTGTATGATGCCGATTTCGGAGATGGAATCGGCTAACTCCTGCAACGCAACCGGTCGAATTCATGACGGGGCTGGTTGGGATTGACCGTAATCTTCGACAGCTCTATCTCATTGATAGAGGAGGAGCCTTCGGTCTTTACTTCATCCATGGAGAAGAGGCGTCTAGCCCGCGTCCTAATGCATTTCTTTGTGCCATCTGTTTATTTACTATTTGACGATTTACAATTTAACCATACGGGATGATTTGTTTGTGCATTGTAAATATGGTATTTATCACTAATCATTAATCACTAACCACTATAATCACTTCTTTTCGTTTCTGCTTATCAATTCCTTGGCAAGTGCATGTGGTTTTTGGCTCCGGTTGAGTCTGCGTCATAGAGAATGGTGGGCAGGCCGTAGCTGGGAGCTTCGCTCAGTTTCACATTGCGCTGGATGACGGTGTTGAATACCAATTCCTGGAAGTGGCGTTTCACTTCATCGTAAATCTGGTTGGCCTGGCGCAGGCGCGAGTCGTACATCGTCAGCAGGAAGCCTTCGATTTCGAGGGCAGGGTTCAGCTTGGACTTGATGATTTTAATGGTATTCAGCAATTTGCTGATGCCTTCCAGTGCAAAATATTCCGCTTGTACGGGGATGATTACCGAATCGGCGGCAGTCAGTGCGTTGACCGTAATCAGACCCAAAGACGGGGAACAGTCTATCAAGATATAATCAAACTCATTCTTCAGCGGAGCGAGTACTTCTTTCAGTATCTTTTCGCGGTTTTTCAGATTGAGCATCTCTATTTCGGCACCTACCAGATTGATGTGGGAGGAGATTACCTTCAGTGTGTCTATCTCCGTGTCATGAAGGGCCTCGCGTACGTCTGCACGGTCAATAATGCACTCGTAGATAGTACATTCCGACCGCTTGATGTCCACACCCAATCCTGAGGAGGCATTGGCCTGCGGGTCGGCATCTACAACGAGCACTTTCTTTTCAAGCGTGGCGAGTGAGGCTGCGAGGTTGATTGTCGTCGTAGTCTTGCCTACACCACCCTTTTGGTTAGCCATAGCAATTATTTTTCCCATAATCTCAATATTTATTGGCAGCGAAATAAGTGATAATTCCGGATAGCGCCTACAAATTTGGAGAAAGATTGCAAAAACGGTTGATAAGTCGGCTGTTTTGTTAATAACTCACAGACGTTTACCGCTGTTTTTCTTCTTGTAAATTGCGCGTAAAGCGTTCTTTCTCTGTTTAGTGGGCAAATATACGTATTTATCTTGAAATGAAGCTGATTTTTTGTCTCGCTTGCAGAAGATTAAGATTTGTAAACCAATGGAAGACATTGGCTTTGGACTATTCTCTCTACTTGCATGAGATGTACATCTCGTGTTGTTTGAAACGTGCATCTCATGTTGCTCGAGATGTACATCTCATGCAGATGGACTACCGTGTGGAAGATGGTCGGGGGATAAGTTGTTCCCGGGCAGAAGGAGAGGAGCTGGTGTCAGACCAAGGCTTTGACGAACTCCCAGCAGAAGTACGCACTCATCACACATTTCACTACTGTGCCCAGCAAGAATCCAAGCAGCGAGCCCAGCCCCGATTTCAAGGCCTGGTCTGTCTTGCTGCCTCCCATCAGTCGCCGGCAAAGGCTCCGAGAAAGGGGCCGAGGATGATGCCCCAAGGCATGAAGAACAACCCTACGATGGTGCCTATGAGGCAGCCGCGCGTTCCCCACCGACTGCCTCCGCTGTATTTGCTGCCCAGCATCGGGACGAAATAATCCAGTATCTGTACAAGGACGACTGCTGCCAGCCATAAAAGTAACTGCGTGGTGGAAAACTGCGCCTTGTCCGTGAAATGTAGAAGCAACAAGCCTGCATAGGCTACGGGCGGTCCCGGAATCATAGGCAGGATGCAGCCTGCCAATCCGACAATCAGGCAGAGGATGCCCAAGATGATGAGAAGAATGTCCATAGGTGTATCGTTTCTGTTGGTGAAGATGACAGCGGTTGTTCCCTGCTACTCGAATCGGTTGTATATGACAATGGGGCGGGAGCGGCGTGTGCTCATCGACGGGAACCATATATCGTCGGCTGTGAGGCCGCATTGCTTGATGGCTTCGGCGCAGTATTCCAGTCGTCCGAAGTCGGCATCGACATTGTTTGTACCGAATGTGAGTTTGATTCCACGTGCTTTGGCGCGACGGATAATCTCGAAACTGGGAATCCGGTAGCGTGCATTGATTTCCAGAGCGATTCCATGTTGTTGCAATACATTCAATACGCGTTCAATGCGTCCGTCCGTCCAGTACTTGTCGTAATCATGCGCCATAGTATCGGGCAAGAAGGTAGGGTTGGCATAAATGTCGGCTGGCTCGTTGGTCAGAATCAGGACTGTTTGGTCGACAAGGTGGTCCATATACTGTTCAAGCGTAATGTCATCAAAGAGTGCTTCTTCGGCCCGGTAGATGCGCGAATTACGTCCCTTGTGGTCTATGATGGTCATGGCGTCGGTAAACAGGTAATCGAAAATCCCCAAAGCTTCCTGCGAGAAAGTTGCCGTCCATTTGCGTCCCTCACCTTGTACACCGCACAGGAATGGCATCCCTTTTACTTCATTAAAATAGTCGTACACTTCTTTGTCATCGGCCAGCATACGTCCTACGCCTCCTTCTCCGGCATTGGGGGCGACACCATAGTTGATACCGTAATTCATGGACATGGCGTGTGCCATTTCCTTCGTCAGCCCTCCTTTCAAGTGAACGTGATAGTCTATAACTGGGAAATCGTGCTGCTGTAGCCTGATTATCTCATCCGTGCGCTCGTCTACCGGAGCAAGCGTGTCGGCTTCGTTGCGTGCCTCCTTGGCAAGCCGTTCGATGGCGAGATTCCGGAATGACACTTCGCCGTGTATGCCTTGCAGGGCAATGGAACCTTGACTCAGCAGTTGCCGGGCGTGCTCCTCTGTGCGATATGGGTGTCCGGGTTCGGTATAACAAACAACTTCGGTTCCGTTAATGCAGACAATGATGTTTTGTCCGCGTACGGTTATCTCGAAGTCAAACCATTCTCCATCTTTTGCGAGTGAGCGATAGAGGTTGCGCACCGAGGCGAGTGAGCCGCTCTTGCGTGTGCCGTCGATGTCTCCGTTACGGAATATCACTTCATAACCGGACTCGCCGTCCGTATGAAAGAGGAGGCCTGCTTCGGAGCCGGGTTGTGTGAGGGCTTCTCCGGTGAGTCGGAAATTTTGGTATTCTTTGTCGTTGAAGAGCTTCCGGCCTTCTGCAATGACCGGGTCTGCCGTGTGAAGCGTAGATGTCCCGTCATTCCATTGGTCAAGTGGCTCGGGAGACTGCTCCTGCCACAGCTTGTCAGGGTTGTTAGAAACAGAATAATTGCGGCAGCTGCCGTCTCGATGCGTGCAGCAATGGTAGAATGGCAAGAAGTGTTCATTATAGCATGGATTTTATGAATGATTATATTCCAATTATTGTCGGTACAAAGTTAGCCTTTTCTGAAAATATCTTTGAATACAAAAGAATTATTATCTTTGTAGTATTCTGTTTAAAGCCTTTTTAGCTACTTTTGCACGATAATAAAAAAGAAAGTTATGGAAAATCAGAGACCTTTGATATTGATTTCCAATGATGACGGCATCATTGCGAAAGGTATTAGCGAGTTAATCAAATTCCTCCGTCCGCTGGGCGAGATTGTGGTAATGGCGCCGGATGCACCTCGCTCTGGAAGTGCGTGTGCGCTGACTGTAACGGAACCTATCCACTACCAGTTGGTCCGTAAGGATGTTGGGCTGACGGTATACAAGTGTTCCGGTACGCCGACCGATTGTGTGAAGCTGGCTTTTCATACGGTGCTCGACCGCAAGCCCGACTTGGTGGTAGGCGGCATCAACCACGGCGACAATTCTTCTGTAAACCTGCATTATTCCGGTACGATGGGCGTTGTGATAGAGGGATGCCTGAAAGGAGTGCCTTCCATCGGATTCTCCCTTTGCAACCATGAGCCGAACGCTGATTTTGAACCTGCAGTCCTTACATCCGCGAGATAGCCCGGCTGGTATTGGAGAAGGCTCCCTCCGTTGACATGCCTCAATGTCAACTTCCCCGATACCAAAGAATTGAAGGGTGTGAAGATTTGCGAACAAACCAAGGGGCAATGGACCAATGAATGGGAAAACTTTGCCCATAGAGGAGATGCCCATTACTACTGGCTGACCGGCGAGTTTGAGAACAACGATGCGAAAATGAGAAGAATGACCATTGGGCGCTTGATAACGGTTATGTGGCAATCACCCCGACCACGGTGGATGCAACGGCATACGGCTTGATTGATGAACTGAAAGCATGGTTCTGAATTAATTGACAATTATCAATTGATATGAAGTATTACTTGATTGTCGGTGAAGCTTCCGGCGACCTGCATGCCTCCCATCTGATGGCTGCATTGAAGGAGGAGGACTCGCAAGCGGAGTTCCGTTTCTTCGGAGGCGACCTCATGGCTGCAGTGGGCGGTGTGATGGTGAAGCATTACAAAGAGTTGGCGTATATGGGGTTCATTCCCGTACTGCTGCATCTGCGCACCATCTTTGCCAATATGAAGCGCTGCAAGGAGGACATTGTTACGTGGCAGCCGGATGTGCTGATTTTGGTGGACTATCCGGCTTTAATCTGGATATAGCCAAGTTTGTCCATGCCAACACAAGGATTCCTGTCTTTTATTATATTTCTCCCAAGATTTGGGCATGGAAGGAATACCGCATCAAGAATATTAAACGGGATGTGGATGAGCTGTTCTCCATCCTACCGTTCGAGGTGGAGTTTTTTGAAGGGAAGCACGGGTATCCGATACATTATGTCGGCAATCCGACAGTGGATGAAGTGACGGCTTTTCTTGCTTCCAGCTCAGAGACATTCGACGACTTTGTCCGGGCAAACGGACTTTCGGCCAAACCCGTTATTGCTCTGCTGCTGGTAGCCGCAAGCAGGAAATCAAGGACAATCTGCCCGACATGCTTCGTGCGGCAGCTTCTTTTCCCGATTATCAACTGGTGCTGGCCGGTGCTCCGGGTATTTCCCCCGAGTATTACAAACGTTATGTGGGTGGGTGGATGTGAAGATTATCTTCAACAAGACATTCCCTTTGTTGAGGCAGGCAGAGGCTGCACTGGTCACTTCGGGGACGGCAACGCTGGAAACAGCTCTGTTTCGTGTGCCGCAAGCGGTATGTTACCATACTCCGATAGGGAAGGTTATCGCTTTCCTGAAACGGCATATACTGAAAGTGAAGTACATTTCCCTGGTCAATCTCATAGCCAACCGGGAGGTGGTGAAAGAGCTGGTTGCAGATACCATGACGGTAGAGCAGGTACGCTCGGAGCTGAACCGCATTTTGTACGATAAGGAATACCGCCGTCAGATGCTCGAGGGATATGAGTATATGGCATCCTGTCTGGGAGAGGCAGGGGCACCCAAACATGCTGCCCGCGAGATGGTGGCATTACTGAGGAGGAGGGAAGAATAATCGAAAAATTAAGAATTTGTTAAAATGGGAAAAGCCGGTGCAGTAAATGCCCGGCTTTTGTATTTTCTATACAGAAACAAATGAAAAGGACTTTGATTATGAAAAAGCTACATTGGTTATTTATGGCAATATGTTTGGCAGTGATGCCCGCTTTGCAATCATGTGATGATAACGACGGATATTCTTTGGGTGATTTTACCCCGCCTTTGTGGGCCACTGTGCGTGTTACGGGAAATGCCTTTTATTTAAACTGCGATGTTTGGGGGACGCTCTGGCCGGTGAATACGGACATGGGGTGGTATGATGCCGTGGATGGGCAGCGTGTGATTACCGTGTTCAATCCTTTGTGGGACGACTATGCAGGATATGATCATGCTGTGAAGCTGCTGCGTCTGCAGAACGTTTTGACGAAAGAGGTGGAGACGCTGACTCCCGAAACCGAAGAGGAATTCGGTAATGACCCCGTGCGTATATATAAAGGTGATATTACCATCAGTGGTGGCTATATGAACATTTTTTTCATGCAGAATCTGCCATCTTCGACTGATAATAAACACCGTATCAGCCTGGTGCGTCCGCAAGAAGATGATACTTTGTATGGCGAAGATGGATACGTCCATTTGGAACTCCGCTATAACGACTATGATGACCTGACGGGACGTCGTAGTCTGGTGCTGTCTCCTATAACTTGAACAGTCTGGACATCCCCTCTGAAACCAAAGGCATCAAGTTGAAACTCAATTCAGAAGAGAATGGAGAGGTGGAAGTAACCTTTGATTTGAAAACTGTGGGGAGTAATGAAAAGCTGACTACTAATGTGGATTTGTCCAATATGCAGTTGAAGTAAGAAAGAGTTTGCGAGAGTATATAGTTAGAAAGAGCACCCGGGATTTTGATGTCATTCATCTTGCCCGGGTGCTCTTTTTATATCTGTTTTATGTAAGTTTGGTCATGTGAACTGTCGTTAGAACATCGTCAAGGCATATAGATAAACGACTGCTGCGGGAATTGCCATCAGGCACTGTCGAAACGGTCGAGCATTCCTCCATGCCCCGGCAGAATGTTACCGGAATCCTTGATGCCCAATTGGCGTTTCATGAGTGATTCGGTCAGATCGCCCCAAGTGCCGAAAATGACGACAACGATTGCCAGACCTACCCATTGCCATCCTGGCATAAAAGGAAAGAAATGTGCAAAGCCAAGAGAGGAAGCGATGGAGAATATTCCGCCGCCGATGCTGCCCTCCCAGGATTTTTTAGGTGAGATACGTTCGAACAGACGGTGTTTGCCTATCAGCGAACCTACGCAATAGGCACCTGTATCGCTCAACCAGATAAATACGAAAATGGAAAGCGGTAGAATAGGGTTGTAGGTCACACTGCTCGTTTCCGGGGAATTCTGAAAAGCAAGTACGTTCAGCAGGGCAAAGGGGAGTGCCACGTACAATTGGCTTAGCATGGAGTAGGCCCAGTTACCCGTCGGATTCTTTTTCTTGAGGTAAAGTTCCGTAATCATCATGTAGAGCAATAGTCCCAAATAAGGAAGGAATACTCGTGCTCCTACAGACTGCTGGGTACAGAAACTCATCAACGCAAGGAAAAGGTAGGCTCCCCCCAATGCAGTGATGGTCTTGTTTATGCTTACTTCGCCGCTCTTGCTGACTAATTGGCAAACTCATGTACGCTCAGTGCGCTGATAATGGTGAACAGTATACCGAACGAAAGGGGGCTGTAAAGAATACAGCCCACCAATACTATGACGAATAACACGCCGGTAACGGCACGTTGGATAAAGTTATTTTTCATGCTTTTCTTCTTCCTTAACTTCCTTTTCTGCTTCTATGGCTTTTTGCTCTTCTTCTTGCTCCGCTTTTTTCAGCTCGGCAGCAGTCTTGTTTGCACTGATTTCTTCCGAACGGGAAGCCCATGGACGTTTCCCAAAGATGTGTTCAACGTCTTCGGCAAAGATTACTTCTTTGTCAATCAGCAGTTGTGCCAGCCGGTTGTGCCCTTCTTGGTTTTCGGACAATATTTTCTTGGCACGTTCGTACTGTTCATTAACCATCTGCTTCACTTCTTCGTCAATCAATTCCGCAGTCTTTTCGCTATACGGGCGGTTGAAGGAATATTCCTCATTATTATAATAGCAGAGGTTGGGTAGTTTTTCGCTCATACCTAGATAGGCAATCATACCGTACGCCTGCTTGTCACGCGTTCCAAGTCATTCATGCTCCGGTGGATATTCTACCTGAATAGGTCTTCGGCGGCACGTCCTCCCAAGGTGGCACACATCTCATCGAGCATCTGTTCCTTGGTGGTAATTTGCCGTTCTTCCGGCAGATACCAAGCCGCGCCCAAAGCACGTCCACGGGTACAATGGTTACTTTAATCAGTGGATTGGCGTATTCCAGTAACCAGGAGATACTGGCATGGCCGGCTTCGTGTATGGCAATGGAACGGCGTTCGGCTCGGTAGTGATTTTGGTTTTCTTTTCCAACCCACCCACAATACGGTCTACGGCGTCCAGAAAGTCTTGCTTTCCGACGAACTTCTTGCCGTGGCGGGCGGCTATCAAAGCTGCTTCGTTACATACATTGGCAATGTCTGCCCCCGAGAATCCGGGAGTCTGGCGTGCCAGAAGGTCTACATCCACACTATTGTCTATCTTGATGGGGCGCAGGTGTACACCGAATACTTCCTTACGCTCATTAAGGTCGGGTAGGTCTACATGTATCTGGCGGTCAAAACGTCCGGCGCGTAGCAATGCCTTATCCAAAACGTCCACACGGTTGGTGGCGGCTAAGATGATAACACCACTATTGGAGCCGAAACCGTCCATCTCGGTCAGTAACTGGTTCAATGTGTTCTCGCGCTCGTCGTTGCCGCCCATAGCTGCCGCTTTGCACGCGCACGTCCTACAGCGTCAATCTCGTCGATGAACACGATACAAGGCGCTTTTTCCTTTGCTTGGCGGAACAAATCGCGGACACGGGAAGCTCCCACGCCGACAAACATTTCCACAAAGTCGGAACCTGCCAAAGAGAAGAAAGGTACGTTGGCTTCTCCGGCACGGCCTTTGCAAGCAGGGTCTTACCGGTTCCCGGAGGGCCTACCAGCAAGGCGCCCTTGGGTATCTTACCTCCCAAATCGGTATATTTCTGGGGCTCTTTCAAGAACTCGACAATTTCTTCTACCTCTTGCTTGGCTTCAGCAAGTCCTGCCACATCCTTGAATGTAATCTTGATGGGGGAACCTTTTTCAAACAATTGGGCCTTGGACTTTCCTACGCTGAAGATGCCTCCACCTCCACCCATGCCTCCACCACCGCTCATGCGGCGGGGACATGAAAATCCAGAAACCGATAAGGAATGCAAAGGGGAGAATCTGCCACAAAATGGCACCGAAGTAGTTCCGCTTTTTTTCGTAGTTAATGGAGCCGTCAAAGTGGGCGTCGTCTCTTTCCTTTTGCAGGAAATTACCTAGGCTCTCGCGTGAGGGGGCCTCGGTCGTAATAAGCGGATTCTTGCCTACGCGGCTGGAGTCCTGACGAAATACGTTTCCTACGTGCTGGGGTTTGACGTATGCTTCGACGGAATTGTCGTCGTAGCCGATGACTTTGCTTATATAACCGTCTCGTACATATTGCTGGAATTCATCATAAGAGATGTTTTTAGTTGCCGTACCATTTTCATTGGTCAGGTACAACCCCAGCAACATCATCGCTATAATCATATACAGCCAGTTCAGGTTGAACTTGGGCATATTCACTTTATTGGGTTTCTTGTTGGTATTATTGTCCATACGTTTTGATTAATCGAGGTCAGGAATTTGAGTTAATTTGGCGTCTGCCCATAGGTGCTCCAGATTGTAGAATTCCCTTGTTTCAGGCAGGAAGACATGCACCAATATGTCCGAGTAGTCCATAGCTACCCATTCGGCATTGCGCAGCCCGTCTACGGCAAAGGGCTTGGTATCGGCACCCTTGCGTGTGAAGTCCCTGATGGATTCTACAATGGCTGTCACTTGGCTGGGAGAGTTTCCTTGGCAGATGACGAAATAATTGCATATTGTATCGTCGATTTTTGTCAGATCTGCGATGACGATTTTTTTTCCTTTTTTATCTTGAATACCTTCTGTTATCTGTTGAATCAGTTTCTTCGTTTCGTTCATTATACATTATTATATTAAAACAGTTGACAAATATACGTTGATTTCTCATATCAAACACGCAAAAGAGGAAAACTCTTTCAATTTTTGATTTTTTTTTAGTTATATAATCCTTTGGATTACGGTATCTTATCAGTTTTTTGCGAAAAAAACACTCGTTTTTGTTTTGATTTATAGAAATCTTTGTATCTTTGCAACCGCAAAACGGAAATAATAACAATTGGGCTATGGTGTAATGGTAACACTACAGATTCTGGTCCTGTCATTCCTGGTTCGAATCCAGGTAGCCCAACGAACTCTTATTTAAGTCAAAAAACCACTAAAATCGCAAGTTTTAGTGGTTTTTTGTTGCTTTTCGACCATGTACGAAATTTCAGTGTAGGCATTCGGTGGCAAATTCAGTGACAGGGCTTCTGTAAGCCGGAAATATTCTGTAAATTTGTAGCATTTCAACATTAAAGCAGAATTTTATGGCAAAAGAATTAGCACTGAAGTACGGCTGTAACCCTAACCAGAAGCCGGCTCGCATTTTCATGCAGGAGGGGGAGTTACCTATTGAGGTTTTGAATGGACGTCGGGGTATATTAATTTTATGGATGCCTTGAATGGATGGCAGTTGGTAAAGGAACTGAAAGAGGCGACCGGTATGCCTGCTGCAACTTCATTCAAGCACGTCAGTCCGGCGGGTGCCGCCATCGGCTTGGAACTCAACGAGACAATGAAGAAGATTTATTTTGTGGATAATCTTCCGCTCTCTCCGCTTGCTTGCGCATATGTGCGTGCCCGCGGTGCCGACCGTATGTCTTCCTATGGTGACTTTATCGCTTTGAGTGATGTGTGCGACGAGGCTACTGCACGTTTTATTAACCGCGAGGTCTCGGATGGCGTTATTGCTCCGGGGTATACGGACGAAGCACTGGCTATCTTGAGGGAAAAGCGTAAAGGAACTTACAATGTGATTCAGATAAGTCTCGGCTATAAGCCTGCCCCGATTGAACATAAGGATGTCTTGGTATCACGTTTGAGCAGGGACGTAATGAGATAAAGCTGAATGGAGATGAACTCTTTGCGAATATTCCTACTCGGAATAAGAATTTCCCGGAAGCAGCGAAACGTGATTTGATGATAGCCCTTATCACTTTGAAATATACGCAGTCGAATTCTGTATGCTATGTGAAGGACGGTCAGGCTATCGGTATTGGTGCCGGCCAGCAGAGCCGTATCCACTGTACTCGCTTGGCGGGCAACAAGGCCGACATTTGGTATTTACGCCAGCATCCGAAGGTGTTGAATTTGCCATGGGTAGAGAAAATCCGCCGTGCCGACCGTGATAATACGATTGATGTCTATATCAGTGAAGACCATGACGATGTGCTGGCTAACGGTGTTTGGCAGCAGTTCTTTACGGAGAAACCTGAAGTGCTGACCCGTGAAGGAAAAACGGGCTTGGTTGGATACATTGAAAGGTGTTTCTTTGGGTTCGGATGCATTCTTCCCTTTTGGAGACAATATTGAGCGTGCCATAAGAGTGGAGTAGATTACATTGCCCAAGCGGGTGGTTCTGTACGCGATGACCATGTGATTGAAACTTGCGATAAATATGGCATTGCCATGTCGTTCACGGGTATCCGTCTGTTCCATCATTGATAAGGGGTATAAAAGTAGGCCCGCCCCCACGGCTGCATAGCTGTAGGGGCGGGTTCCTTTTTTATTAAGTCTTATCTTGTTACGTTATCCTTGGTTTTTGATGTTCTCGTCCACCACTTTTATCTTTTCTTTCACAAGCTCGATGTCTGCTTTCAGCTTTTCCACCTTGCGGTTGATTTCTGTCAGCAGACTATTTCCCTTCTTGGAAGAAGTGTCAGGAAGCCGAGATTGTTTTCATATGTCTGGAGCTCGTTCTTCATATTGTCGAAGGCACGTACCAGCTTCTCACGTTCCCGGTAAAGCTTGTGGACTACCTTCCTGAATGGAGCTGATAGTCGACTTGAAATTGCTTAGCTTCTTGTTGGAGGCACTGATGTTGAAGCGTTCAAACAATTTGTCTATCTGACTATGGTATTGCTTATAGATTCGGTCTTTCTCTTTGAAAGGTACATGTCCTACGCCGTTCCACTCTTTCATGAGGTCGCGTACCAATTGGGTAGTCCCTCCGTATCCATTTGGTCATCAATAGCATTCAGTTTCTCGATGATGTTTTTTTTCTTTTCCAGATTTTCCTGCTCTACGCTGCGCTGTGAAGAAGTGGCTTTGTTCTTTTGTTCGAAGAAGTAGTCACAAGCGGAGATGAAACGTTTCCATACGGCATCCGAATATTTCTTTGCTACCGGACCGATGGTTTCCATTCTTTCTGAAGTTTGGTCAGTTCATCGGCAGTTACTTTCCAGTCGGTACTGTCCTTAAGAGCTTCTGCTTTTTCGCACAAGGCACGCTTCTTTTCCAGGTTTTCGTTCATACCTTCCTTCAGGGTCTTGAAGAACTCTCCCTTTTTACGGAAGAACTCGTCGCACGCTTTGCGGAAACGTTCGAAAATCTTCACGTTCATTTTTTGCGGAGCGAAACCGATGGTCTTCCATTTGTTTTGAAGTGCGATGACTTCTTGCGTTTGCTCTCCCAAGAAGCAAAGTTTTGTCAGTTCTTTGTAGTCGATGGCTTCTATGATTTCGCAAATTACGGTCTTTTGGTCAAGATTGTGTTGTTCCACTTCCTTCAATGCTTCGAAATGTTGCTGGTGACGTCGATTTACGGTTGTAGAGGCAGCTTTGAAACGTGCCAGATTTCGTCGCGTAGTTCCTTGGCTACCGGCCCTGTATCACGAAATTCTTGATGTAGCTTCTGTAACTGATGGAAAGCTGAAACTACATCCGCTTCATCTGCCAGCTTTTCGGCAGCTTCACAGAGATGTGTCTTGATTTCCAAATTCTTCTTGAAATCGTATTCGCGGAATTCATTGTTCAGTTTCAGAAGGTCATAGAATTTCTCAACATACAATTGGTAGTTTTTCCAAAGCTCGTTGACCTTAGCTTGCGGAACGAGTTTAACTTCATTCCATTGCTGCTGTAGTTTCTTGAACTCCGTATAGCTCTTGTTGGCGTCATCTGGAGATTCAACCAGCTCCTTCAGCTCTTCGATGATGGAAAGCTTTACCTGCAGGTTCATTTCCTTTTGCTTCTCCAGTTCGGCTGTGAGTGCACTTCTTTTTTCTTTGATGACGGACATGATATTCTTGAACTCTTCTTCACACTGTCTGTTTGTGGAACAAAGTTCTCCGCGGCGCCTCCGTTTTCAATGAACAGTTTTCTGGCCGCATCCTGCTCAGCATTGTGCAGCTTGTAGAAAGATTGCTTCAAACCGTCTATTTCAGGTTTTGCCACGTTCTCCACGTCTGCAACCACCTCTTTGAGTTTGGCAAGTATTTCCTCTTTCGTGAGCTTCTGAACTGGCTCTACCGGCTTTTCCGAAACGATTTCTTCAGCGGGAGTTTCTGTTGTTGCCGGTTCAGAAACCTCTGCTGCCTTCTTTTCTTCTTCTAATTCCACCGGCTTTTCGGGGAGATTAGTGTCATGAGTGTCCGTCATTGTATTTACTTTTTTAGAAACGGGTTCCTCCCGTTCGGGTTACATTAGGCTACAAATTAATGAAATAAAATGATTACTTCATACAATTTGCCTTGATTTTTTTCTATTTTCTTGTTTTTATGACAGTAAGACAGTGATACCCATGTACAGCATCATGCCTATAATGTCATTGGTAATGGAGATAAACGGGCCGGTGGCAATGGCCGGGTCAACCTTCAGTTTCTCTAAAGTCATGGGGACTAGCGTTCCGAAGATGGAGGCGAACATGACGACTGCAAAGAGGCTGATGGAGACGGAATAAGTGACCGTAGCCGTAGCTCCGAACCGGATAAAATTATAGATGTATACCAGCAGGGAGATGATGGTGGCATTGATGACCGCCACTACTGCTTCCTTGGCTACCTGCTTGAAGGTGTCTTTGGCATCCAGTGAGCTGTTGGCAAGGCCTTGCACGATGATGGCAGACGACTGGTTCCCACGTTTCCCCCCGTACCACCAATCAACGGAATATAAAGGGCCATTTCCGGATGGGCGGCGAAAGTCGTGTCGAAGTTACCCAATATCATGGAGTTGCCTATACCACCTAACATACCGATAAGTAACCATGGAAGGCGGGCAGAAGTCTGGCGCATGACATTATCGTCCGTTTCTACATCTTGGGACAAACCGGATGCCAACTGGTAATCACGTTCCGACTGTTCGCGGACTTCGTCCATGACGTCGTCTACGGTAATCTGGCCTACCAGACGCCCGATACTGTCTACAACAGGAGCTGCCACCAAGTCATACTTTTCGATGATTTGTACCACTTCGTCAATGGGGGTATCTACATGGACGGAGATAGGATCTTTCCGCATCACATGCTTTACCTTGGAGACAGAAGGGGAAGTTATCATTTTCTTCAATGGGAATACCCCTTGCAGACGGTCTTCGTCGTCGATGACGTATACGTAGTAAATTTCATCCAGCTTTTCAGCTTGCAGGCGCATTTCCTTCAGGCACTCCGGCATACTCCAGTTTTCATTGACAGTCACCATTCCGTACCCATCAAACCACCGGCAGTGTCTTCATCATATTTCAGCAGGTCAACGATGTCACCGGCTTGTTCTATATCTTCGATGTGCGAAAGTACTTCCTCCTGCTTGTCTTCATCAAGTTCGCGCATCAGGTCTACGGCATCGTCCGTATCCATATAATCCACAAACCGCTTGGCAATGGTTTCCGAAGGAAGAAGTTCCAGGAATTCTTTCCGGATGTCTTCGTCCATTTCAACCAGTACGTCCGCTGCCGTTTCGTTGTCAAGGAGGCGGTAAACGAAGCGGCTTCCTCCAAGCCGAGGTCATTGCACAGTTCTGCAATATCCGCCGGGTGAAGATCGGTCAAAAGTGTTTTGACGTTTTCCGCGTCTTTCTGTTCTATCAGGCTTTTGACTTTGTCTATGTATTCTTCGTCTATTTCCATGATTGTTCGTGTTTAATCACTAGCCATTAATCATTAATCGTTCTCAATGCCTGTTCCACTTGGTTGGTCAGCTGAATAAATTCCTGTACGGACAGTTGTTCCGGGCGTTTATTAAATAATACGTCCTCCGTCAGTGGACAGTCTTTGCCGAGTATCGGTTTTATGGAGTTCCGCAGAGTCTTGCGTCGTTGGTTGAACGTGGTTTTCACTACTTGCTTGAACAATTTCTCGTCGCAGCCTAAATCGTGCGTTTCATTGCGCATCATGCAGATGACGGCACTTTTAACTTTTGGGGGCGGGTTGAAGACATGTTCGTGTACCGTAAACAAGTACTCCACTTTGTACCATGCTTGTATCAGTACACTTAGGATTCCGTATGTCTTGCTGCCCGGCCCGGCGGCTATGCGCTCGGCTACTTCCTTTTGTATCATACCCGTACAGCAGGGAATCAGATCCTTATATTCCAGCATTTTGAAGAATATCTGGCTGGAGATATTATAAGGATAGTTTCCCGTCAGCACAAAAGGTTGCCCGCCAAACAACCGTTGCAGGTTCATTTTGAGGAAGTCGTCCTCAATAATGTTGTCTTCCAGTTGCGGATAGCTTCCCGTAGGTAGGCCACTGACTCGTAGTCCAGTTCTACTACTTTGACGTTGCGTTCTTTGGGCAGAAGAAACTGGGTCAGTACTCCCATTCCCGGACCAACTTCGAGGATGGGAATTTCGGGACAGACATCTACCGTGTCGGCAATGTCTTGTGCCACTTTCAGGTCTTTCAGGAAGTGTTGCCCGAGAAACTTTTTAGGTTTAACTACTCTCATGTATCAACTAAATCATTACTTTTGCTCCGTAAACGTAGGCTGTAGTGTGAACAACAACCTATCTTTACACGGAGCAAAGGTAGTTCTTTTCAATGAAGAATGAAGAATGAAGAATGAAGAATTTGGGAATATCGTATGAATAAGCTGCTAAAAAAGACGTTGAAAATCATCTTACCCATTTTATTGGGTGGTTTTATCCTCTATTGGGTATATCGTGATTTTGACTTTTCAAAGGCAGAAGAAGTTCTCCTTCATCAGACGAACTGGTGGTGGATGTTGTTGTCCTTGTTCTTCGGTGTGATGAGCCATGTGTTACGAGGCTGGCGTTGGAAGCAGACTTTGGAGCCGCTGGATGCTCATCCCAAAACAAGCGATTGCGTTGATGCCATTTTTGTATCTTATGCCACCAATCTGGTACTGCCCCGTGTGGGAGAGGTTTCGCGTTGTGGAGTACTTGCCAAATATGATAATGTTTCCTTTGCAAAGTCCCTGGGGACGGTGGTGACGGAGCGGTTGGTAGATACGCTTTGCATTCTGCTGATTACGGGGATTACTTTTTTGGCGCAGATGCCTGTCTTTTTCCGTTTTTTCGAGGAGACGGGCACCAAGATTCCTTCGCTGGTGCATCTTGTGACTTCCCCTTGGTTTTATGTGGCTCTTTTTTCTATTATTGGTGTTTTGGTACTTCTCTATTTTCTGTTGCGTATGCTTTCTTTTTTTGAAAAGGTAAAGGGAGTAGTCTTGAATATATGGGAAGGTGTGATGTCGCTTAAGAATGTGAAGAATGTGCCTTTGTTTGTTCTTTACACTTTACTTATTTGGCTATGCTATTTCTATCATTTCTATATAACTTTCTATTGCTTCCAGTTTACGGAGCACCTTAGTTTCCTTGCCGGGCTGGTGATGTTTGTCGGCGGAACGTTTGCAGTCATTGTTCCCACGCCCAACGGGGCAGGACCCTGGCACTTTGCTGTCATCACTATGATGATGCTTTATGGGGTAAATGCTACGGATGCGGTATATTTGCTCTGATAGTGCATGGCATACAGACGTTGCTGGTGATAGTGTTAGGCATCTACGGGTCGTTGCACCTGGCATTGGCGAATAGGGCAAAGAAATAGACGTTTCTTGTGGTGGGTTCCTATATTGTCACTTCTTGTGTTAGAGGACAGAGACAGTACTTATAGAGAGTACTCCTTTAAAAGTACTGTAATACTTCTTTGCAAGTACTTCAGTACTTCCTTATAAGTACTGAAGCCTAAAGGTTGTTGGAAGATTGGTTTCTTTAAACGATATTGTTGCTTGGATATAGAAGTGGGAGAAATTCCTAAATATGGTAGCTATATTAGGTGCAGATGTTCTATCGCAATATGTGAAGATGTAAAAGCCATGTTTAAGATAGCTGATGATTTAGTACTTTAGAAAAATCCCGGTTTATTGTACTTTCCGGGAATAAACCGTTATATTTGCGAAAACTAACTTTTTAGAATTATGAGTACAATCTTACAGTTAGCTCCACAGAATGTATGGAAGCACTTTTATTCACTGACCCAGATTCCCCGTCCGTCAGGACATATGGAGAAGATTACCAAATTCCTTATTGATTTTGGAAAAGGCTTGGGGTTGGAATCATTTGTCGACGAGGTCGGCAATGTTATTATTCGTAAGCCTGCCACTCCGGGTATGGAAAATCGCAAAGGCATCATCCTTCAGGCGCATATGGACATGGTGCCTCAGAAGAACAACGATACTATTCACGATTTTACAACAGATCCCATTGAAACCTATGTTGAGGGTGATTGGGTGAAAGCCAAAGGAACCACGCTGGGAGCAGATAATGGTTTGGGAGTAGCTGCCATTATGGCGGTGCTCGAAGATAATAACTTGAAGCATGGCCCATTGGAAGCTCTGATAACCAAGGATGAAGAAACGGGAATGTATGGTGCATTCGGTTTGAAACCCGGAACTATGCAAGGGGAAATTCTGCTGAACCTTGATTCTGAGGACGAAGGCGAACTCTATATCGGCTGTGCCGGTGGTCTTGATATTACTGCTACTTTGGAATATAAGGAGGAGACGCCTATGGCCGATTTCGTTGCTCGTAAGATTACGCTGAAAGGTTTGCGTGGCGGTCACTCCGGTTTGGAAATCAATGAAGGGCGCGGTAATGCCAATAAATTGCTGGCACGCATCGTACATGATTTGCTGATTGAGTTTGACTCCCAGCTGGCAAGTTTTGAAGGTGGTAATATGCGTAATGCTATCCCTCGCGAAGCACATGCAGTATTGGTGTTCAATCTTGAGGATATGGACGGTTTGGAAGATTATATGAAGGAATACGAGGCACAACTGAATGACGAATATGCTCCGATTGAAAGTGGTATTACCCTGAGTATAGAAGAGGTAACTCTACCCACTGCCGTTGTTCCTTCAGAAATCCAGGATAATATGATTAACGTGTTGATGGCTTGCCAGAATGGTGTGATGCGTATGATTCCTACTGTTCCCGATACTGTAGAAACTTCCTCCAATTTGGCTATCGTAATCATTGCAGACGGTAAGGCCGAAGTTCGTATTTTGGCGCGTAGTTCTTGCGATACGATGAAGGATTTCCTGGCAGACAGCCTGACAGCTTGTTTCGCTATGGCAGGTATGAAGGTGGAATTGAGTGGTGGCTATTCCGGATGGCAGCCTAATGTGGATTCTCCTATACTGCATGCCATGAAGCTGTCCTATAAGCAGCAGTTTGGTGTGGAACCTGCCGTGAAGGTTATTCACGCAGGTCTGGAATGCGGTATTATTGGTGCCAATTGTCCAGGACTCGATATGATTTCTTTCGGTCCCACTTTGCGTTCTCCGCATTCACCGGACGAGCGTGCGTTAATTCCTACTGTTTCCAAGTTCTATGATTTCTTGGTGGCTACATTGGAGCAGACTCCTGAAAAAGTAGAGAATACTTTATGTAATGAAGTAGGGGCAGGGTTGCTTTATTAAGTATCCTGCCTTTTTTTGTCTGTGACAGTTTGTCCTCTTTCTGCCAGAATGTCCCAGACTTATTACAATGGTATGTCAATATCCTTGCACTTTCTCCCTAAAAATGACCTAAGTCAAGAAATGTGTTATAAAACATGTTTTCTATCCGTTTTTTGCTTGTTGTCTTGAACAAAGGCTCTATTTTTGTGTTGTAAAACATGAAAACAATAGAAAACTAGTAGATTTTTTAAGGATAACAAGATTGATTTTAGGAGGATAACAAAATGAAAATGTTAAAGAGTTTTTTTAAGCATGTCGCGAAGCCGATAAGAACATTTGGGGTTACGTAATGCTTTAAGCATTCCCCCCCTTTCGTGAAGTATTGAATTTTAGTTTTCAGGTATTAGTTTAATTTTTTAAGATTATGAAAAAGAAGATTGCAAATTCATTTAAGCACATTCTTACCGCAGCTGGTAAGAATTGGATGGAGGCAATGAGATATTATAGCCTCCAAATGTGAGTACACTAACATTTAAGTATAGCACAAGGGATATGTTTGCAAAACATATCCCTTGTTTTTTTGTAGGAGTAGAATAAGATTTTTTATGTCCAAAAGTACATTTGTTTGAACTTTATTCACTTCCTTTGTTATTAATACAAAGACTAACAAACGAATAATTATGAGAGTAATTCAAAGAATTTGTAGCATATTGTTGCTGCTGGTTACATTTGGGGCTTCGGCATTGTATGCGCAGACGTACGATAAGTTGTGGAAGCAGGTGGAGCAGGCTCAAAAGAAAAGCCTGCCTCAAACAGTGATAAAACTGGCTGATGAAATCTATCGGAAAGGTCGGCAAGAGCAGAATGCTCCGCAAATGTTGAAAGCCTACATTTGTAGGGAGACTTATCAAGAGGGGCTGACTCCGGACAGCCTTTACTCCAGTCTGAAATATATGGAATCTTGGGCACAATCGGAGAGGAATCCGGTGAACAAGGCTATTCTACATTCTTTGTTGGCATATGAATATGCTGACTTGATGCGGAAGAATCGCCGTGTCTTGCTGTCACGTACTTTACTGACTGTTGACGAGGTTCCAGAAGATATCCGTGAGTGGAGTATCAGCCAGTTTGTGGATAAAATAGATAGGTGTAACCGTGCATCCTTGCAGGATTCCATCCGCTTGCTCAATACATCTGCAGAACAATATGTGCCTTTTGTGGTGTTGGAAGACGGTAGCCGGTTCTATGGGCACGATATGTACCATCTATTGGTAAGCCGTGCTGTTGATGCTTATCGGCAGCTGGATGGTTTCAGCGTGGATTCTTTGGTACAGACCCGTATCGAAAGGATTTATCTGGATATGATGAATGCTTATCGCCGTCGTGCCGGTTCGGAAGATGCTATGTTGCTCTGTTCTCTTGATTATTGGAACTGGAAGTTGACCGGTGGTATCAGCCAGCAGCCTTATCCTACTTTCCGAATGCGTCAGGAAAAGGCTAATCGGGAATATCTTGAGGTTTTGAATAAATTGATAAAGGAATACGGTTCACGAGAGGTTTGTGCCGAGGTTTACATTCATAAAGCCAACCACCTGCGCCGTTTGGAACCGAAACGCGCTGATGAGGCTCTAAAAGTCTGTGAAGAAGGCTTGAAGCGCTATCCTGCGTATAAGCGTATCAATGAGTTGAAAAATATCCGTGAACAGATTTTACAGCCTGAACTCATTCTGACTATGAATGAAGCGGTTATCCCGCGATTCGGTGAATATGAGGCTGCATTATCGTAATGTCGAGGGCTTTACTCTCAACTTATATACCACTACTTTAAGTGAAGTACCTTGGATGGACCATGGTATAAAATAAAGATACTTATAGAAAGTATGCCCGGAAGTTTTCTTCCACGCATTTTGGCTTAAAGCCGTTGCCAGGCAAGGATAAATTGCCTGAAGATGTCCCTTATCTTGCCTCGGACACTGTATTTAAGTTCATGATTCCTCGGGAAACGGGAGTCTATATTCTTCAAATAGTACCTGATACTGAAACGGCCCGTACAGATGATAAATTTCTGGTATCTACCGCTTCAAGGTGCTGACATTGGATTTGGGTGACAACCGTATGGAAGTGGCTACATTGGATGCCCGTAGTGGACAGCCGATTGCTGGTGCCAAGGTGAGTTTCTACTCTTCTTATGATGAGAAGAATAGAAAAGCGATGGCAGAGGTACTGACTGATGCCGGGGGGAAAGCTGTATTACCCTGGCAGAGTGAAATCCGAAGTTATGTGGCGCGTAAAGGCAGAGACACAGCCATGATGCCGCAGAACGTTTATATGAATCATCCTTATTACGGTATTAAGGATACAGATTGGAGGCAGATGGCATTGCTGACAGACCGTTCGCTTTATCGTCCCGGGCAGACCGTTCATGTAAAAGGGATAGCTTACAAGCAGAATAGTGATAGCGCCCAGGTACTACAAGGAGTTGATTATGAGCTTGTCTTGTTGGATGCCAACCGCAAGGAACTTGCCACCAGGAAGGGGCGGACCAATGATTTCGGCTCTTTTGCTACGGAGTTTGTACTTCCGGCAGCTTGCCTGAATGGCATGTTCAGCATACGAACCAAAGAGACTCAATCTACCGTCACTTTTAGGGTAGAGGAGTACAAGCGACCTACGTTCGAGATTGCCTTCACTCCGGTTTCGGAAGCTTATCGGCTGGGTGACAAGGTTGTGTTGAAAGGAAATGTCAAGACCTTCAATGGCATGATGGTGCAGGATGTGCCATTGGCATATACGGTGACTCGCCGGAATCCGAGACCTGGTTATTGGAGCAATGCTGATAAACCATTATTGTCTGACACCATACAATTGGATACCAACGGGGATTTTTCCATACCCTTGACTTTGGAAGCTCCGGCTGTAGATACAGACGGGTATGGGAGTGTGTATACTTATCATGTGGAGGCGGTGGTGACGGATGAGGCCGGTGAAACGCAATCCGCTTCGTATAACTTGTTGGCAGGTCCTAAGGCTTATTCCTTTGATATTCGCTTGCCTCAATATGTTTGTAAGGAAGACAGTATGCTTTTTCACTTTTGGAGTGAATAAATGTAATGAATATTCCTCAGCACATTGAAGGTTCCTATTGCCTTTATCCATTTGCAGAACAAAATGGGGCAAGGAATATTTGCAGGTTCTGAACCCTTGGATGATGTTGTATTGGAGGGTACCTTCACAGCCAATCGGCTCCAGGATTTTTCGGCTTGGAACAAGCTTCCTTCAGGTAACTATCGCTTGAAACTTTCTGTACGTGATAGTTTGGGACGTGAAGAGAATAATGGGGCATATGGCAGTGACAGTTTCATGCTCTTTTCAAAGAGTGACAAGCGTCCGGCTGCGTTTACAGATTTCTTTTATTATAAAGAAAATGAGGAATTTGATGTACAGTACCTGCCGCTTTTCTTTTGGGGACTTCTTATCGGGATGCATATGTGCTGATGGATGTCTTTTGTGACAGAAAACGCATTGAAAGCCGTGTGTTGCAGTTGAATGATACTATTATTCGTATGGAATTCCCTTATAAGGAAGCATATGGCAAGGGAATCACCATTCTTTTCAGTTTTGTGAAAGCTGGCGAGATGTACAGTCATCAGGTTGAACTGAAGAAGCGGGAGCCGGAACGTGCTCTCGACATGAAATGGGAAGTGTTCCGTGACCGTTTGCGTCCCGGACAGGAAGAAGAGTGGAAGCTCGTCATAAAGACGCCTCAAGGTATGCCTGCTGCGGCTGAGATGTTGGCTACGATGTACGACGCTTCACTGGATAAGATTTATAAGAGTAACCAGATACTACGGGTTTTCTATCCGGATAATCTGTATGGGGCATTCCGTGGTGCGAGCCGTTATAATAGCAATTACTTCTCCGTTTATTTCCCGTTGAAGGCTTGGAGGGTTCCGGTGTGGTCGTTTGACTACTTCTGTTCTCCTTATATGGATGGAAGGATGCGGATAGTGATGGTAGAAGACAATGCGCTTTTGGAAGAAGTAAGTGTTGTGGGGTATGGGACTACCCGGAATAGCTCTTTGACCGGTAATCTTAGAATACGTGGTGCCAACCAGCCGATGCTTGCTTCCAAAGCAGAATCCGGGAATGCCGTTGAAGTGAAATATGTTCCTGCACAAGTAGCGGAAGACGCGGTGGAAGATGTTGTTTTTGAATCGGAAACGATACCGGTTGGCGAGACCTTGCAACCTATTGAGGGGCTTCGCACCAACTTTGCCGAAACAGCCTTTTTTTATCCTCAACTTCGTACAAACGAACAAGGGGAGCTTGCGTTTTCTTTTACGATGCCGCAGAGCTTGACTCGTTGGAATTTCCGTGGTTACTCACATACTAAGGATATGCTGACTGGGATATTGGATGCTTCCGTTGTAACTGCCAAGGAGTTTATGCTGACTCCGAATATGCCTCGGTTTGTCCGCGTTGGAGATAAAACACAGATAGCCGGAACAATAGCCAATCTGACGGGTAAAGCGGTGAAAGGAACAGCAGTATTCACACTGTTCGACCCTATGACGGAGAAGTTATTGCTACTCAACGTCAGAAATTCTTGGTAGAAGCAGGAAGAAATACTGCTGTCAACTTCCATTTCGAAGTGTCCGACCGCTATGATTTGCTTGGTATTCGTATGGTTGCCGATGGAGGTACGTTTAGCGATGGCGAGCAGCATCTGTTGCCCGTATTAAGTAATAAGGAGTATATTACGGAAACGCTTGCTATGCCTATCCGTGGCGAGGAGACCCGTACGTTCTCATTAGACAGCCTTTTCAACCGTAATAGCCGTACAGCGACAGACCGTCGTCTGACTGTAGAATTTACCGGGAATCCGGCTTGGTATGCTGTACAAGCGTTGCCGGCATTGAGCCTGCCTGCCAATGATAATGCCATTTCTTGGGCTACAGCTTGGTATGCCAATAGTCTGGCAGGCTTCATTGCCAACAGCCAGCCCCGCATTAAGACTGTATTTGACAGTTGGAAGGCTGCCGGTGGCACGAAAGAAACCTTCCTCAGCCAGTTGGAGAAGAATCAGGATGTGAAGAATATCCTGCTCAGCGAGTCTCCGTGGGTACTGGAAGCTACTACTGAAGCCGAACAGCAGGCACGTATTGCCACGCTGTTTGATATCAACCAACTGAATAACCGCAATCTTTCCGCTTTTACCAAATTGAAAGAATTGCAGGGTGAAGACGGTGGATGGAGCTGGTATAAGGGAATGTCCGGTAGCCGCTATATAACTGGCTATATTACAGAATTACTTGTTCGTCTTCCTCTGCTGACGAAAAATGAACAGCCTGAAGAAGTTGCCGCCATGCGGCAGAAAGCTTTCGGCTATTTGAATCGGCAGGCTTTGGAAGAGTATCGCAATATCCGTAAAGCCGAAAAAAATGGCGCCAGAATTACTGCCAACTCCGAATCGGCAATGACATATCTGTATCTGATAGCCCTTAGCGGCGAACAAGTGCCGGCAGACAATCAAGCGGCTTACCGCTATTTCCTATCAAAAGTAGGTGCCAATCTTAAAGATGGAACCATGAGCAGCAAGGCGCAGTCTGCCATCATCCTGAAAGCAGTAGGGCGTACAGCCGAGGCGAATGAATTCATCGCTTCCCTCAAGGAACATCTGGTACAGACGGATGAACTGGGTGCATACTTTGCTTTCCAAGCAAATCCGTATAACTGGGGTATGCTGCCCATCCCTGCCCATGTGGAAGTAATGGAAGCCCTGCGTATGGCAGGTGGCAACGATGCTTTGGTGGAGGAAATGAAACTCTGGCTGCTGAAACAGAAGCAGACTACCAGTTGGAATTCTCCGGTTGCAACGGCTGATGCTGTTTATGCATTGCTTTGTCAAGGTACTAATCTGCTGGAAAGTCGGGGAGACGTACGTATCACGTTAGGTAACAAAGTTTTGGAAACATTGTCGCCTACAAAGACCATAATCCCGGGTTTGGGTTATGTCAAGGAAACCTTCGCTCAAGGAAGTCCGGAGCTGAAAGCTAAAACCGTCACCGTAGAGAAACGGGATGCAGGCATTGCCTGGGGAGCTGTTTATGCCCAGTATCTGTCACCCATATCTGATGTAAAGCAGCAGGGGGGGGAATTGAATGTAGAGAAGAAACTTTATGTAGAGCGTATATCGGCCGGTGGTAGCAAGTCCTTGCAACCGGTTACGGAAGGGACCGTATTATCCGTCGGTGATAAAATAGTGGCCCGTTTGACTATCCGCTTGGACCGTACTATGGATTTTGTTCAGTTGAAAGACCAGCGGGGTGCCTGCTTTGAACCTATAGGCTCGCTTTCCGGTTATCGTTGGAGTAACGGCCTTGGTTATTATGCAGAAGTGGAAGATGCCGCAACCAATTTCTTCTTCGACCATTTGGGCAAAGGCGTTTTATGTCTTAGAGCACAGTTATCGCATACGCCGTGGCGAACATACGAAACGGGGCTGGCCACGATACAGTGTGCGTATGCTCCGGAGTATGCTTCGCATTCGGCGGGAGGGATAATTGTAATAAAGTAACAATAGAGTATGGAGCGGAGCGCATTTGTACAAATTGCGCTCCGCTATTTTAGGTACTCTCGCTAAAAACACCTATTTTTGTCCGACTAATATTGAATGAGAGTGGCAGAATTAGGAAATCTTGATATTAAGAAAAATAGATGAAGCGGATATTGATAACTTTATATGTGCTTGCAAGTGTGGTATTGACTGCTGTAGCGCAAGCTCGTTTTACCTCGAATACAGAGATGTACAGTTTCGGCCAGATAGAATGGAAGCATCCCGTGACTGTGCAATATACCATCACCAATACGGGTGACCAGCCTTTAGTGCTTACAGAAGTGGAGCCGGATTGTGCCTGCTCCGTGGCCCAGTGGACAAAAACGCCTATTGCACCGGGGGCAAAAGGAACGGTGAATGTGACTTTTGATGCCAAGGCATTGGGACATTTCCAGAAATCCGTGGCTATTTACAGCAATGCGCAACCCAATCTGGTCTATTTGAAGTTCAATGGTGAAGTAGTACAGGAAATCAAGGACTTTACCAAGACGCATCCCTATCTTATCGGTCAGATACGTATTGACAAGAACAGCCTCGACTTTCCCGATATTCAGCATGGTGAGCAGCCGGTGATTCATATCGGCGTGGTCAATCTTTCCGACCGTCCTTATGAACCGGTACTGATGCATCTGCCTCCTTATTTGCAGACAAAAGTAGAGCCAATGTCTTGCAAAAGGGAGAAAAAGGAGTGATTACACTTACATTGAATTCGGAAAGACTGACTGGCCTCGGACTGACTCAAACGTCGGTCTATCTTTCTCGCTTCTCCGGTGACAAGGTGGCGATGAAAACGAGATTCCCGTTTCTGCCATTCTTTTACCGGATTTCTCCGGAATGACGGAAGTGGAGAAGGCAAATGCTCCTGCCATCAGCCTTTCTACCAAAGAAGTTGATATGAGTGCGATATTGGCAAAGAAGTCAAAAGCACGTCAGGATATTACCATTACCAATACCGGGCGTTCTCCTTTACAGATAAACAAGCTCCAGGTATTCCACCCGGCAGTGGGAGTTAACCTCAAGAAGAGTGTATTGCAACCCGGTGAAAGCACTCGCCTGCGGGTAACGGTAGTGAAGAAGAATATAGGCAAGAAGCGCCGTCATCTGCGTCTGCTGATGATTACCAATGACCCGATGCAGCCGAAAGTTGAAATCAACATTAAAGCAAAACAATAAGAAGTCGTAAAGTCCTTCATAACTCATAACTTATAACTCACAAATAGCCATGGAACATCCCGAAAATAATGAAGCATATAAAGGCTTGGTTGTCAATGCAGGCATTGAGCAACCTTCATCGGTCAATCCTTACTTGAAGAACCGTCCCAGGCGGAAGAAACGCGAGCTTTCCGTATCAGACTATGTGGAGGGTATAGTGAAAGGTGATGTTACGGTACTCAGCCAGGCTGTAACACTGGTGGAAAGTGTGAAACCGGAGCACCAGGCTGTGGCGCAGGAGGTGATAGAGAAGTGTTTTGCCCTATTCGGGCAACTCCGTCCGTGTGGGTATCAGTGGTGTGCCCGGTGCCGGTAAAAGTACCTCTATTGATGTATTTGGCTTGCATGTACTGGAGGAACACGGCGGCAAGTTGGCCGTTCTTGGCCATTGACCCGAAGCAGCGAACGCAGCAAAGGCAGTATCTTCGGTGATAAGACGCGTATGGAGAAGCTCTCCGTTCATCCCAATCCTTTATACGTCCCAGTCCCTCTGCCGGTTCGCTGGGTGGCGTGGCACGCAAGACGCGTGAAACGATTGTGCTTTGTGAGGCTGCCGGTTTCGACAAGATATTTGTAGAGACGGTAGGGGTGGGGCAGAGTGAGACTGCCGTACATTCTATGGTAGACTTCTTCCTGCTGATACAGCTGGCGGGTACGGGCGATGAGTTGCAAGGCATCAAACGCGGCATCATGGAAATGGCCGATGGCATTATTATTAATAAGGCTGATGGCGACAATCTGGAGCGGGCCAGACTGGCAGCAACGCAGTTCCGTAATGCGCTGCACCTCTTCCCGGCTCCGGAGAGCGGTTGGACACCCCAAGTGCTGACTTATTCCGGTTTCTATAATCTTGGTGTAAAAGAAGTGTGGGATATGGTCTACAAATACATTGACTTTGTGAAAGATAACGGCTATTTTGAATACCGCCGCAATGAGCAAAGCAAATACTGGATGTACGAGACCATTAACGAACAGCTGCGCGACAGCTTTTACCACAATCCGCAGATTGAAGCGATGCTGACTGGTAAGGAAAACCAAGTGCTGCAAGGTAACTTGACTTCTTTTGTGGCTGCCAAGAACTTGCTGGACACCTATTTTGCAGAACTGAAGAAATAAGGGCATATCCCTTTTCCTATATCGATGACTAAGGAAAACAACATGGAAGTGGCGCGGCGGTTTACCCGCCGCCTTCATGAACTCCCTTCTGAGGAGCTGGAGCTCATTGCCGGTTTGTTTGTACGCCGTGAGGTGCACAAAGGAGAACTGTTGATTAGTGAGAAAGATATAGCCAGGGATATTGTTTTTGTAGAGAAAGGACTGCTTCGCCAGTTCTATTTCAAAGAAGGCCGGGACATTACAGAGAACTTTGCCTGCGACGGTGACGGCGCTATGTGTATCGTCAGCCTTTTCACCGGACGGCGTAATTGCCTTCAGCTGGAATCCCTGGAGGAAGGCGTCATCTGGAGCATTTCGTATGCAGGGCTGGTCGAACTCTCTGAGCGTTATCTGCATATAGCCCGTCTGCTTCGCCATTTATTGGAGGGGTCTTTAATGCTTTCCCAATATAAAGCAGACTCTTGGCGTTTCGAAACCTCACGCGAGCGGTATGCGCGCTTCGTCAGGGATTATCCGGAGATAGCCCGGCGTGCCTCAGTCAACCACATAGCATCTTATCTGTTAATGACTCCCGAGTCTCTGAGCCGGGTACGTGCCGGAGTACTGTGACGGTGGAACGGCTGTTTTATACGGCTTTCCCTTCTTTCTCGAAATCCTTGCGTGACTTGCTTTGTGTCACGATGTACACTCCCAGGAATACCAAGGCTATGGCTATTCCCTTTTCCAAATTGAACACTCCCAATCCTAAGATGATGGCAACGGTTGAGGCCACGATGGGCTGCATGTAGTTGTACATGCTCACCACAGTGGGGCGCAACAGCCTCTGCGCACTCATTATGAAGATATAGGCAAGGAGCTTCCTCCCACAACCACATATCCCGCTTGCAGCAGGGCGGCTGTAGATATTTCGCTCCACTGTATGGCAGCCACGTCGTGGTAAGAGAACGGGATGTAGCACATGGAGGCATAGACAAACATCCATTTGTTCAGGGTGATGGGAGAGTATTTCTGCGACAACCCCTTGAATACGGTCAGATAAATGGAGAAGCTGATTTGGGCGAGCAGGCAGAGAAGGTCTCCGATGAGGCTGCCATTGCCGGCACCGGTGGTCTGGCTGCTCATGATGAGTATGAATGCTCCCATAGCCCCTACAAAGATGCCCAGCACTTTCTTGTTGGTGACCGGTTCTTTCAGATAGATTGCAGCCACTATCATGGTGACGATGGGCAGCGTGGTTGTAACGATGGAGGCGTCTATGGGCGAAGTCATGGAGAGTCCGAAGATATAGACACCCTGATTGAATACCAGTGCGAAGAGTGCGGCGAAGAATATCTTCAGCATGTCCCGGTGGTCCACCTGCTCGCGCTTGCAGAACAAGGAGAGGAGCCAGAAGCAGGCAGCTGCGCCTACCATGCGGAATGTGGTTACTGACAACGCGGAAAACTCCACCAGAGCCGACTTGCCTATAGGTGCCATCAGGCCCCATAAGATATTTGCGGTAAGGGCGAACAGATGCCCTTGAATGTTCTTGTTCATACTCTTTTGTTCTTTGCGGGTGCAAAAGAACAACTATTTTCTGAAAAGAGAAAATCTTTCATTATATGATTTTTCTGGTTCATGGGCGTAGAAATAAGAGATTATCGTGTATATTTGCTTCTAATTAAAGCAAGAAACCATGGAAGTACAAGCCAATTACATCAAGCGTATCGAAATACACGGATTGTGGCATCGGTACGATATTGCCTGGGACCTGCGTCCTGACGTCAATATACTTTCCGGCATCAACGGAGTGGGGAAGACCACTATCCTGAACCGTTCGGTCAACTATCTGGAACAGACATCGGGTGAAGTGAAGAGTGACGAGAAGAACGGCGTACACGTCTACTTCGACAATTCTGCAGCCACCTTTATCCCCTATGATGTAATCCGCAGCTACGACCGTCCCCTTATCATGGGCGACTTTACGGCACGCATGCCGATGCCAACGTGAAGTCGGAACTGGACTGGCAGCTCTATCTGCTCCAGCGCCGTTATCTGGACTATCAGGTGAACATCGGCAACAAGATGATAGAACTGCTCAGCGGTGATGAAGAGCAGCGTAGCCTGGCTCCCTCCCTTTCCCTCCCAAGCGGAAGTTCCAGGATATGATTGACGAACTTTCAGCTATACCCATAAGACGAATAGACCGCAAAAAGCAACGACATCGTTTTCTATCAGAACGGTGAACGCCTGCTGCCCTACAAACTGTCTTCGGGCGAGAAGCAGATGCTGGTCATCCTGCTGACCGTGCTGGTGCGTGACGATGACCACTGCGTACTCTTCATGGACGAGCCGGAAGCCTCCCTGCACATCGAATGGCAGCAGAAGCTTATCGGCATGATACGCAATCTGAATCCCAATGTGCAGCTTATCCTCACCACCATTCGCCCGCAGTCATCATGGAAGGCTGGCTGGATGCCGTCACCGAAGTCAGCGAAATCTCATCCCTAATCCCTAATCCTTAATCCCTACCCAAGTGTCCACTTCCCTAAGACATAACCTTACTTCCGCCTATCTGGATGCCGCCCGCAAGTTGTCCCCCAAGAGAGCACGCAGGCGCATAGTGGCGTATGTGGAAAGCTATGACGACATCGCTTTCTGGCGGACGCTGCTGTCTGAGTTCGAGAATGAGGAACGTTATTTTCAAGTGATGCTTCCCTCGGCCACCTCTCTGGCAAAGGGCAAGAAGATGGTGCTGATGAATACGTTGAACACATCGGAGCTGGGCCGCAGGCCTGATAGCTTGTGTAGACAGCGACTACGACTTCCTGCTGCAAGGTGCCACCAAGGTGTCGCATAAGATAAACAAGAATCCCTATATCTTCCAGACTTATGCTATGCCATCGAGAACTTCCACTGCTTTGCCGACAGTCTGCATGAAGTCTGTGTGCAAGCCACGCTGAACGACCGGCATATCCTGGACTTCCCCGCTTTCCTGAAGCGTTATTCTCAGATTGCCTATCCGCTGTTTCTGTGGAATGTCTGGTTCTACCGCCAGCACGACACACACACTTTCCCGATGTACGACTTCAACGCCTGCGTGCGTTTGCAAGAGATAAACCTGCGTCATCCTTACCGTAGTCTGGACGAGATGCAAAAGACGGTGTCGGCAAAGCTGTCCGAACTGCAAGCCCGTTTCCCCCGCTACATCGACCGGGTGGAGCAGCTGGGCACGGAGTTGGAACGTTTGGGACTGACTCCGGACAATACCTATCTTTATATCCAAGGACACCATATCATGGATTGTGTAGTGCTGAAAATCCTTATCCCGGTATGTACGGTGCTGCGTCGTGAACGCGAGCAGGAGATAAAGCGCCTGGCAGAGCATAACGAACAGTTCCGCAACGAACTGACGGGGTATGAGAACAGTCAGGTCAATGTATCCGTGATGCTGAAAAAAAACAGCGGCTACAAGAACCTTTATCTTTATCAGTGGTTGAAAGAAGACATTATGGAGTTCCTCGAGCGGGAGGAACAGTCGCGTAGATAAGATTGCCGTTATGATAAACATACGATTATGGAGATATTGAAGAAGATAGACGACCTTTTAATCGGGTGGGGCATATCCCTTCCCGGGCTGATATGCTCGACCAATTCATTGCCTTCGCACTGATACTTGCCGTTGCTTTCCTGGCGGATGCCCTATGCCGGAAAATCCTGCTGAAGGTAGTGGCACAACTGGTGAAGAAGACCAAGGTACGTGGACGACATCGTATTCGACCGTAAAGTGATGGTGCACCTCAGCCGCATGGTGGCTCCCGTTATCATCTATCTGTTTGTTCCATTGGCATTTGTCGAAGTCGGTTCATCGGCAATGGATTTCATCCGGCGTATCTGCCTTATTTACATCATCATTACTTTCCTGAGTTTCGTTAACTCGTTCCTGAAGGCTGTTTACAGTGTATACAGTGAGAAGGAGCAATTTCGTGACCGCCTTTAAAGGGGATGTTGCAAACCATGCAAGTCATCCTATGGCTGGTGGGCGGCATTGTGGTCGTGGGCGAACTGATAGCCGCGACCCGCTTTCGCTGCTTGCCGGATTGGGTGCTTCGGCAGCCATCCTGATGCTGGTATTCAAGGATTCCATTATGGGCTTTGTCTCCGGTGTACAGCTTTCGGCCAACGACATGCTGAAGGTGGGCGATTGGATTGCCATGCCCAAGTATGCGCCGACGGCACGGTGATAGAAGTGACACTGAACACCGTGAAAGTGCGCAACTGGGACAATACCATTACCACCATCCCTCCTTATCTGCTTGTCAGCGACTCCTTCCAGAACTGGCGCGGCATGCGCGAGAGCGGTGGGCGGCGAGTGAAGCGCAGCATCAATATCGACATGACCAGCGTCCGTTTCTGTACCCCGGAGATGCTGGCAAAATATCGCAAGATACAGCTACTGAAAGATTATGTGGAGCAGACGGAGGAAGTGATTGAAAAGTACAATGTGGAAAACGGCATCGATAACTCCATCCTCGTCAACGGACGTCGCCAGACCAATCTGGGTGTGTTCCGGGCGTATCTGACGGCTTATTTGAAAAGTCTTCCCGACGTAAACCAGGAACTGACCTGCATGGTACGCCAACTTCAGCCTACCGACCGCGGTATCCCGATAGAGCTTTATTTCTTCTGTGCGCTGAAGGACTGGGTGCTATGAAGGGGTGCAGGCGGATGTGTTCGACCATGTGCTGGCAATCATCCCCGAATTCGATTTGCAGGTATTCCAGTCTCCGTCCGGCAGAGATTTCCAGCGGGTACTGCCTGCTGCTTCCGAAGAAAAAGGAGCTTGATTCCGACCATCAAAAAGGCCTATATCTATTGTATTTCTCATAGGGAGTCATTACCTTTGAACCCTATACTGAAAGGTCAGAACATCCCCATCTTTTCTCCCAAAACATCCCCATGTTTTGGGGTATTACATCCGGGTGTTTTGGGTGAAAACATCCCCATGTTTTGGGGCAATACATCCGGGTGTTTTAGGTATTCAGTCATATAGTGAAAGGTATTCGGTCACGGAGTCTTTACCGTAAGGTATAGGCTTTGTGTATGCAAGTTGTAGGTGTGCCTCGCGTCGGGCGGGAATATCTTTCGTTTTTTACGAACCTAATTATAAAGAAAGATTGGTATGTCAATGAATTATGTGGTCCGCAAGAAGGTGGACAAGAGTGGAGACAAGGAAGTGGTGCGCTACTACGCGGCGTCAAAAGTGCTTCAGCCGGAACCGGTGAGCAATGACGAACTGGCCAAGAGGCTGGCTTTTGTCAGCTCTCTGCAGGTGGGCGATGCCCAGTCCGTGCTGGTGCAACTGCCGGATATTATAGCGGACTATCTGGCCAGTGGACGCACGGTGAACATCAAGGGACTTGGAAACTTTTTTCCCTCCATCACCAGCGAACCGGTGGAACGGATAGAGGACTGTACGGCAGATAAAGTGCGTATTTCGCGTATCTGCTTCAGGGCGGCAGGCAGTTTCATGCAGCGCGTTTGCCGTCGTCTGGACTTGTTCAGCTTTCAGGTTCAGGAATTGAAGAAGGAGCTGAAGAAGAAGTAAACGGTACTTTTAGTTTCTTTCTTGAAACAGCGCGTACCCCTTGAAGCCGGAAGGCATTCGAGGGGCACGCTGTTGAAGAAGTTGTGTGTTTCTTTATAGTTTTGCGGGTGCTTCTTTTTTTTACTTCACCCAGCTTCCGTTCATCCAGCTGCATTCTTTCCTGATGTCCTCGAAAGAACTGTAGCTCAGGTTGGCATTCACCTTGTTGCTTGTCACGGCGATGAAGTCGGCATGGGTGTAGATGCCTTCTTTGCTGCTCAGCTCGGCGGTGAGGGTGATGTTGGTCAGTTTGGAAGTGCCGTTTTTCAGGGCGTTTTCGGTAAGGGCGGTTTCCACGGTCAGGGGTTGGCCTTTGCCGCAGACCTTGGCGTTGTCTATTTCCACTTCCGTGCCGGCACGCAGACGGATGCCTTGCTTGCTGCCGCCGTTGCCGACGAGGATGAGGTTCTTCAATACGGGGTGGGCAACGGGAGTGGCGGCGTTGTTGCTGCCGTTGTTGTCGCACTCCATCAGGCAGTCGCAGTCGTAGCCCAGTGTGGATTCGGCTTCTTGGTAAGCCACGAGGTTGGTGCCTTTGCCGTTCCAGCTTCGGTCCAGTCGAAGGAGTCGTCGCTACAGCTTATGGCTACGAGGTTGCTCACGTTTACCGAGCCGCCGAAGAACTCAAAGCCGTCGTCGGAACCTTTGTAGGCTTGGCAGTGGTCCACGATGGTACCGTTGCCTACGCCGTAGAAAGAGATACCGTTGGCTTCGTGCTCTTCATCGAAGGCAAAGCCGGTGTATTCCAGACGAATGTATTGCAGCGTGCCCGAGTTGTCGGCATCATCGTTGCCGCCGTAAACGGCACCGCCTATTTCAGAACTTCCCTTGCCGCCTTCGGCATTGGTGTGGGCGCGTCCGCAGATGTGTATGCCTCCCCATGCGCCCGGCTCTTCTTTTTCGCTGGTCATTACGATGGGTTTGTCCGGCGTGCCTACGGCGTTGATTTTACCGCCCTGCTTCACGAGGATGTAGTCTGCGATGTCATCGTAGACGGCGATAATCTTCACGCCTTCCTCTATGTGGAGCGTGGCACCTTCTTCTACGATGTATTCGCCGCTCAGCTTGTAGGTGTTTCCGGCAGCCAGGGTCACGTCGGAGGTGATGGTACCTTTCAATATCGTACCGTTTTCGATTTCATTGCCGTTTCCGTTGCCGCCGTTACCGTCATTGTCGTTGTTGTCGTCGCTGCTGCAAGCGGTGAGGATAGACATTCCGGCTACAAAGGCCAGAGAGTTAGAATTTCCATTTCATTGTTTTCATAATTCAATTGTTTTAGTTG
>ENA-OQAA01000188-OQAA01000188.1-human-gut-metagenome-genome-assembly--contig:-NODE-188-length-44621-cov-2.913382_pt1 | contig 44621 bp, 53 predicted proteins | sample MGYA00242489_ERZ504515 | MGnify/ENA primary metagenome ERZ504515 (study PRJEB26092, sample SAMD00036237) | human gut metagenome | host: Homo sapiens | study: EMG produced TPA metagenomics assembly of... | reverse complement strand
TGGAAATGGCAAGCTAATGCTTTTAGTCGAGGGAATTATTTGTCTATGCTTTGGGGAATCCTGCTGCTTGGGTGGATGCAATCTGGTAATTGGGCATTTTGTTTTTGCATTTTCAGAAGGATATTGTGGAACAGGGCAGTGGAAGACGCTCAGTCTGTCAGTGTATATGCGCAAGGTGCGGGCAAACAAAGGAAATTCCATTATGGATACTAAAAAAGTGAAACGCATCAAAGGGGAGTTTCCAGAGGGGGCCAAAGCCATTTTTTATAAGAATATGCTGATGATGCGGAAAACCGGAAATTTTTTTGCGCAGGCAGGATATTTTTGTGATTGTGCTATATTTTGTGATTAGCTATGTGTGTATGCCAGGTCACCGGTTTTATATGTTCTGTTATATGATGATGATTTGGATGTTTGGCTTAATGAATGATGCAGAGCTTTTGGGAGATTTGAAAAATTATCAGATTTATCTGATTCCGGAAAAGCCTTTGAAAAAGCTGGTCTATGCCGTGATTCCGGCTTATCTGAAAATCGGAATCATTCTGGGAACTGCCATTGTGTTTGCCGGAGTTTTAAACCATATGCCGGTTCTGGATATTGTGCAGTATGTACTCATGCTTTTGGGCTATGCATGATTTTTCTGGCAGGAACAGTGCTGTCTGTGAGGCTTTTGAAGAGCCGCACCAATGTGATGATGGAAAATCTTCTGCGGATGCTGATTATTTTAGTGTGCGCCATTCCTTCCGGAGCGTTGGGCGTTCTTTGCTATTTTATTTTCAGAGATTTGAATATGATTGTAATGGTGGTTTCCATTATTACCCTGGTGCTGAATTTTGCGGTATCTGGTTTGATTATTATTGCCTGCCAGGGTATGATGAATGGAAAACAGATGTAGGAGGTTAAGATGCTAGGAACAAAGGATGAAATCAGGATTGAACAGGCAATTGTACATATTTTGGACTCCTCTCTTGGAATGCCTGTACTGTCCGATGTGGTACTGGACTGTGGATCTGATTTTTCGGATTTTTTGAAAGGGCATATTTTCAAAGTGGATTCCAGTGACGAAATCAGAAGCTGTACCTTTCAGGAGGAATCTTCGGTGTTTCATCTGGCAGAGGAATGGAATCCAGAGAAGTTTATTGAGATTACCCAGAAAATTGCCGGAGAGTTATATACCATTATGAACCAGAATATTGATATTCCGGCGGCAGATTTGCTGGCTGTGGAGTATCGGGTGGAGAAACATAGATATCTGGCGCTTCTGAAAATGAATTATAAAACGTCTTATACCCATATGACAAACTCAGACCCCTGGGGGAATAATAATGATATTATTATGCAAAAAGCCATTTTGCCGGGAGAGACACAGAAGCTTTCCGAGGCAGCCCTTATTGATCTGGAAGCGCCTCAGTATGTCCGGCTGGTGGAGAAGAAATATGATGTGAATGGGGTAAAGACAAACTATTTTTCCAAGCTGTTTTTAAAATGCAGCGGAGCTTTATCTTCTAAAACCAAGCTGGCCATTGTGAACAAAGCAGTGGAAGAGGTGCAGAAAAAGTATTTCAATGAATCGGAGCAGTTTGAAGTGCGGATGGAAACCAAAAGCATTCTCAATGAAGAATTTACCCAGCAGGGAGGCTTTGAGGTGCCGGTAGTCATTGACAAGATTTTTAAGGAACATCCGGAAATGAAGGAAGAGGTTCAGGAAAAACTGGAGAAATATAATCTGAAGGAAGCTACCGTGGAGCCTCAGAATCCCAATACCACCAAGAAATTTACGAAACAACATTTAATGACCGATACGGGAATTGAACTGAAAATTCCTATGGAAGAGTATAACAATAAGGATAGAATCGAATTTATTACCAACCCGGATGGAACAATTTCTGTTTTGATTAAAAATATTGGGAGTATTGAAAGCCGCTAAAGAAAATATGAAAATCAACCTTGAGATTCAGAAAAAATCATGGTATAATTCCGGCATAACGTCTGTTTGAAGTGTTTATGTGCTAATGAATTAAAATATTAACTTATTACAGGCGAAGAGAAGAAATAGAAGAGGTAATGAAAATGGAAAGAGAAAAATTTTTCTTCACGCCTTGGCTTCATTCTTATTTCTGCGGGATGTGCCATTGGGCTTGGAAACGTATGGCGTTTTCCTTACATAACAGGGAAATACGGTGGGGCAGCCTTTGTTCTGATTTATCTGTTTTTCCTGATTGTAATGGGGCTTCCCATTATGGTTATGGAGTTTGCAGTGGGACGCGCCAGTCAGAAAAGTATCGCCACATCCTTTAATGTGCTGGAAAAGAAGGGGAGCAAGTGGCATATTTACCGGTATTTTGGTATGGCGGGAAACTATCTGCTGATGATGTTCTACACCACCATTGGAGGCTGGATGCTGGCTTATTTTGTGAAAATGATAAAAGGTGACTTTAAAGGTCTGGATGCTGCCGGGGTAGAGCAGGCATTTGGAAGTCTCACTACAGATTTGGGAACCATGTTGTTCTGGATGCTCCTGGTGGTGGTTATTGGCTTTGCCATTTGTTCTCTGGGTCTGCAAAGCGGTGTAGAACGAATTACCAAAGGCATGATGGTCATTTTACTTCTGCTTATGATTGTACTGGCTGTGAATTCCTGTCTTCTTCCGGGAGGAACGGAAGGACTGGAATTTTATTTAAAGCCGGATTTTGGAAAGCTGACAGAATATGGATTATCAGAAGTGATTTTTGCTGCTATGGGGCAGGCGTTTTTCACTTTGAGTCTTGGGATCGGAGCGCTGGCTGTTTTTGGAAGCTATATTGGGAAAGAGAGAAAGCTTACCGGAGAAGCTGTGAACATTCTAGTTCTGGATACCTTTGTGGCTTTGACGGCCGGTTTGATTATTTTCCCTGCCTGCTCTGCCTTTGGGGTAGATCCGGGAGAGGGGCCGGGACTGGTGTTTGTTACCCTTCCCAATGTATTTAATAATATGAAGGGCGGAAGATTCTGGGGAAGTCTGTTCTTCCTGTTTATGACCTTTGCGGCGCTGTCTACCATTATTGCAGTGTTTCAGAATATTATTTCCTTTGCTCAGGATTTATGGAACTGGAGCTTGAAAAAAGCAGTGCTGATTAACGGAGCTGCCATTGCAATATTGTCTTTGCCATGTATTTTCGGTATGACCATCTGGAGCGACTTTAGTATTTTAGGCAAGAGTATTCTGGATTTCGAGGATTTCCTGGTAAGCAACAACATGCTGCCTCTGGGTTCCCTGGTGTATCTGTTATTCTGTGTGACACGATATGGATGGGGATGGAAAAACTTCTTAAAAGAAGCCAACACCGGAGAGGGCATAAGCTTTCCCAAAAAGATAAAAGTGTATCTCACCTTTATTCTGCCGATTATTGTCCTTTACATTTTCGTACAGGGCTATATCAGCTTATTTAAGAGCTTATAAAAGAGAAGAACTGTGGCATTTTCATGCAACAGTTCTTTTTTTCTGAAATATTTCTTGAAATCAAGTCATATTATGGGTATACTTAATACAACGATGCAACATAATCAAAGATAAAGGAGCTTTAAGCATGAAGAGAATATTACTGAAGTTAAGCGGAGAAGCTTTGGCAGGACCAAAGAAAACCGGATTTGACGAAGCAACGGTTATGGAAGTGGCAAAACAGGTGAAAGTTCTCGTGGAAGAAGGAATCCAGGTAGGGATTGTGATTGGCGGAGGAAACTTCTGGAGAGGACGAACCAGTGAAAATATAGACCGTACCAAGGCAGATCAGATTGGAATGCTGGCTACGGTTATGAACTGCATTTATGTTTCCGAAATTTTCAGAGCAGCAGGAATGAATACCAGCGTTCTTACACCTTTTGAGTGCGGTTCTTTTACCAAGCTGTTTTCTAAGGACAGAGCAGTGAAATATCTGGAAAGAGGCACCGTGGTCTTTATGGCTGGTGGTACCGGTCATCCGTATTTCTCTACGGACACAGCCACTGTGTTAAGAGCCATTGAAATTGAGGCAGAAACTATTTTCCTTGCAAAAGCAGTGGACGGTGTTTATGACAGCGACCCGAAGGTAAATCCCAATGCAAAGAAATATGACGAAGTGAGCATTCAGGAGGTCATTGACCAGAAGCTGGCAGTGGTAGATATGACAGCATCCATTCTGTGTATGGAAAATAAAATGCCAATGCTGGTATTTGGGTTAAATGAAGAGAACAGTATTGTGAATACTGCACATGGCAAGTTTACAGGCACAAAGGTGCTGGTATAAAACAGAATAGCAAAGAAAGAAGAGGAAAAAATTATGGCAGATGAAAGATTAGAAGTATATGAAGGTAAAATGACAAAGACCTTAGAAGGTCTGAGAAAAGAATATTTAACCATCCGCGCAGGACGTGCAAATCCACATATTCTGGATAAATTAACCGTAGACTATTATGGAACACCAACACCACTGCAGCAGGTGGCAAACATTACAGTACCGGAAGCCCGCATGATTCAGATTCAGCCATGGGAAGCATCTCTGATTAAAGAAATCAGCAAGGCAATTCTGTCATCTGATCTGGGACTGAACCCAAATACAGATGGAAAAATCATTCGTCTGGTACTTCCTGAGCTTACCGAAGAGCGCAGAAAAGAGCTGGTAAAAGATGTGAAGAAAAAAGGCGAGGCTGCCAAGGTAGCGGTAAGAAATATCCGCAGAGATGCCAACGATGCCTTTAAGAAACTGGCAAAACAGGATGTATCTGAGGATGAAATCAAAGAATTGGAAGACAAAGTACAGAAGCTGACAGATAAATTTACAAAAGAAATTGAGAAGGCAGTGGAAGACAAATCAAAGGAAATTCTTACTGTATAATATACTGTGTAAAAAGCAAGGAAAGGGGCACGTACAGAATTTGGTATTGTGCCTCTTTTATGCGTAGGAGGAAAAAATGAAAATTCCAAATCATGTGCCATTATTTTAGATGGCAATGGGCGTTGGGCAAAGTCCAAGGGGATGCCCAGGACTTATGGTCATATTAAAGGATGCGAAAACCTGGAAAAAATCTGCAGTATGGCAAAGGAGTTGGGGGTAAAATACCTTACGGTTTATGCCTTTTCCACAGAAAACTGGAAACGTTCCAGAGAAGAGGTTGACGCTGATGAAGCTGTTCCGCAGCTATATGAAAAAATGCCTGAAGATTTCTGCAGAAAATAAAATGCGTGTGCGTGTCATTGGAGATCCCAGAGCTTTTGATGAAGATTTGCAGCAGAAAATCAAGGAGCTAGAGGAGTTTTCCAGTCAGTTTGATGAATTGCATTTTCAGATTGCCCTGAATTATGGAAGCAGGGATGAAATCCGAAGAGCAGTTCAGGATATGGCAAGGGACGTGAAGAAAGGGGCGCTGGACCCGGAAGAGATTACAGAAGAAACGATTTCCGATTATCTGGATACCAAAGGGCTTCCGGACCCTGATTTGCTGATTCGCACCAGCGGGGAAGAGCGGCTGTCCAATTATCTTTTGTGGCAGCTTGCCTATACAGAGTTTTACTTTACAGATGTGCCATGGCCGGATTTTGACAAGGCAGAATTTGTCAGAGCTATCGAAAAGTATAATGGCAGAGACCGCAGATTCGGGGGAGTAAAGGAGGAGTAACATGTTTAAAACCAGACTTTTAAGTGGAATTGTTCTTGTAATCATTGCTGTTGCCTCTATTGCGGCAGGCGGTCCGGTATTATTTGGCGTATTGCTGGCTATTTCTCTCATAGGAGTTTATGAGCTGTATAAGGCCATGGGAGTACATCAAAAAGGATTTACCCCATTGGAAATGGTAGGCTATATTGGAACGGTGCTTTATTATCTGACCCTATTGTGGATTCCATTGCATAGTTATTCTATGATGGCAGTTCTGTTTGCATTGGTACTGATTATGAGTGTTTATGTATTTTCTTATCCAAAATACCAAGCAGAACAGGTTATGGCGGCTTTATTTGGAGTTATCTATGTGGCTGTTATGCTTTCTTACATCTTTAAAACCAGGAATATGGAAGGCGGGGCATGGCTGGTGGGCCTTATTTTCTTAAGCTCTTGGGGCAGCGATACCTGTGCATATTGTGTAGGAATGCTCTTTGGCAAACATAAAATGGCGCCGGTTCTAAGTCCGAAAAAATCCGTGGAAGGCGGCGTTGGAGGTGTTTTAGGAGCAGCACTTTTAGGAGGGCTCTATGCCTTTGCTATTTCTGGAGTAAATCCGGCATCTGGACACACACCTCTTATGTATGGAATTATTTGTGCAGTAGGTGCATTAATTTCCATGATAGGAGATTTAGCTGCTTCTGCTATTAAAAGAAACAAAGAAATTAAGGATTATGGTACTTTGATTCCTGGGCATGGAGGGATTTTAGACCGATTTGACAGTGTGATTTTTACAGCACCGTTTATTTACTTTTTGGCAACGGTATTGATTTAAGGAGAAAGCTATGATAAAAATTGCAATTTTAGGTTCTACGGGTTCTATTGGAACCCAGACTCTGGATATTGTACGGAAAAATAAAGATTTAGAAGTGGTGGGAATTGCTGCCGGAAGCAATATTGCCATGCTGGAAGAACAGATTCGGGAATTTCATCCAAAGCTGGCTGCTGTGGGTGACGAAAAGAAAGCAGAAGAATTGAGTGTACGCGTTAAAGATACGAACTGTAAAGTAGTAGGAGGTATGGATGGACTTCTGGAGTTAGCTGCTATGGAAGAATCTCAGATTCTGGTGACCGCTATTGTGGGAATGATTGGTATTCGTCCTACCATTGAAGGGATAAAAGCAGGCAAGGATATTGCTCTGGCAAATAAAGAAACCCTGGTGACGGCAGGGCATTTGATTATGCCCCTTGCAAAAGAATATGGGGCGAAAATCCTGCCAGTAGACAGTGAACATAGCGCTATTTTTCAGGCATTAAATGGAGAAGAACATAAGAGTATTGATAAACTTCTTATTACGGCATCTGGAGGCCTTTTAGAGGAAGAAAGACAAAGGATTTAGAAAACATCCAAGTAGAAGATGCGCTGAAGCATCCAAACTGGGCCATGGGGCAAAAGATTACCATTGATTCTGCAACCCTGGTAAATAAAGGCTTGGAAGTAATGGAAGCGAAATGGCTCTTTGGCATGGATTTGAATCAGATTCAGGTAGTGGTGCAGCCTCAAAGTGTGATTCATTCTATGGTGCAGTTTACAGATGGAAGCATTATTGCTCAGCTTGGTACGCCGGATATGCGTCTGCCCATTCAGTATGCTCTTTATGGGGGAACCAGAAAATATCTGGATGGAGAAAGACTGGATTTTGCAAAATTAGGTTCTATTACCTTTGAAAATCCAGATATGGAAACCTTTAAGGGATTACCACTGGCTATGGAAGCTGCCAGGGTCGGAGGTTCCATGCCTACAGTATTTAATGCGGCAAACGAAAAAGCAGTAGCTCTTTTTCTCCAGAGAAAAATTCGTTTCCTGGATATTTATACAATTATTGAAGATGCTATGGAAAGACATGAGGTAGTTTCCAATCCTACCGTGGAAGAAATTTTAAGGATTGAGCAAGAAATATACGAGAGGATTGAAAGTAGGTGGTAAATTGAAATTTATAATTGCACTACTGGTATTTTCTGTAATTATATTGTTTCATGAGCTTGGACATTTTCTTTTGGCTAAAAGAAATAATATTGCAGTGACAGAGTTTTCTCTGGGAATGGGACCAAGACTTCTCTCCACAGAAAAAGGGGGAACCAGATATTCCCTGAAGCTGTTTCCAATTGGAGGTTCCTGTATGATGGTTGGGGAAGATGACGATAATACCACAGAAGGATCTTTTAATAATGCATCTGTCTGGGCCAGAATATCTGTAGTTGCAGCAGGGCCGATTTTTAACTTTATTTTAGCCTTTGTGTTTGCCATGATTATTACCAGTGTGGTTGGTTATGATCCGGCTAAGGTTTTACAGGTGACAGAAGGTTCTCCGGCAGCAGAAGCAGGGCTTCAAGAAGGAGATGTGATTACAGAATTTCAGGGAAGACATATTTCCATTGGGCGAGATTTAGATTCCTATATGAACCTCCATGGCCTGCAGGATGAGGAGATTTCCCTGACATATAAACGAGATGGAAAGAAATATGATATTACCTATACAGCAGACAGTGAAAAACGTTATATGTTAGGTTTTTATTATATGACAGAGGGAGAACCTCAGATAACCCAGGTAATGATTGGAAGTTCTATGGCAGAAGCCGGGGTGATGCCGGGGGATATTATCCGGGAAATTAACGGCGTGGCTGTGGCAGATGCCAAAGAACTTCAGGAGTATCTTTCCGGGCATCCTCTGGATGGTTCGGAAGTCACACTTGGTATGGAGCGGGATGGAAAAGTTGAGACCATTGTGGCAACTCCGCAAATGACGAAAACCGTGGATTCAGGATTTGTTTACAATATTTACAGGGAAAAGACGAATTTTCTAGGTGTGATGAAATACAGCGCTGTGGAAGTACGGTATTGGATTTCCAGCACCATAGAAAGTTTGATAATGTTTGTAAAAGGACAGTTTTCTGTGAATGATTTATCCGGACCAGTGGGTATCATAGACGTTATTGGGGATTCTTATGAAGAGGCGAAAGAAGAAGGAGCAGTCATGGTGTGGATGCAAATGTTATACTGGGCGATTCTATTGTCTGCCAACCTGGGCGTTATGAATCTTCTGCCGATTCCTGCTTTGGATGGAGGAAGATTAGTATTTCTTCTCATTGAAGCAGTGAGAAAGAAGCGCTTAAATCCCAATGTGGAAGGTATGATACATTTTGCAGGATTTATGTTATTAATGCTTTTAATGGTGTTTGTTATGTTTAATGATTTTAGGAGATTATAAAAAGAAAAGAACATTTCATCAGAAAAAATCAGAGATTTCCTTGATTGATTCTTTGAAATGTTCTTTTTTTGTTTAGGAATAGGTTTTGATGATTTCCTCTGCCACAATTCGTTTAGATACGCAACGGTCCATGGCTTGCTTTTCTATGTAACGGTGAGCATCCGGCTCACTCATCTTCAGTTCACTGATCAGAAGCCATTTCGCTCTGTTTACCAGACGTATTTCTGCCATCTTTTCATCAACAGATAAAGATTTTTTCTCAAATTGCCGCAGCCGTTCTCTGGCACTTTCCATCCATCCAAGTGACTGAAGTAACGTAGGCTTTGAAGTAGGCTTTGGCAGGGTAAATACGCCATAATCCACCACTTTATCATGAATCTCGTTATGCAGTTCCCGTTTCACCAGCAGAAGAACCGCACAAGATTTTCCAGTACAGGTGTCCATAGCCAGACGTATGCCACTTTCATCTGTGAGGGGAGAATTGATGATGACAAAATCAAAGTTATTCTCCGTCAGGATTCTTTTTGCAGCACTGACACTGGAAACTTTGTGAACCAGTTTATATCTGGAAGGCGGAAGAAAACCGGTAAAGGCAGAGGTAAAGCTATCGTTTGAGGATACAAGTAAAACACTGTAAATGCGTTCTTTTAAACTCATTTTGTTCCCCCTCCTTTTTTGATTTTTCTTACCTCTTACCGGTTGCAGTAAAGTTCTGTAATGGCTTTAGGAATACATTTTTTGATAAAACTGCTGTTTTTTGCTTCCTGGCAGGCAGCAGGAAGATTTCCGGGAAGCTGGCGGAAATTTGCAAGAACTTCAATAGGTGCCTTAAAAAGGTTCAGATCCGCAGGCGCTGGAAGCTCCAGATTATCTTTGATTCCATACATGCTGGCATAGATTAACAAGGCAAATGCAAGATAAGAATTTGCAGCAGGGTCAGGAGAACGCAGCTCTGCTCGGCGGTATTCTCCCAGTGCAGCAGGAACACGGACAAGCTGGGAGCGGTTTTCGCTGGACCAGGAGATATAGCGTGGTGCCTTATCCTGGCCAAAACGTTCATAGGAATTCTCAAGAGGATTCAGAAAAAGAGTCATTTCCGAAGCTTTATCCAGAATCCCGGCAATCATAGATTCATACAATCCTGGTCATAAGCAGATTTCACAGATATATTGATGTGAAATCCATTTCCGGGCTGATGGTGCAGCGGTTTAGGACTAAAATCAGCATAAAGGCCGTTTCGTAAAGCAATTGCTTTTACCACGGTCTGAAAGGTCATTGCATTGTCAGCCGCTGTCAGAGGATCTGAGTAGCGGAAATCAATCTCATTCTGCCCAGGTCCCTGTTCATGGTGAGAGCTTTCCGGCCGGATTCCCATTTGCTCCAGGGTCAGACAGATTTCTCTTCGGATGTTTTCTCCCTTGTCTTCCGGTGCAATGTCCATATACCCGGCATGATCATATGGAATCTTGGTAGGTTCACCATGGTCATCCAGCTGGAAGAGATAAAACTCCTGTTCTGTGCCAAAGAAGAACTGAAGACCTTCTTTGGAAGCTTCTTCAATGGCCTGCTTCAGAATCATACGGGAATCATATTCAAAAGGAGTACCATTTGGGTAGGTAATGTTACAGAACATCCGCACCACACTGCCTTCTTCTGGTCTCCAGGGCAACGGCATGAGGGTGTCCGGTTCTGGGTGGAGAAACAGATCCGAGTGGGTTTCATCACCAAATCCGTCAATCGCAGATGCATCAATGGCAATGCATAAGTGAAGGCTTTTGGAAGCTCATCGGGCATAATGGATATATTTTTCTGTTTTCCAAATATGTCACAGAAGGCCAGACGGATAAACTTCACATCCTCTTCTTGGACATACTGAATAATTTCTTGCTGGGAATATTTCATAGCGTAACCTCTTTCTTGTTAATTTGCTACATACATCTGTTTATATGGATTTTTGCTGTCTGGTGTGACCAGGGTAAAAGGAGAGGAGAGTATGGTTTCCAGGTCATAGTAGAAGTCCTCACAATACTCCTTTAAATCCTCCATGATTTCCTGCAAGTCTTCACAGGTGGCAATGGCTGCGGTAACTTGTGCAGGAATTTCAGGTTTCTGAAATCTCCCCGGAGAAATAATTTTCCGCCGTGCATACCTGTGCAGGGAAAATTTCCAACAATAGGGCGGCCAGATGCATTCAGTCCAAGCACTACAAGAATCCCTCCGGCCTGGTATTCGCCCAGAAAGCTTCCGGCACATCCGCCAATGATCATAACAGGAATTTTGTCTTTGTAAGCTTTCATATGAATCCCTGCCCGGTAGCCTGCATGATCACGGACATAGATTTACCGCCTCTCATAGCATATCCGGCTGCATCTCCAATACTGCCATGAATCAGGATTTTTCCCGCATTCATGGTATCACCTACTGCATCCTGTGCATTGGCATTTACGGTAATATTAGCATTGTTTAAGTAAGCACCAAGAGCATTGCCGGAAATTCCCTGGATGGTAATATCCCGGTCAGACATGCCGGCTCCAATGAAGCGCTGGCCACAGCAGTTTTGGATCACATAGCTGTGTTCCGGTTGCCGCAGGGCTTCATTTAATGTTTTATAATCTAAAGCAGCAGCATCAATCACTTTCATAGTATAACACATCTCCTTACTAAAATGATATAATATTTTATTCTCCGGCATGGGAAATTCCAAGGATTTCCAGTTCTTTTTCGTTTAAACCAATGCCACGGAGCATCAGACGGTTGCCCCGGAGAGCTTCAATGGAATTAATCCCCATACCGCCCATAAGTTCTTTGATTTCGTGCTTCCAGGCAGTCATCAGGTTTATGAGACGCTGGCTTCCTGCTTCCGGATCCAGTCTTTTCACAAGCTCCGGACGCTGCGTAGCGATTCCCCAGTTGCATTTGCCGCTTTGGCAGGTGCGGCATAGATGACAGCCAGAGCCAAAAGAGCTGCTGTTGCCACATAACAGGCATCAGCTCCAAGGGCAATGGCTTTTACCACATCAGAAGCGCTGCGGATACTGCCTCCTACCACAAGGGAAACCTGATTTCGGATGCCTTCATCCCTAAGTCTCTGGTCTACAGCGGCCAGAGCCAGTTCCACAGGAATTCCAACATTGTCACGGATTCTGGTAGGTGCTGCTCCGGTACCGCCTCGGAAACCGTCAATGGCAATGATATCTGCACCGCTTCTGGCAATTCCGCTGGCAATGGCTGCAATATTGTGGACAGCAGCTACTTTTACAATAATCGGCTTTTTATATTCCGTGGCTTCTTTCAGTGAATAAACCAGCTGGCGTAAATCTTCAATAGAATAAATATCGTGATGAGGAGCAGGAGAGATGGCATCAGAGCCTTCTGGAATCATTCGGGTGCGTGATACGTCTCCCACAATTTTAGCTCCGGGAAGATGTCCGCCAATACCCGGTTTCGCTCCCTGTCCCATTTTGATTTCAATGCCGGCACCTGCCTTTAAATATTCCTCATGGACACCAAAGCGTCCGGATGCTACCTGGACAATGGTGTTTTCTCCATAACAGTAAAAATCCTCGTGGAGTCCCCCTTCTCCGGTATTATAAAGGATTCCAAGCTCTGTTGCGGCAAGAGCCAGAGATTTGTGTGCATTATAGCTGATGGAGCCATAACTCATGGCAGAGAACATGACAGGCATAGACAGTTCCAGCTGGGGAGGCAGTGCACAGTCTAAAGTCCCGTCAGCAAGCCGGTGTACCTGCTCTGGTTTTTTCCCAAGATAAACTCTGGTTTCCATAGGTTCCCGTAAGGGGTCAATAGGAGGGTTGGTCACCTGGGAACATTAATCAAAATGCGGTCCCAGTAAACAGGGAGAGGGTTGGGATTCCCCATGGAGGAGAGGAGAACACCGCCGCTGCTGGCCTGTTTGTAGATTTCCTTCATAGTGCTTTCTGACCAGTTGGCATTTTCACGGAAAGAACAGTCGCTTTTGGTGATTTTTAAGGCTTTGGTGGGGCAGAAGGAAACACACCGATGACAGTTGACACATTTACTTTCGTCACATTCCATCCGTTTTGTTTCGCTATTATAGGAATGTACGCCATTGGCACATTGCTGCACGCAGACCCTGCAGGAAATACAGCGGTTTTCATTCCGGATTACTTCAAATTCAGGGTAGATAAATTCAATGCTCATACGAAAACTCCTTCCTTTACGGTTACAATAACAGGCTCACCGCCAGCAGGTGCCCAGATATTTTCAGCCTCTGGTTCCATGGCACGGATGGCAGTTTCTTCACTGGCAATATAAATCATATCCTTTTTTTCACCTACCACCATGGAACGGAGTTTCAGGCGGTCATTGAGTGCCATGAGACCTCCGTTAAATCCAAACACAATGGAAAAAGGTCCGGTAATCAGGAGGCTTGGAAACATGGTTCTTAAATACGTGTGTTTTTTCTGGTCTTCCAAATCTGTTTTTGATGCAATGGTACTCCAGAACGGGGCAGCAATGACACTGGCGGCTTCTCCAAGGGTCAGACCCTGTCTGCGCAGCAGATAGTCAAGAATATACGTAATGACTTCTGTATCCGTCTGAAGGGTGCATTGATACCCGAACATTTCCATGAACCGGCGGTTGGCATCATAGGAAGAGATTTCTCCGTTATGTACAACAGAATAGTCCAGAAGAGTAAAGGGGTGTGCGCCGCCCCACCAGCCAGGGGTGTTGGTAGGATAACGTCCATGGGCAGTCCAGGAATATCCATGGTATTCATCTAATTTATAAAAAACACCAATATCTTCCGGATAACCCACCGCCTTAAAGGTACCCATATTTTTTCCGCTGGAAAAGACATAGGCTCCAGGCATCTGGGTATTGATTTTCATTACGGTACGTACCACATATTCCTTTTCATCCAGCTGCATGGATGTGAGAAGGGACTTTAAGGGAGCCACAAAATATCTCCAGATAATAGGCTCATCTGTGATTTCCGGTATTTTCCGGGTGGGAATAATTTCCGACTGCACGATTTCAAACCGTTCTTTTAAAAAGGCCTCACATTCTTTTCTGGTAGTCCTGCTGTCAAAAAACATATGAAAGGCATAAAAATCCCTATATTCCGGATAAATCCCGTAAGCGGCAAAACCGCCTCCCAAACCATTGGAACGGTCATGCATGGGTTTCATGGCATTGGTAATGGCTTCCCCGGATATTCGGTTTCCTTCTCTGGAAATCATGGCTGCAATAGCACATCCGGAAGGAATGCGTACTTGACCTTCTAGTTTCATTTTCCTTTACCTTCCTTTCTTTTTTCAATATAAAAACAAAGGCGTCCATTTTAAAAGCAGAAACTATCTGCTTTCGAAATGAACGCCTTTGCTCATATGCATATTTATACAACGATTTAAAATGTTTGTCAATTACAATTTATTGCATCCTTCATAGATTTCACATAAGCTCCGATATGGGAAGGAGCTTTTTTCCCATATTGGGCAAGAAGCTTGATGATGGCAGAACCTACAATGACACCGTCTGAGAAGCAGACATCTGCCTGGCCTGCTCTGGTGTAGAGATTCCAAATCCTACTGCACAGGGAATCTTTGTATTTTTTCGCACTTCTTTCAGAATGGGGGTTAAATCTGTTTTGATTTCTTTTCTGGTTCCCGTAACACCAAGGCTGGAAACAATGTAGAGAAAGCCCTGGGCTTCTTTGGCAATCATGGCGATACGCTCTTTGGAAGTGGGGGCAATCAGTGAAATCAGATCAATGCCATATTCCCGGCAGGTAGGAAGAAACTCTTCTTTTTCTTCAAAGGGAAGATCCGGAAGAATCAGGCCATCCATCCCAACCGCAGCACATTCCTGCAAGAAACGCTGTGTGCCATAAGAAAAAACTACATTGGCATAAGTCATAAAAACTAAAGGAATGTGTACTTTTTTTCTGAGTTCTTTTACAAAGGCAAAGATTTTATCTGTAGTGATACCACCTTGCAAGGCTCTGAGATTGGCACTTTGGATCACAGGTCCTTCGGCAGTGGGGTCGGAAAATGGAATACCAAGCTCAATGAGATCTGCTCCGTTTTCCTGGGCAGCAAGGACAGCGGCAGCAGTGGTTTCCAGATCCGGATCGCCGCAGGTGATAAACGCAATAAAAGCGTTTCCCTTTTGAAAGGCGTGTTTGATATTACTCATGAAGATCCTCCCTCTATAGCGTGCAATGGCAGCACAGTCTTTATCTCCCCGTCCGGAGATTGTGATTACAAGTATCTGATCCTTTTTCATAGTGGGTGCAAGCTTGATAGCATGTGCACAGCGTGTCGCTAGATTCAATATGCCGGAATAATACCTTCTGTCTTAGCCAGATACTCAAAGGCACATACAGCTTCTTCGTCTGTAACCGGCACATACTGAGCACGGCCAATATCATAAAGATGAGCATGCTCAGGCCCGATGCCGGGGTAATCAAGTCCCGCAGAAATAGAATATACAGGAGCAATCTGTCCATACCCGTCCTGGCAGAAATAAGACTTCATGCCATGGAAAATACCAAGTTTTCCAGTTGCAATGGTGGCTGCTGTTTCCCTGGTATGAACGCCCCGTCCTGCGGCTTCACAGCCAATCAGAGAAACTTCCCTGTCTTCTATAAAATGATAGAAGCTTCCTATGGCATTGGAACCGCCTCCTACACAGGCAAGCACAGCATCCGGAAGTTTTCCCTCTTTTTCTAAAATCTGCTCCTTGATTTCTTTGGAAATTACAGCCTGAAAATCACGCACAATGGTAGGAAAAGGATGCGGTCCCATGACAGAGCCAAGACAATAATGGGTATCAGAAATCCGGGAAGTCCATTCCCGCATGGCCTCTGAAACAGCATCCTTTAAGGTGGCAGTACCACTTTTTACCGGAACGACTTCAGCACCTAACAGCTTCATGCGGTAAACATTTAAAGCCTGTCTTATGGTATCTTCCTCTCCCATAAATACTTTACATTCCATACCGAACAGGGCAGCAGCAGTGGCAGTTGCAACTCCGTGCTGGCCGGCACCAGTCTCAGCAATCAGCCTCGTCTTTCCCATTTTCTTAGCCAGCAGTGCCTGCCCCAGTACGTTATTGATCTTATGTGCTCCTGTGTGATTCAAATCTTCCCGCTTCAGGTAAATCTTAGCACCTCCCAGATCACGGGTCATCTTTTCCGCATAATAAAGCCGGGAAGGTCTTCCTGCATAATCTTGAAATAACTGGGTTAACTCCCGGTTAAAGGCAGGATCCTGTTTATAAAAGTCATAGGCTTCTTCCAGCTCAATCACAGCATTCATCAAGGTTTCGGGAATATACTGTCCTCCATGAATGCCGAAGCGTCCTTTGGGATTTGTCATAGCTTTTCTCCTCTCTTTCTTGCTGCTGCCATAAAAGCAGCTATTTTTTCTTTGTCTTTTTTTCCATTGGTTTCAATGCCTGAGCTTACGTCCACCCCATAAGGGTGAACCTGGCAGATAGCGTCTGCCACATTTTGGGCATCCAGCCCTCCTGCCAGGAAAAAATCCTGGCGGATGTTCTTTAATAGGTTCCAGTCAAAGGTCTGGCCTGTGCCTGCCCCGGAATCCAGAAGCAGGAAGTCTGCTGTGCTGTCTGCTGTTTTATACAAGTCCTTTTCGGAACGAATCTGAATAGCCTGTATCAAAGGTTTACTGGTAAGTCCCCGGAGGGTATGAAGATATTGGGAACTCTCCTGTCCATGGAGCTGTGCAGCATCAATGACGCCTTCTTCAAGAAGCTCTGCAATGACTTCAGGAGCTTCGTTCACAAAGACACCTACGCTCAGAATCCCCGGCAGCAGTTGTTCCTTTAATCTTCTGGCGTTTTCGGGAGAAACACACCGCACACTTTTTTTTATAAAATACAAAGCCAATATAATCTGGTTTCCACTGGTTTACAGCCATAATGTCCTCAGGTCTGGAAATTCCGCAAAGCTTGATTTTTGTCATAGGCTGCCTCGCAGTTCTAAGAGCAGTGCTTTTTTATCTTTGGCTTTCATGAATGCTTCCCCGATCAAAAGGGCATCTGCACCGGTTTCCCGGATTGCTGCTACATCTCCTGCATTTTGAATACCGCTTTCCGAAACAAAGAGAATGTCCCTGGGCACCATTTGTCTCAGACTCCGGCTGTTCTCTGTATTTACCGAAAAATCCTTTAAATTCCGGTTATTAACGCCCACAATAGTAGCTCCGGCACAGAGGCTTTTTCCACCTCTTCTTCATTATGTGCCTCTGTCAGGGCAGAAAGCCCCAACTCTCTGGAAATCTCCAGGTATTCTTTTATCTGCTCCTGAGAGAGGAGAGAACAGATCAGAAGAATGGCAGATGCCCCCAGAACCTTTGCCTGGTAAATCATATATTCATCTACAAGAAAGTCCTTTCTGAGACATGGCACAGATACCTGTTCTGCAATTCCTCTTAGATATTCATCACTTCCCAGAAACCATCTTGGTTCTGTCAGGACGGAAATGGCATCTGCCCCGGCTGCTTCATAATCTTTTGCAATCTGAAGGTAGGGAAAATCTGGTGCGATCACTCCCTTAGAAGGAGATGCTTTTTTACATTCGCAGATAAAGGAGAGACCAGGTTTTCTCAGTGCTGCCTCAAAGGGAAAGGTTCCTTTTGGAAGGGATAGGGCTGTTTGGCGAAGTTCAGACAGGGAGAGGCTTTTTTTTGCCTGTTCGGTACGCTCCCTTGCATGAGCAGCTAACTGCTCTAAGATGTTCATACCATCACCTCCTGATTGCTGATTTGAATCAGCTTTTCCAGTACTGCAAGAGCCTTCTTGGAATCAATCAGTTCCCCGGCAAGAGCAATTCCATCCTTTAAGGTTTCAGCTTTTCCTCCGATATACAGTGCAGCCCCTGCATTCATTAACACCGCATTTCTTTTTGGGCCTTTTTCACCCTTTAGAAGAGCAGGGTAATGTCTGCATTTTCTTTTGGGGTTCCTCCCTTTAGATCCTCCCGGGTGCACCGTTGAAAGCCGAAATCCTCCGGAGCGATTACAGAAGTCTTAAACCAGCCGTCACGGATTTCACAGATTGTAGTAGGAGCACTCAGGGAAATTTCATCCAGTTTATCCTGTCCGTACACCACCATGCCGCGTTTCACACCAAGATTAATCAGAACCTGGGCAAGAGGTTCCACAAGATATTCGTCATACACGCCAAGAAGCTGCATGGATGGTGTTCCCGGGTTAGTCAGGGGACCAAGAATATTAAATACAGTACGGAAGCCCAGTTCTTTGCGGATGGCTCCCACATATTTCATGGAAGTATGATAGTCCTGTGCAAAGAAGAAACACATTCCTGCTTTTTTCAGAAGCTCAACACATTTTTCTGGTGTCTGGTGGATATTTACCCCCAGAGCTTCCAGGCAGTCTGCTGTACCGCACTGGGAGGAGGCTGCCCTGTTTCCGTGCTTGGCTACCTTCATTCCTCCTGCCGCTGCCACAAGTGCAGAGGTTGTGGAGATATTAAAGCTGTGTGCATTGTCGCCTCCAGTACCTACGATTTCGAAAAGTTCCATACCGGTATCGACTTTTATGGCGTGGGCTCTCATGGAGGAAGCACACCCTGCGATTTCATCGGTGGTTTCTGCCCTGGCACTTTTGGTAGACAGTGCAGCAAGAAATGCAGCGTTTTGTGTAGGCGTTGTCTTTCCGCTCATGATTTCATTCATCACCTCATAAGCCTCATCATAGGTCAGGTCTTCTTTGTCTACAATTTTTACAATGGCTTCTTTAATCATGGTTCATATCTCCTTTATAAAATTTTTGATCATGGTTTTTCCTTCTGGAGTCATGACAGATTCCGGATGGAACTGTACGCCGAAAATGGGATATTCCTGATGCTGCACACCCATAATTTCCCCATCTGAGGTAAGAGCAGTTACTTTCAGGGAATCCGGAAGTGTATGGGGTGCGGCAGCGAGAGAGTGGTACCTTCCTACAAGACTTTTGCTTTTGCAACCATGAAACAGCGGACAGGTTAAATCCAGGCTGATTTCAGACTGCTTTCCGTGCATCAGCTGTCCGGCATAGACAATGGAAGCCCCAAAAGCAGAGCAAATGGCCTGATGTCCCAGACACACGCCGAGTATGGGGATGTCTTTTCCCAGGGTCTTTACCACATCAATAATGTTTCCCGCATCCTCCGGTCTGCCGGGACCTGGAGAAAGTACGATTTTATCAGGTTGCTTTGCCCGGATTTCTTCCAGCGTCATTTCATCATTTCGAACTACCAGAATATCGGGCTCCCATTCTCCGAGAAACTGATAAAGATTAAAAGAGAAGCTGTCATAATTATCAATTAATAAGATCATAAGTCCTCCTCCTGTGCCAGTTCCAGAGCTCGCAGGGAAGCTTTTGCTTTGTTCAGGCACTCTTCATATTCTTTTTCCGGTACGAATCTGCTACGATTCCGGCCCCGCTCCTTACATATACCTGTCCATCCTTCTTATAGGCAATACGGATGGCAATGCAGGTATCCATATTGCCGGTGAAATCTATATAGCCAATGGCTCCACCGTAAATTCCCCGTTTGTTGTTTTCCAGCTGGCGGATAATCTGGCAGGCTCTGATTTTCGGCGCTCCGGACAGGTTCCTGCCGGCAGGACTGCTTCTATGGCATCCAGGGCATCTTTCTCTTTGCGAATTTCACTGCGGATGGTGGAACCAATGTGCATTACATGGGAGAAACGCTGGATGGCATGGAATTCTTCTATCTGGACAGATCCAATCTTACTGATTTTCCAAGATCATTTCTTCCCAAATCTACCAGCATATTGTGCTCAGCCAATTCCTTCTCATCTGCCAGCAATTCCTGCTCCAGTAATTTATCCTGTTTTTCTGTATTTCCTCTTGGTCTGGTTCCCGCAAGAGGAAATGTATGGAGAATACCGTTTTCCAGTTTTACCAAAGTCTCAGGCGAAGCACCCGCTGCTTCTACATCAGTTCCTGAGAAATAAAACATATAGGGAGAAGGATTCATGGTGCGCAGAAGCCGGTAGGTATTGAGCAGGCTTCCTTGAAAGGGGGCATGGAAATAATTGGAAAGAACAATCTGAAAAATATCCCCTTCCTGAATGTATTGTTTTGCTTTTTCCACCATGGAACAAAACTGTTCTTTATTAAAGAAAGAAACAGGCCTGTTCAGCATTTTTCCGCCTGGTTCTTCTTTCTTTTTTCCTGTCCGCAAGAGATGGATAAGCTGTTCCAGTTCCAGTACGGCTTTGTGATATCCTGCCTCCGGATCCTTTAATTCCATGTTTACTATGAGAATAAGCTTTTGGCGTACATGGTCAAAAGCAATGACTTTATCAAAAAGCATCAGATCCAAATCCTGAAAAGTCTGCTCATCCTCTGGATACCCAGGTACAGAAGGCTCTGTGTATCCGAAATAATCATAAGAAAAATATCCAACCAGACCCCCGGTAAAAGGTGGAAGATGGGAAAATCCCGGACTTTTCCGTTCAGCCATAATCTGACGGATATAATTGGAAGGATGACTGGTTTTTAGTTTCAAATCTCCGATTTTCATGTTCCCGTTTCTACAGGTGATTTCCAGCTTTGGATCATATCCCCACAAAACTGTAGCGGCCCCATTGCCCTTGCGGAACAGCAGATTCCAGCAGATAACAATGAGTAGAAACCTGTTTCAGAATTTTCATGGTCTCCAGAGGAGTGGTAAAGTCAGACAGAATCTCGCAGCTTACAGGAAGCATCTGATAAAGCCCCTCTGCCGCTATGTTCAGTACTTCTTTCAGTGTTGGTGTAATGTTCATAAGCTTGTCCTCCTAATAAAAAAAGTCCCTGACAGAATCATAGAATCTGCCAAGGACGAATTTGAAAATCCGCGGTGCCACCTTGCTTCACAGGCAATACCTGTACTCTTAGCGGGATACCAGCATATCCCCGGCAACTGACGTATGCCTACACGTTACAGAATACTGGGTATAAGAAAATCTTATACTTTTGACTGTACCCTCAGCGGTCCATTTGACAACTTGTTTCTCACCCGCTCTCAGCATCCGGGCTCTCTGTACAGGCATCATTGCCGTTATCTCCGCTTCATCGGTTTATTGTATGAAATTATTTTGGATTATAGCACCGAGAAAAAACCTTGTCAATAAAAAAATAAAGAAAATTGTACTTACAAAAAAACAAAAAAGCCATTGACAAAGAGGTTTGTACGGTGTTATCATGCAACACGTAAAGGCAAGGGCGTCTTTGAGAACAGAATCTCAGAGACGCTTTTTCTATTGTAACAATCGAATAGCTTAAAGAAGGCAAGGGCGTCTTTCATGTGTAAAACAGGAAAGGTATCCTTGCCTTTTTTATACGAAAGGAGTGTTATTCATGAAAAGAAAAAATGTTTCAAAATACTTTGGCTGTATGGTTTTTGATGACAGAGTCATGAAAGCCAGTTTATCTGCAAAAGTGTACCAGTCTTTGAGAAAAACCATAGATGAAGGTGTGAAGCTGGACAGCAGCGTAGCAGACGCAGTGCAGAGGCTATGAAAGAATGGGCCGTATCAAAAGGTGCAACACATTACACACACTGGTTTCAGCCTCTTACCGGAATCACTGCGGAAAAACATGACAGCTTTATATCTCCTTCTCCAAATGGAGGCGTTATCATGGAGTTTTCCGGAAAAGAGCTGATTAAAGGAGAACCGGATGCATCTTCTTTTCCTTCCGGTGGTTTAAGAGCTACCTTTGAGGCAAGAGGATATACTGCATGGGATCCTACTTCTTATGCATTTATTAAGGGAAAAACCTTATGTATTCCAACTGCTTTTTGTTCCTATGGAGGAGAAGCACTGGATAAGAAGACACCACTGCTTCGTTCTATGAAGGCTCTGAATAAACAGGCGCTTCGGATTCTCCGTCTCTTTGGCAATGACAAGGTGAACTATGTTACCACCTCTGTAGGATCGGAACAGGAATATTTTCTCATTACAAAAGAAATGTATGACCAAAGAAAAGATCTTCGATTTACAGGTCGTACTCTATTTGGTGCAAGACCGCCCAAAGGTCAGGAAATGGATGATCATTATTTCGGTGTGATTAAACCAAGGGTGGAATCTTATATGTCTGACTTAAATGAGGAACTCTGGAAGCTTGGTATTCTTGCAAAGACGCAGCACAACGAAGTGGCTCCGGCACAGCATGAACTGGCTCCTATCTATACGACTACCAACATTGCTACGGACCATAATCAGCTTACTATGGAAATCATGCAAAAAGTGGCTGCAAAACACGGACTTGTCTGTCTGCTCCACGAAAAGCCTTTTGCGGGAGTCAATGGAAGTGGAAAACATAATAACTGGTCTATCTCCACGGACACAGGGGTAAACTTGCTGTCACCGGGAGAAACACCCTATGAAAACGCTCAATTTTTACTCTTTCTGTGTGCAGTGATCAAAGCAGTAGACGATTATCAGGATCTTTTAAGACTGTCTGTAGCAACTGCCGGAAACGACCACCGTCTTGGAGCAAATGAAGCTCCGCCTGCTGTGGTATCCATGTTTCTTGGGGATGAGTTAAACGGAGTCTTAGAAGCTATTGAAAAAGATATTCCTTATGCGGGAGCTGAGAAAACACAAATGAAGCTTGGTGTGGATGTACTTCCCAAATTTAATCGAGATACCACAGACAGAAACCGCACATCACCCTTTGCTTTTACAGGAAATAAATTTGAATTCCGTATGCTTGGTTCCTCCAACAGCATTGCATGCGCCAATATGATGCTCAACAGTGCAGTGGCAGAAAGCCTGAAAATCTATGCGGACAGGCTGGAACAGGCGGAAAACTTTGAAGAAGCTCTGCATGCTATGATCCGGAAAACCATCAAAGATCATAAGCGGATTATATTCAACGGAAATGGTTATGATGATGCGTGGATAAAAGAAGCCACAGAGGTAAGAGGGCTTTTGAATTATCCGTCTACACCGGACTGTATGCCTCATTTGTTAGATGAGAAGAATGTCCAAATGCTGACTTCACATAAAGTATTCTCTAAGACAGAGTTGGAGTCAAGATGTGAGATTATGCTGGAAAACTACTGTAAGACCATTGTAATAGAAGCAAATACCATGGTAGATATGGCAAAGAGAGAAATCATTCCGGCAGTAGAAGCCTACACCATGGAACTGGCCAGAACAGCTTCTGCGAAAAAAAGCGTGGATGAGACATTGGCATGCAGGTATGAAAGCAGCCTGATCAAGAAGCTTTCTACTCTTACAGATCAGATGGCAATTAGAACCGATGCACTGGAGGCTGCACTGGTAGAGATTCAGAATGCAGAAGATATTGTGTCACAGTCTTACGAAATCAGGGATAAGGTATTGACAAGAATGCAGGAATTAAGAGTTGCCTGTGATGAAGCAGAAACCGTTACAGCAAAGAAATACTGGCCTTTCCCAACCTACGGAGATTTGTTGTTCAGTGTAAAATAAAAGAAAATACAGGGAACTGTTTACAGCGAGTATGGGAGAGTGAGAGCCATGCAGCAGTTCCTGAAAAATGGAGGTAACATGTATGTGTTCAATTATGGGATATTGTGGCCATGGACTGATTTTGATAAATTTAAACAATGTTTCGACCAAACCATTTCCAGGGGACCGGATGACAGCCGGATCGTTGATACAGGAAATGGTCTTCTTGGGTTTCACAGACTGGCGATTATGGGACTGGCCCCATCCGGGATGCAGCCTTTCCAGAGGGGCAGCAGCTATGTGGTCTGCAATGGAGAAATCTATGGATTTGAGAAAATAAGAGAAGAATTATCCTGCCGTTATACCTTTGTAAGTGATTCGGACTGTGAAATCCTTTTGCCACTGTATAAAGAATACGGTACAGATATGTTTGCCATGCTGGATGCAGAATTTGCTCTCATTCTCTACGATGGGGAAAAGGAGGAATATATTGCTGCCAGAGATCCCATTGGAATACGTCCTCTATATTACGGATATGACGAAAAAGGTGTGATTCTGTTTGCCAGCGAAGCTAAAAATCTGGTGGGGATAACAGACAAAATCATGCCCTTTCCGCCTGGATACTATTACAGAAATGGCACTTTTACCTGTTACTGCGATATTGCCAAAACAGAAGCGGTATGCCCGGATGATATGGAAACTGTCTGCCAAAAGATTCATGATCTGCTCACAGCGGGAGTAAAAAAAACGTCTTGTAGCAGATGCTAAGGTAGGCTTTCTCCTCTCCGGTGGGCTGGATTCTTCTCTTGTCTGTGCTATTGCCGCAAAAGAAAGCCGTGAACCCATCCGTACCTTTGCTATTGGTATGAGTGAAGATGCCATTGATTTAAAATATGCCAAACAGGTAGCAGAGTATATTGGAAGTGAGCACACAGAGGTTTATATGACACCAAAGGAAATCATTGACACTTTGGAAGAGGTGATTCAGATTCTGGGGACTTATGATATCACTACCATCCGTGCATCCATGGGTATGTATCTGGTTTGCAAGGCGATTCATGAGCAGACAGATATCCGTGTACTGCTTACCGGAGAAATTTCTGATGAATTATTTGGTTATAAATATACGGATTTTGCACCTGATCCAAAGGCATTCCAGGAAGAATCGGTGAAGAGGATTCGGGAGCTTCATATGTATGATGTACTAAGAGCAGACCGCTGTATTTCCGTCAATTCTCTGGAAGCGAGAGTTCCTTTCGGCGATTTGGATTTTGTAACTTATGTGATGGCTGTAAATCCGGAATTGAAAATGAATCACTATGGAAAAGGAAAATATCTCCTCCGCCATGCATTTCAGGAAGATGAGTGTCTTCCAGAAGAGATTCTATGGAGAGAAAAAGCCGCTTTTTCCGATGCAGTAGGCCATTCTATGGTGGATTACCTGAAGGAATATGCAGAATCTGTTTATACAGATCAGGAACTGGAAACACGGGCAGAGAAATACACCTATGCAAAGCCCTTTACCAAAGAATCCCTGCTGTACAGGGAAATCTTTGAAAAATATTATCCGGGGCAGGCAGAAATGATAGCCGGTTTCTGGATGCCGAATAAGGAGTGGGAGGGTTGTAATGTCAATGATCCTTCTGCCAGAGTGCTTTCCAATTATGGAGAAAGCGGAAAATAAAAGAGAGAGGAATAATCAGCTATGACAAAATATATTTTTGTGACCGGAGGTGTTGTATCCGGTCTTGGGAAAGGAATCACAGCAGCTTCCCTTGGACGGCTTTAAAGCCAGGGGTTATAAGGTGGCCGCTCAGAAGTTAGATCCTTATATTAATGTGGATCCGGGCACTATGAGCCCATACCAGCACGGAGAGGTTTACGTGACAAAAGACGGGGCAGAGACAGATTTGGATCTGGGACATTATGAGAGATTTATTGATGAAGATCTGAATCAATATTCCAATTTGACCACAGGAAAAGTATATTGGAATGTTTTAAACAAAGAGCGTAGAGGAGAGTATCTGGGCTCTACTGTGCAGGTGATTCCTCATATTACCAATGAAATTAAGGAATTTGTTTACCGTGTAGGAAAACAAACCGATGCAGATGTGGTAATCACAGAAATCGGAGGTACTATTGGAGACATTGAGTCCCAGCCTTTTCTGGAGGCAGTCCGTCAGATTTCACTGGAGGTGGGACGTGAAAACAGCCTGTTTATCCATGTGACCCTGGTTCCCTATTTAAGCGGATCAGACGAACATAAATCAAAACCCACCCAGCACTCTGTGCGGGAGCTTCAAGGAATGGGGATTCACCCGAATATCATTGTGCTTCGGTGTGACAAATCTCTGGAAGAATCCATATTCCGAAAAATATCTCTTTTTTGCAATGTAAAGCCAGACTGTGTCATTGAAAACCGCACGCTGTCCAACTTATATGAAGCACCTCTAATGCTGGAAGAATCCGGTTTTTCTTCTGTGGTGTGCAGAGAACTTCATTTAGAGGCAAAGGAAGCAGAACTAGGAGACTGGGAAAACATGGTGGCTCAGATTAAAAAACGTTCCAGGGAAGTACACATTGGGCTGGTTGGAAAATATGTCAAGCTTCATGATGCTTATTTGTCTGTGGTTGAGGCTTTAAATCATGCAGGGTATGCACAGAATACCTATGTCCGCATTCACTGGATTGATTCGGAGTCCATAACAAAAGAAAATGTAGCACAGATTTTTCAGGGAATCCAGGGAATCATTGTGCCGGGCGGATTCGGAAACCGGGGAATTGAAGGAATGATTACTGCGGCTGAGTACGCCAGAGAGAGACAGATTCCGTATTTTGGAATCTGTCTTGGCATGCAGATTGCGGTAATTGAATATGCCAGACATAGGGCAGGACTACCGGAAGCCCATTCGGGAGAATTTGATGAACAGTGCAAGGATAAGGTCATTGATTTCATGCCGGGACAAAGCGATGACATTGACAAAGGAGGCACCCTCCGCCTTGGAAATTACCCCTGTGCCATTCAGCCAGGAACGAAAATGGAGCATTGCTATCAGAGCAGCCTTATTCAGGAGCGTCACCGTCACCGCTATGAATTCAATAACCAGTACCGTGAACTGCTTACCCATGCAGGGCTGGTGATCAGTGGAACTTCCCCTGACACCCGTCTAGTGGAAACCATTGAGATAAAAGACCATCCTTCTATATTGCGTACAGTTTCATCCGGAATTTACCAGCCGTCCCAATCGGCCACACCCACTGTTTCAGGCTTATCTCAGCCGCCTTATGCGAAAAAATTGAAAAAGAGGAGTGATCAGGTATGGGGATTCATGAAGAATGCGGTGTGTTTGGAATTTTAAGCAATCAAAAAGAAAATCTCGGAAAACTGGTGTATTATGGCCTCTATGCACTGCGGCACAGAGGTCAGGAAAGCTGTGGTATTGTTGTGAATGATGACGGTGTTTTTTCTTCTTATAAAGACCTGGGGCTTGTAAGTGAAGTGTTTCCAGAGATACACTTGCACACCTTTCAGAAGGAACTATGGCTGTAGGACATGTACGGTACGGAACTACAGGAGGAACCATCCGAAATAACTGTCAGCCTATTGAGGTAAATCATCAGAAAGGAAAAATGGCACTGGCTCATAATGGGAATTTAAGTAATGCATTGGAGCTTCGTGATAAGCTGGAATTGTCAGGGGCTATTTTTCATACCACCAGTGATACAGAAACCATTGCCTATATGATTACCAGAGAACGGCTTACAGCACCCAGTATTGAAGATGCGGTAAGTCATGCCATGAATGCACTGGAAGGAGCCTATTCTCTGATTTTAATGTCTTCTGCAAAAATGATTGCAGTAAGAGATCCTTATGGGTTCCGTCCGCTTTGTTACGGTAAAATGCCGGACGTTCCTATGTGATTGCCTCAGAAAGCTGTGCTCTGACAGCAGTGGGGGCAGAGCTGGTTCGGGATCTGCTCCCCGGAGAAATTTTGGTATTCAGTGAGCATGGAATTGAATCACGCCGGGAGCACTGTGGTATCCGAAAACAGAAAACCTGTATTTTTGAATATATTTATTTTGCCAGACCGGACTCTGTGATAGATAAGATTTCTGTTTCTGCAGCGAGAATACAGGCAGGAAAGATACTGGCACAAAAAAAGCCTGTCAGAGCAGATCTTGTGATTGGTGTTCCCGACAGCGGTCTGGATGCAGCTCTTGGATTCTCCCAGGCTTCCGGGATTCCATATGGAATCGGCTGGTGAAAAACAAATATATTGGAAGAACTTTTATTTCGCCCGGTGAGAAAGAACGTCTGGATCTGGTGCGAATGAAACTAAGCCCAATTATATCAGCCATAAGGGGGAAACGTGTGGTTTTAATTGATGATTCCATTGTAAGAGGAACGACCAGCAAACAGATTGTAAATCTTTTAAGAGAAGCAGGTGCCAAAGAAATCCACATGAGAATCTCAGCACCGCCCTTCCTCCATCCCTGTTATTATGGGACGGATATTGATTCCGAAGAAAATCTCATTGCATCCCATCATGGAGAGGAAGAGATTGCTGATCTGATTGGTGCAGATTCTCTTGGGTACCTTCCCCTGGAATGCCTTCATGAATTAATTGGGAATCATGCATATTGTGATGCTTGTTTTAGCGGAAATTATGCAACAAAGATTCCGCAAGATGTCCGGAAAGACCGATTTGAACGAAAACTATCCGAGAGGTGAAACAGATGAAAAAATGGAATAAAAAACTGCTCCTGGAAGACGGAACACAATATTATGGTTATGGTTTTGGAAGCCAGGAAGAAACAATAACAGAGCTGGTATTTAATACAGCACCTGTTGGGTACCAGGAGATTCTTTCAGACCCATCTTACACATACCAAACCGTCGTCATGGCATATCCGTTAATCGGAAATTACGGGATTGCAAAAGAGGATTTTGAGACAAAGAAGCCCACCATTGGTGGGCTTGCTGTGCGAGATTACAATGATCTGCCTTCTAATTTCCGCAGTATAGGGACACTGGATGAAGTTATGAAGCAGTATCACATACCTGGAATTTCCGGTATTGATACCAGAAAACTAGTAAGAAAAATCCGTGATTACGGAAGCTGTAAGGTGCTGCTCACGGATGCAGATACTCCGCTTGCGGAAGGGATGAAAAAACTGGCAGAATACGAAATCCCCAAAGATGCTGTGTCAAAGGTAAGTTCCAAAGAAATAAGAATCTGTGCCGCAAAGCAGGAAAAGTATCTTGTGGCAGCTATTGATTGCGGAATGAAAGAAAATATCATAAGAAGTCTGAATGCAAGAGGGTGCAGTGTCATGGTATATCCCTGGAATACCTCTTATGAAGAAATCCAGAAGCAAAATCCGGATGGTGTGTTTCTGTCTAACGGACCTGGAAATCCAGAGGATGTAAAACCGGTTCTGGAACTGGTGCAAAGACTAAAAGGAAAGTATCCCATGTTTGGAATCTGTCTTGGCCATCAGATGATTGCACTTGCTTATGGTGCCAGGACTTATAAACTGAAATTTGGACACAGGGGAGGAAATCATCCGGTAAAAAACCTGGAAACAGGGAAGATAGAGATTACCTCCCAGAATCATTCTTACGCTGTGGATTGTGAAAGCCTGAAGAGTACCAGGCTGGAGGTGACACATATTAATCTCCTGGATCAGACGGTAGAAGGCCTGGCTTGCAAAACGGATCAGGTTTTCAGTGTTCAGTATCATCCGGAAAGTGCACCTGGACCTCAGGACAGCGGGTATTTGTTTGATCAATTTATACAGATGATGGAGGAAAACAAACATGGCAAAGCGAACTGACATAAAGAAAATACTGGTTATTGGTTCCGGTCCCATTGTAATCGGGCAGGCAGCAGAATTTGATTATGCAGGAACCAGGCATGCCTCGCACTGAAGGAAGAGGGCTATGAAGTGATTCTGTGCAATTCTAATCCGGCTACCATTATGACAGACCCTGCCATCGCAGATAAAGTCTACATGGAGCCTCTTACACTGGAATACATGGCAAAGATTGTCCGCCATGAGCGGCCTGACGCCATTGTACCTGGAATCGGAGGCCAGACAGGTCTGAATCTTGCAATGCAGTTGGAGAAAAAAGGAGTTTTAAAGGAGTGTCAGACAGAATTGCTGGGAACCAGAAGTGACAGCATCCGGCAGGCAGAAGACAGGGAACTATTTAAAGAACTATGTGAAAAACTGGGAGAACCGGTCTTGCCTTCCTCCATTGCCAATACTGTGGAAGAGGCTGTCCAGGCTGCATGCTCCATTGGCTATCCGGTAGTTCTTAGACCGGCTTTTACCCTTGGTGGAACCGGAGGCGGATTTGCAGATGATGAAAAGGAATTTCTGGGGCTTATTAAAAACGCCCTGGCTTTGTCCCCGGTTCATCAGGTCTTGATTGAAAAAAGCATCAAGGGATTTAAAGAAATTGAATATGAAGTAATCCGTGATTCCAATGACACAGCCATCACAGTATGTAACATGGAAAATCTGGATCCTGTTGGAATCCATACCGGCGATTCCATTGTAGTCTGCCCTTCCCAGACACTTACGAATAAGGAATACCAGATGTTAAGAGACAGTGCCTGAGATTAATCCGGGCACTCCAGGTAGAAGGCGGCTGCAATGTACAGTTTGCATTGGATCCTCATTCCTTCCAGTATTATGTCATTGAAGTAAATCCCCGGGTTTCCCGTTCATCCGCACTGGCCTCAAAAGCAAGCGGATATCCCATTGCCCGGGTTTCCGCAAAAATCAGTGTAGGCATGACTTTGGATGAGATTCCTCTTGTGAATACGCCGGCTTCCTTTGAACCTGCCCTGGATTATGTAGTGACGAAAATGCCTCGTTTTCCTTTTGATAAGTTTGCAGATGCCAATCAAAGGTTAGGTACTCAGATGAAAGCCACCGGGGAGGTTATGAGCATTGGCAGAACCTTTGAAGAAAGCCTGCTAAAGGCAGTCCGTTCCCTGGAAACAGGAGTGTTTCATTTGTATATGGATAAATTTGATCAAATGACCGACAAGGAACTTCTTTCTTATATTAAGATAGGAACCGATGACAGAATCTTTGCCGTTGCACAATTACTGAGACTGGACTGCGATATCCGGCAGATTGTCCTGGAAACAAAAATTGACCGTTTTTTCCTAGATAAGATAAAGAAGATCATAGAAACAGAAAACCTGTTACAGGCAAATCCCTGGGATAAGGAGATTCTCTGCCAGGCAAAAAAAGAAGGATTTTCCGACTGTGCCATAGCCTGGCTTTGGAATACAGAAGAAGAAAAAATCTTTCACATCAGGAAAGAGCAGCAAATGTTTCCGGTTTATAAAATGATTGATACCTGTGCTTCGGAATTTGACAGTTATGTTCCTTATTTTTATTCCACCTACGAAGAGGAGAATGAATCCATCGCAGGAGACCGAAAGAAAATTCTGGTGCTTGGTTCCGGTCCTATCCGTATCGGACAGGGAGTAGAATTTGACTATTCCACGGTTCATGCTGTAAAAACCATCCGGGATGCCGGATATGAAGCCATTGTCATCAACAATAATCCCGAAACCGTTTCTACGGATTACACCACATCAGATAAGCTGTATTTTGAGCCTCTCTGCGTAGAAGATGTGATGAATGTCATTGAACTGGAGCAGCCGGAGGGAGTCATTGCCTCTCTGGGCGGACAGACAGCTATTAATCTGGCAGAGCCTTTGGAAGCCAGAGGTGTCACCATTATCGGAACAGACTGCAAAGCCATTGAAAAAGCAGAAAATAGGGAGTCCTTTGAAAAGCTTCTTGCAAAGCTTTCCATTCCACAGCCAAAAGGGCAGGCAGTGACCAATATTGAAGATGGAGTGAGAGCCGCTGCTTCCATAGGGTATCCTGTGCTGGTACGTCCAAGTTTTGTTCTGGGTGGAAGAGCCATGCAGATTGTGGCAAAAGAGGAGCAGCTTCGCCAATATCTGAAAACAGCGGTAGAAATCAATGAGGAAAAGCCCGTACTGGTAGATCACTACATCAGGGGTAAGGAAGTGGAAATCGATGGTATTTGTGACGGACAGGATGTCTTTGTGCCGGGCATCATGGAGCTGGTGGAGCGTACAGGCGTACATTCCGGAGATTCTATTAGTGTGTATCCAACCTATAGTATTTCAGAACACGTAAAAGAAGTGATCCTGGAATATGCCAGAAAATTAGGACTTGGAATCGGAATCAGAGGGTTATTTAATATTCAGTTTATTGTGGATCAGGAAGAGCAGGTATATATCATAGAGGTGAATCCACGCTCCTCAAGAACCGTTCCGTTTCTCTCAAAAGCAACCGGATATTCTCTGGCGGATATTGCAACCAGAGTCATACTCGGTATTAGCCTGAAAGAACAGGGAATTATCACACATTATCCGAAAGAAAAAGACTTCTGGTATGTAAAGGCTCCTGCATTTTCTTTTGCAAAATTAAATGGGATGGATGCCTATTTGTCTCCAGAGATGAAATCAACAGGAGAGGCTATAGGATATGACCGGAAGCTTTCCCGTGCCATGTACAAGGCTTTGATTGCCTCCGGGGTAAAAATGCAGAACTACGGAACGGTCATGGTAACTCTGGCAGATGAAGATAAAGAAGAGGCGTTGCCTCTTATTCAGCGGTTTTATGACATGGGATTTAACATAGAGGCAACGGTCGGAACCGGAGAATTTCTGAAAGAGCATGGAATCCGGACCCGTATCCGCAGAAAACTCAGTGAAAACAGCACAGAGATTCTGGAAGCCATACGTTCCGGCTATGTGAGTTATGTGATGAATACCAGAGCAATCCTATCCGGCATTCATTATGAAGACGGGCTGGCAATCCGCCGTACGGCAATTGAAAACAATGTAACCATGTTTACGTCTCTGGATACAGTCAAAGTACTTCTGGATGTACTGGAGGAAATTACAATAGGGGTTTCGCCTCTTTATGCATAAGGACAGAACAGAAAAGGAGATGCAAAAATGATACCAAACATGAATTATCGGAATTTAAAAGACTCTTACTTATTTTACAATATTGCCCAGAAAACAAAGGCTTACCTGGAAGAACATCCGGAAAAACATCTTTACCGTATGGGGATTGGGGACGTTTCCCTGCCCCTTTGCGATGCGGTCATTCAGAAACTCCATGAAGCAGTAGAAGACCAGGCCAGCCAGGACACATTTCACGGCTATATGCCGGAATGCGGAGACCCACAGCTTCGGAAAACCATTGCAGCATATTATCAAAAAAGAGGGGTGGTTTTAAGTGATGAGGAAGTGTTTGTTTCCAGCGGTGCAAGCGATGAACTGGGAGACATTCTGGATTTGTTTGGAAAAGAGAAGACTGTTTTAATCATGGAGCCTGCTTATCCTGCCTATGTGGATGCCAATGTCATTGCAGGTAATACCATCATCCATATTCCCGCAGGGGAGGAAAACGGATTTGTCCCCATGCCGGATTTCAGTATTATGGCAGATATCATTTACATCTGTTCACCGAATAATCCCACCGGTGCTGTCTTTAATCGGGAAGCCCTGCAGGCATGGGTAGATTATGCTAATCAGATAAATGCACTCATTCTTTTTGATGCTGCCTATGAAGCATTTATTGAAGAAGAGGAGATTCCACACAGCATTTTTGAGATAAACGGAGCGAGAAACTGTGCTATTGAAATCTGCTCTCTGTCAAAAACAGCAGGTTTTACAGGGACACGCTGTGGATATACTGTAATTCCAAAAGAAATCTTCCGAGGTGGAATGAACCTGAATCAAATGTGGGTTAGAAATCGTACCACAAAAACAAACGGTGTTTCTTATATTATTCAGAAAGGAGCTTCTGCCGTATTTTCTGAAGAAGGACAAAAGCAGATCCATGATTACATTCAAATTTATAAAAAGAACGGAGCCTGCCTAATGGACGTACTGGATCGGCTTGGCATCTGGTATTGTGGAGGGAAAAACGCCCCCTACATCTGGATGAAATGCCCAAATGGAATGGGAAGCTGGGAGTTTTTTGATTACCTGCTTCGTGAAATTCAGGTAGTGGGAACACCGGGGGAAGGATTCGGTGCATGTGGGGAAGGCTATTTTCGTTTTTCCACCTTTGGCTCACCGGAGGATACCAAAGAGGCAGCCAGAAGACTGGAAGTACTTCTTCGAAAAAAACTAATTACCTATTGACATAGTAGGTAATTGGTATTATATTAATACCTATCAAATAAGTAGGTATTAGAAAGGAGTATTGTTTATGGGAAATTTAAGATTTGAAACATTACAGCTTCATGTAGGTCAGGAAAGTCCAGATATAGCCACAGACGCACGGGCGGTTCCAATTTATGCCACCACCTCTTATGTATTTCATGATTCTGCCCATGCGGCAGCACGTTTTAATCTTACGGATGCAGGAAATATTTACGGAAGGCTGACCAATTCCACCCAGGAGGTACTTGAAAAACGAGTAGCCGCCCTGGAGGGTGGTACAGCGGCTTTGGCTCTTGCCTCCGGTGCAGCAGCTATCAGCTATACCCTAGAGGCATTGGGGCAAAACGGTGGTCACTTTGTTGTGCAGAAGACCATTTACGGAGGCAGTTACAATCTGCTGGCACATACGCTTCCCAATTTTGGAATTACTGCAAGCTTTGTAAATATCCATGATTTAGAAGAAGTGGAAGCAGCCATTCAAGAGCAGACAAGAGCCATCTATGTTGAAACCCTTGGAAATCCCAACAGCGATATTCCGGATCTGGATGCACTGGCTGAGCTTGCTCATAAGCATGGGCTGCCCCTGGTGGTGGATAATACCTTTGGAACACCATATTTCATCCGTCCTATTGAGCATGGTGCAGATATTGTGGTACACTCTGCCACAAAATTTCTGGGAGGACATGGCACAACCCTTGGAGGAATTATTGTAGATTCCGGCAATTTTGACTGGAGTGCAGGTGGCAAATACCCGGCGATTGCAGAACCTAATCCAAGTTACCATGGAGTTTCCTTTGTAAATGCAGCCCAAGATGCAGCCTTTGTTACCTATATCCGTGCTATTTTGCTCCGTGATATGGGTGCATCTATTTCTCCTTTTGCAGCATTTCTTCTCCTGCAGGGGATTGAAACCCTGTCCCTTCGTCTTGAGCGTCATGCTGAAAATACCAGAAAAGTAGTTTCGTTCCTCAAACAGCACCCAATGGTGGAAAAAGTAAATCACCCATCCTTGCCAGAACATCCGGATCATGAACTGTATCAGAAATATTTTCCAAATGGCGGTGCGTCGATCTTTACCTTTGAAATCAAAGGCGGGGTCGCACAGGCGCATCAGTTTATTGATCATTTGAAAATCTTTTCACTTCTTGCCAATGTGGCAGATGTAAAAAGCCTGGTGATTCATCCTGCTACAACAACTCACAGCCAGTTAAGCAAAGAAGAACTGGAAGACCAGGAAATCAAAGAAAATACCATCCGCCTCTCGATTGGTACGGAACACATTGATGATATCATAGAAGATCTGGAACAGGGATTTCAGGCAATAGGAGGTTGAGCATATGTCAGTAATTTATACATCTGTGGATCAGTTAATTGGAAATACACCACTTCTGGAACTGACACATATGGAAAAAGAATATGATTTAAAGGCAAAAGTCATAGCAAAACTGGAATACCTAAATCCTTCCGGTTCTGTGAAAGACAGGGTGGCAAAGGCAATGATAGAGGAGGCGGAAAAAGCAGGAAAATTAAAACCAGATTCTGTAATCATTGAGCCAACATCCGGAAATACCGGCATTGGACTTGCTTCTGTGGCGGCGGCAAAGGGATATCAAATGGTGGTTGTAATGCCGGAAACCATGTCTGTGGAGCGAAGGCAGCTTATGAAAGCTTATGGAGCCAGGTGGTTCTTACAGAAGGAAGCAAGGGCATGAAAGGAGCTATCGCAAAAGCCAGAGAGCTTGCAGAAATTATCCCGGACAGCTTCCTTCCGGGACAGTTTGAAAATCCGGCTAATCCCCAAACCCACAGAGAGCATACAGGTCCTGAAATCTATGAGGATACCAGGGGATGTGTGGATATTTTTGTGGCAGGTGTAGGTACCGGCGGCACGATTACCGGTGTTGGGGAATATCTAAAATCTAAGAATCCCAAAATTCAGATAATCGCAGTAGAACCTGTAGCTTCTCCAGTATTATCGTCAGGAACAGCAGGTCCTCATAAAATACAGGGAATCGGAGCTGGCTTTGTCCCGGATATATTAAATACCAAAATTTACGATGATATTATACCTGTCTCTGACCAGGATGCCTTCGCAATGGGAAAGAAGATTGGAGAAAAAGAAGGAATTCTCGTGGGAATCTCTTCAGGAGCCGCAGCCTTTGCTGCAATAGAATTGGCAAGGCTTCCCGAAAATGAAGGAAAAAATATTGTAGTTCTTTTGCCGGACACCGGAGACCGATATTTATCTACCCCTTTATTCGCTAATTAGGAAATGGAAGCCTTCCTTGCTATCTACGCCTAAGTTATTGTATAATGACAAACAAAGGAGGCTTTCGAGTATGATGATTTCAACAAGAGGCAGATATGCACTCCGGGTGTTGGCAGATATTGCAGAACATACCGACAAAAAATATGTACCAATGAAAGAGGTTGCCCAAAGACAGGGGATTTCTCTTAAATATCTGGAAAGAATCCTTCCTGTATTAACTCAGCATGGCTATATCGAGGGTATACAGGGAAAAGGAGGAGGATACCGCCTGATCAAAGAGCCAAAAGAGTGCAGGCTTGGTGATATTTTAAGGTTGACAGAGGGAGATCTGGCACCGGTTGCCTGCCTTGGAAAAGACGCAGAACCCTGTGAACGGGCAGCCCAGTGCCGTACCTATCAGTGTGGGTAGAATTTTACCAATTAGTGAATGAGTATTTTGACGGAAAAACACTTGCAGATCTTATTCACACAGAAAAATAGCCTTGATTCCTTATGAAGATACTGGTCAGTTTCAGATACACTGAAAAAAGCAGGTGCAGCAAAGAAGACTGAGGGTGGCCGCCCATCCGCTTTGTCATTGGAGAAAACAAAAAGAATATGTAATCAATCAGGAGGATAATTTTGCTTTGTTGATTTAGTAGAGTGAAAAAATTGACAAAGAAATCAGATTGTGATATAAAATAAAAAGCATGGCTGGATGTCATGCTTTTTTATAACAGGAGAGAAATTTATGGAAAAGTTGAAAATGAGACAAATCCTGTCTCTGACATTTACTTTATTTGCTATCTTTTTTGGAGCAGGCAACATGATTTTTCCTCCGGCAATGGGACAGGTTGCCGGAGAGCATTATTTGCAGGCACTTGCCGGATTTATTCTGACGGATGCAGGGATTGCTTTGCTGGGAATTATTGCTGTAGTGCTGGTTGGAAATAAAATCATGGATCTTGGAGACCTGGTAAGCAGAAGGTTTTCGCTGTGTTTGTCCATTACAGTGTACTTGCTCATTGGACCGCTTTTTGCATTGCCAAGAACAGGAAGCGTATCTTATGAGCTGGCTGTCCGATCCTATGTACCACAGGAGTATGAATGGTTGGCATCTCTTTTGGTGACAGCCGTGTTTTTCGCTCTGACATATTATCTCAGCGGGAACCCGGGCAAGGTAGTAGACATTATCGGGAAATATATGACACCGATTCTTATTGTGAGTATTGTACTGCTGTATCTTGCATGTCTGTTTTTGGATAAATCCCAGCATGCATTGCAATATGGTGCGATTGGGCAGGCCCAGGGCGAATATCGGGAGATTGCCTTCTTTAAGGGCATGATTGAAGGCTACAATGCTCTGGATGGTCCGGCAGGTCCGGTGTTTGCCATTATTATCATTCATGCAATCACTGGGTTTCAAGTGAAAGAGAGAAAAAATGTGGTGAAATATACCGTGATTTCCGGGATTGGGGCAGTATTGATTCTAAGTATTATTTACTATATGCTTACCTATATCGGAGCCACCACGCATACCATCTTTGAAAATGGCGGAGCACTTCTTCATGGAGTAGCCAGTGACCTTTTGGGACCTGTTGGAGGGCTAGTGTTGGGGGCATCTGTCTTCCTGGCCTGTATGACTACTTCCATTGGACTTACCACGTCCTTTGCAGATTATTTCTATGAGCTTTTGCCTTCTGTATCTTACCGCAAAATCACAGCAGCAGTATGTTTGTTCAGCTTCGCTGTAAGCAATGTAGGTCTGTCTTATCTCATAGCGGTATCACAGCCCGTGCTTATGATGATCTATCCGGCATTGATTGTGTTGATTCTGCTTTCCTTTGTAAGAAAATGGATTGGAGAAAGGAAGATGGTGTATATTCTCAGTATGATTGGAGCTTTTTTCTTTGCGTTTCTAAATGCAATGGATAATATTGGTATCACCTTTGGACTATTCACAGAATGGGCAAGAAAACTTCCTCTTTACGAATTACATTTGGGTTGGATGCTTCCTGCAGTCTGTGGAGCTGTTACTGGATTTTTACCGATTTGGAAGAAACATAGAAAACCCTCTATGGATAGGAATAAAATAAATCTGGTAGATTGCTGTGCAAAAAATGAATAGATATTCCATCCATGAAAAATGGAACAAAAAATAACTTTAACGAAACAGCTTGTAAATCTGCTTTTTGTCGATTTCCCGGATTCTTTTTAAGGGGATTCCTGCGGCAGCAAAGGCTTTGTCCTTTAGGTGATCTCGTTTTTTAGCATCCTTTGTTTCATGAGTGCTGTCATCCAGTTCAATGGCAAACAGCACGTACAAATCCTTATCACAAATGACAAAATCTACATGTTTTTGAGCAATTTTATGAAAATATTTCATATATTGTTTTGTATCTGTCACAGCTAGTAAATCTTTTACGCCAACTTTGGGACATATAATACAGTGATATTCGTCAGCCACTTCTCGCAAGAGAAGATAAAAACGGTATTCTCTTTTCGTTAAAAGATGTCTAGCAGCATAGGGATAGTAATTTTTTTTGCGATACAGAATAAAGACAAGGACAAGCAGCAGGCCTATACCTGAAATATAGCAAAGGGATTTCATCTGTCCGCACCTCCGTGAGTAAAAATCGAATATATGTTCTTATATAGGGCTATTGTAAACGATTTTTATAAAAATTGCAAGAAAAACCTATTGAAATAAAGGCTCTAAGGGTTTATAATATATAATAAAATAAAAGGAATTCTTCGGGGCGGGGTGTAATTCCCCACCGGCGGTATAGTCCGCGAGCGCAAAAGCGTTGATTTGGTGCAATTCCAAAACCGACAGTAAAGTCTGGATGAGAGAAGAAAAAGATGTGATTTTGTTCTGCATGATATTTCTTGCGGATTTCCTATAGGGAAAACAATTACCAGAACATCAGCTGAGTGATATACTCAGGGTATTTTTGTTTTGGAAAAAGCGCATTCAAGTTCAGAATATGAAAAATTCCTTTTCTATGATTATTTTTTTAAAAGGAGAGGATAAAAATGAGTGAACAGGTATTGAAAAAATCCGGTACAGTGCAAAAAGGCAGAAGCAAGGTTCGGACTATTGCGCAGGTGGCTATGTTGGGAGCTGTGGCAACAGTGTTGATGTTGTTTGAATTTCCTATTCCATTTCTGGCACCGCGTTTTATGAGCTGGACTTTAGTGAGGTTCCTGTATTGATTGGCGCTTTTGCATGGGACCTATTGCAGGAATTGCCATAGAAGCAGTAAAAATTTTGCTGAATTTTGTTTTGAATGGCACTATAACTGCAGGAGTAGGGGAGATTGCGAATTTCTTGGTGGGATGTGCCTTTTTATTACCGGCTGCTTTGGTTTATAGAAAAAAGAAAACCAGAAAGCACGCAATTTTAGGCATGATAGCAGGTACTGTAGTCATGACCACAGTTGCCTGTGTTCTGAATGCCTGGATATTATTGCCGGCTTATGGCATTGCTTTTGGAATGCCTGTGGAGACATTTGTAGAAATGGGAACAGCCATCAATGGGGCTATTGATAGTTTGTTTACCTTTGCTTTGCTTGCGGTGGGCCCCTTTAATTTATTAAAAGGACTTTTAGTGTCAGGTATTGTGCTTCTTTTATATAAAAGGATTCGGGTGATTTTAAGAGGCGATTATTCTTAAATATGGACAGAAAACAGGGAGTGCTGCATTTTGCGGTACTCCCTAAATTTGTTTATAAAGATTTTTAAACCAATTCTGCAATCCTGGTAACACCTACATAGATTTCTTGAATTTCATACCAGGTAGGATAGTCGACGACTCCAGTAACAGGAAGGCCAAAAACTTCTGAAATTCCCGTACAGCATTTTGGGTAGCTTCTCCGTAGATACCGTCCACAGCAATTTTAGGAAGAGCAGGATAAGACTGGGCAATAGCATTTAGTTGTTCCTGCATTTGCCGTACCTTTGGTCCGGAAGAGCCGATATCAAGGGGAGAACCAGGCCAGGAAGCAGGAATTCCGGCGATTTCTTCTGCGCTGTTGATATACATATTGTCGCCATAGAAGTTGCGTAGGATTTCAATGGAGGAGTATCCTTGGTCTCCAAGGTATTTCGAACCCCACTGTGTCACCCAAATAACAACAACATACAAGCATGTGAAACCCGCATAAAATAAGGGTTTTTCAGAGGTAGTAGTAGCAAATATCTACGATTTCTTCCTCTTTTTTATAGACTATCTTTTCGACAGCGCTTTTTAAGGCATCACTTTTTTCTTGATTAGAAAAATCATCACTTGTAATAATCTCATACACATTTTGGATTCTTTTTTTCATATCATTTTTAATAATATCCATATTATCTTCTGGCTCTGTATTGGTATTTTTAATTCTTTCTTCCAGATCGGCACGTTCCTTGGATAGTAGCAGCTTGTTCTCTTTGTATTCTTCCATGCTGTCTATTCCATTCATATAAGCATCTTTAATACGTTTTTCTTTACTCTCCATCTTAGCGAGTAGCCCTTCTAGAATTTTAAGTTCGCTTTTGTCCTCCACGGGAATTGGATTTTTAATTGCAAAAGATAAGTCATTGCTTAGTGTAGCTGCTTTAATACCAGCAATTACAACCGGCTCTAATTTTTTAGAGCTTATAGAGTTTTTTGCTAAGCATTTACCTTTACTGTAACCGTAACAAGTAAAATAGCAATACTGTTTATGATAACGCTTATCCGTGACAGCCTTTGCAATCATAGTACGGCCACATGCAGGGCATTTCATAATACCAGAAAGCCAATGTCGATAAGTAGAAGATGGCCTTGCCCCGGTAGGATGATATTCGTTCTTGAAACGCTCTTGTGCTGCATCAAACATTTCTTCGGAAATAATTGCCGGATGCGTCCCCTGGGTTAAAATCCATTCCTCTTTTGGCTTAATTTCATTCGTGGCATTAAGAGTTCTATTCCAGCGTATCTTTCCGCAATAAGTAGGATTCTGCAGTATATATTCAACAGACCTACGTTCAAATGGCTTTCCGTGTGAGGTTTTTGCTCCAAGTGTATTTAAGCTCCTTGCGATATCAAAGATTCCTGAATGAGCATTTACATACTTATCAAAGATATACTCCACAACTTTTGCTTCTTCTGGGACAATAACGGGAGGTTTTCCTTTGGATACAATCTGATATCCCAGAGGCGGTCTTGCCTGATAGCCTCCTTTCATGGCTTTTTCTGACATTCCACGGAACACTTCTCCGGAAAGTCGAATAGAGTAGTATTCATCCATCCATTCAATGATGCGCTCGATAAGGGAGCCAAATGGACCATCTACAAGAGGTTCTGAAACACTAACTACTTCTACGTCACACTTTCTTCGCAGTAAGGACTTGTACACAATAGATTCTTCTTGGTTCCTGGCGAAACGGCTAAATTTCCATACCAAAATCACATCAAAAGGAGATGGGTTGGACTTTGCTGTGGAAATCATGCGCATAAACTCAGGGCGGCGGTCTGCTTTTCTGCCGGAAATACCTTTTTCTTCGTAAATGTAGTCCTTGGATATTACAATATTATGTTCCTTTGCGTACTTTAAAAGTAAACGCTTTTGGGCAGCAGGAGAAAGCTCTTCCTGCTTTCCGTGGGTGCTGACACGTATATAGAGAGCACCGGATTTAAGAGTTTCTTTGCTAGACATTTTACATCACCTTCTTTATTTTATTCAAAAAGTGTATAAAAATAACAGCCCTCGAAAATATGTTCCGATTGCAGGCTGTTTCCGAAGATGATACAATATTTTATGAACGTACTATTGTATTCTTCGGAGCAGTAGTCTTATATTGAGAGAACCGTATTGATTACGGTTGCAAGGCTCGTTGGTAGCGAGTCTTGTGATTTACCGTTCCTGTGTTGGTAGCACAGGGGCGGTTTCCTTTATTTGTTATCTAATTTCTTTTGTTCGCGTTCAATCTGCTTAATACTCTTGGATGGTGTTGGCAAATCCTCAGGCATAGTTCCACCCAATCTTTCAATAGTATCTCGGACTTCTTTGCCCACATGATAGTGTGTCTTGTTTGCTTCGTTTTTTCCTTGTATATTATCACGTTTTAATCTTAGCTTCTGTTTGAGTGGCACGGAATAAATTAGCAGCAAGCTCTTCATATCCCATGTGATCTAAGATTTTTTGTGATGGTTTTAAACCTTTGTGATGATGGATAGCTTTTGCATCCATACCGCCATATAAACCACGATATCCATAATTCTGAAAGATAGCATAGTCAAGAGTTGTTTCAACGCCTGCATTTTTGGCGGCCTCTACTAATAATTTATTATGTTCTGCCATTTCGCGTCTAATAGCTAATCTTTTTTGGTCCTCATTAAGCTCTTCGAAATTATCAATCAATTCTTGCTGTCTGGTCTTTACAGCAAAATAAGTTTGGCCAAGTGCAATAACCTTTTTCCTGGAATCACCGTTTTGCACAATGAGATAGCAAGCATAACGCGATAATTTGTAGTCAGGAATCTCTTTAGATGCATTGTTGGGCATATTTATCGTTTTGTTGACCTCAACAAAATGTTCGGAAACTATATTATTGCTGTTATCGCAAGCAGTTATAGCCCTGCTGATTACTTTAAAGAAGTTACGCCACTCTGTATATTCAAGAGCTTCTTGTAAATCTCTTGCATACCAAAATTCTTCCTCATATTCATTAATGTGCTTTATAGATTCAAACAGAGATTCGGTATAATTATTTTCTTCCTCATTTGTGAGAGCTTTTCCAAGAACACGTTCATGGATTTCAGACAGTTTCTTTTCAAAATCATCCATAGATTTCATCTCCTTTAGGTTGTTTTAGATAACACAAAAGCGGTTTTTCACATTTGACAAATAATCCAGCTTGACATATAATATACTTAACAAGGGAGCCGGAAGGTGACTGCACTTCACCCGTCCCGGCGAATAAGTTTTAAACTATTAAGGAATAGCCGTCTACTTTTCTCAGGAGCAGGACGGCTATTTCTTATGTGTAAGATTCAGAATTGCAACAATCAGTAGAGCAACGCTTACGATTAGGTTTAATTCCTCGTATGTACTCATAATAATCACCGCCTTCCGTAAGGTCTCGGAATAGGTGAGAGCACGTCCCCCAGCTCCCTGGGTAAGTATATTATATTGTCAAGGTGGATTGCCCCTGTGTTGACAGGGGCGGTTTTGTCAGGCAATTAAAAGTTCCATATTTTTTTCTTTAGATCTTTCGCTCCAACGTATTGTATTTACATCATAATTAGAAAAACCATCTTCAATTCCTTTGCTTATTGAATTGGCATCATTTAATAATACAATAAGTTGGCTATCAGTTTTCCTAGAAGGTTTTGTATCATTCCAAGCGAAAAGAGCGTTACTCATAGTTGTTTTTGTTGGATTATTTATAGCTAAGCAAAGTCGTTCTGGTTTTGATTTAGAACGCTGGATTGCAAAATCATAATTATGAGAAAAGCCTGATTTTCCAGTAAATTGAACATTTTCCATGCAATATATCTCATTTTGAAGGAAAAAGTTTTGTATATCGTCCATGAAGAACGAAGTTGCTTTTGCTCTTGATGTCATGTACATATCAGTAACACGAATTAAACATTGTGTAAAAGCATGTTTACGCTGAGCAAATTCTTTTGCAGGTGCTTTAAGAATTAATTCTTGTTTAAAAAGTTGCACACCGTATTGATTTAAAATACAAGTTAATTGTTGTTTGCGATTTTTTTGTCATTTTAAAACCCGTCATTTCAAGACTATTAAGGGTATATCCATCATCTGTAAAATATATTTCATCTCCTTCTAATTTTACATAGAACTGTAAATAGTCATTATCAGTATCTAAGAAAGGAGTGTTTATTTCGTAATATTCACCTACTTTGGAAAAGGTAATTTCATTTTTTAGCCAACTAATATAATCATCTATATAACGTTGAATATCCATAGTACACCTCCTTTTTGTATTATAACAATTCTAATTGAAAATTAACAGTTGGCTTTTCGACTACGTTAAATTTTTCTAAAAATATTATAGTATTCTCAACAAAATTATCCGAAGCAATATCTTCGGCCGGGAAAGCAAAAGAGCGACCATATTCTTCAGTGTATATATGCCAATGAGAGCCTATTATTTTGGTGCCATCTGGATTAGGATGTACTTTTCCGGGGCTAATATGTAGTTCTAATAATAAAATTCCATCTTTTTTTATACGAGCACCAAGTTCATATTTCAGATGGTTAATTCTTCCTCTATAGATTTTAGTTGTAAAAATCTCCTTTTGCGATTCTCCTACTAAGTCAAATTCAAGAGAAGAACCTTTTGAAGGGAAGTTTATATTTTTAACAAGAGAACATTTTATCATATTTAACATTCTATCAGCTTTCAGCCTGTGTTAATTTTCTTTCCGTTATTCATTTGTTTCCTCCAAAAACACCAGTTCGGATAAATGGCGTTTTTTTAATAGAAAGCTAACCATGTGCACTACATTCTATTTCTTGCACATTATATTTCCGAAAATCATCTCCCGTAATATGCTTCATAGTATGTTCAAATTATTAAAACGCCGTAGCGAATTAACCTATTCTAATTCCAATAGTTCATAAAAAACTGTTTCCGGAAGAATCTCGATGTCATGTCCTTCTAGTTTTAATTTCTCGGCTTTTTTTGCTTATTGCTTTTTCCATCCTTATGGCCTTACAATAATCGTTGTTTCCTAAAATTAAGTAGTTGGTTTTTAGTTAACGGAATCCCGATTGACATTTCGACCT
>ENA-OQAA01000187-OQAA01000187.1-human-gut-metagenome-genome-assembly--contig:-NODE-187-length-44662-cov-2.640665_pt1 | contig 44662 bp, 40 predicted proteins | sample MGYA00242489_ERZ504515 | MGnify/ENA primary metagenome ERZ504515 (study PRJEB26092, sample SAMD00036237) | human gut metagenome | host: Homo sapiens | study: EMG produced TPA metagenomics assembly of... | reverse complement strand
TTCCGCCACATTTTTATTTGCGTTTCCTTCTCCCCGTGCACTATGCCCGGGGTTTTATAACCGACACTCATGTGCGGTCGGCGGTAGTTGTAGAAGTAGATGTAGCGCTCTATCACGCTCGCGGCACGCTCGATGGTCTCGAACAGCCCTTGCCTATAGAGGCGTTCCACTTTAATTATCCCATTGATACGTTCCGCCACGGCATTGTCCGTGGGCTTGTAGTCTTCCGTCATGCTGATGGCAATGCCATGCCGCCGAAGGCGCTCCACGTACGCGTCGCAACAATACTGCACGCCACGGTCAGAGTGGTGTATCAGGCCCTCCAGATTTTCACTCCCTGTCATCTCAACGGCCTGGTCTATGGCCTGCCGCAACGCCTCAAGCGTGGCTGAGGCACGCAAGCTATCAGCCAGTACCCATCCCACTATCTTATGGGAATAAGCATCCGTGACCAGATGCAGGTAACAGACGTCTCCGCCGGCAAGCGGTATATAGGTAATATCGCTAACCCACAGTTGATTGGGAGAGGTTGGGACAAAGCCCTTTATCAAGTTCTTCCACTTATGGTAACGATGGTTGGAATTGGTTGTGCCCCTGGCTTTGCGGGGAGGAAGCATCAGGCGGTGTCGACGAAGCAGCGTGTAGAAGCTGTCGCCACCGGGCATGAACCTCTCTCCGAAGAGGGCGGTGAGCATGATCCACAGCTTGTAACCACCGATACCGGGATCCTCGCCACGTATCTCACGTACGGTATCCAGCATGAGACGTTCATTCTTCACATGGCTCCCAATGTCAGCCTTGGACTGGTAATAGGCTTGACGACAATGGCCAAACAGACGGCAGGCTGGCGCTACTTTCATCTTGCGAAGCCTGACCAGTTCCGTTACTATTTGGCCCCAGGTTTTTTTCTGATGGGAATGTTAAAATACTCTTCCGCACGCGTGATCATTAAATCACGGGCCTCGGTTTCCAACCGGGAGAAGGCAAGGGCCTTCTCCAACTCCTTAACACGCTTCTTGAGTCGCGCGTTTTCATCATGGTAATCCTCTTTGCTTCGATCGCTCATATCCGTAGGGGCTTGACACGGAGCCAAAGATACCTCTTTTACCACTGATTCATACTTCGCCAGCCATTTATTTAACAAAGTTATCCCACTAATACCATGTTGTTTGCAAAAACTGGTTTTGCTCATGCCGGATTGATAATAAGAATGAAGAAGATGCAATTTCTCTTCTTCGCTGTAATGCTCATGTTTTTTGCGCATAATAATTACACATTTTATTGTTATTGAATGTGTCTACCTATATCAGCATAAGACAAACAACAATACCCCTGTATGTAAACGTTTTTAATTGACTACTTCGCATCTTATTTATAAAGCAGGTTGACCGGTTTGCGACTTAGTAATAAAAGAGGTTGACCATGTTCTATCTTATTCATGAACGAGGTTAAGCCGGACAAAATAATTAACATTGTTTGCACAAATTCATTCAACTCACGATATAAATAGGTGACCTTAGACTGGCAAGCCTCTTATTTTGGGACTATCAGCTAAAAGTCAGCCCAAAAGATTGGCAATCCTAAGACCAATACAGACTTAGCTAAGTAATATATACTGTGTTGGGCAAGTCAGTATATATTACTTAGCCAATCAGTACTACTGCCGATAGCAAGCTCATCACACAAATAAACCATCAAATGAACGTTGAGATAGAGAATTTACTCTCCCGAAACGATCTTTAGCGAATATCCTTTACCCCGAGCACTCTCTATCACCAAACCCGGAATAGGAGACAAATCCTCTTTAAGCCTTTTAGCCGTAGCGGTAAGAGCATCTTTGGACACACTTCCATCCGGCCAGATTTCTTCTTTCAGCTGATCGGACTCTATGAAATATCCTTTATGTTCTAATAAAATACAAAACAGTTTCAGCCGTTGATTTGCCAATTCGATACGATGCCTATGATAATGCAATACGCCATGTGTTTCATCGAACAAGATATCTTCTTTTATTTGTATCATCTCTTTAGGTGCTTCTTGTAGTGGCAAGATATTTATCCTTGGTCTTTTCCATGTCAAGACAATCGCAATAACCCAGAGAATAACCATTGCCAGAATCCAAAATATATTTCGCAAAAACACTTCACCTACTATATAAAGGAAAGGAAATTGAACAAACGCTTGCAAAACGATCGCCCGATTCGCTCCAAAAACAATTTCTTTTAATGGTATAAAAGATTGATAAAAAGAAGTATCCGAAGAGCTACATTCCGTCTTGTCTATAAAGGTATAACAAGTTACGGTCTGAGCCGGAATCGCATGTTCATACAAAGATGCACGAAAAGCGCTATCCAGCAAGGTTACTTGAATCGGATTCTCCATGGACAAATAATGTTGGAGCTAAAATCAGACTTCTCCTGTGAAGACATCCTCCGTGCCACCTCCTTATTATTCTTCATATGTATAATCGTATCGGCAGTCTTGATTGTAATGCTATCTCGTTCCAATCGATTAGCGCCTGAATAGGAAAAACAAAAAGCATCCCCTAAATCTTTTATCCGCCTATTTGTATCATCTTGAACTGCCCGCTGAAATAACGTTTGAGACTCTTCTTGTAATTCATACTTTACATTTTGGTATGATTTATAAAAAGACAACAAGCAAAGCATCGTCATCAGAACAAATACACTCCACTTCCAATAAAATTTCCAATTTTGCTTCTCCATAATGATTCCTCGTTGAAACTGCAAAGATACGTTTTCCATTCCTTTCTACGAATAAATTCATTCAACTCGCAAGATGAAAGATGACTATAGGTAGACTAAAGGCTTATTTTTCAACTGTCAGCTAAAAGTCACCTAAAAAGATTGGCTATCCAAAGACCAAGCCGTACGTTTGTAACAAAAATTAGAAACGACATGAAACAAATTACTTTCAAGAAAGCTTTCGCTATCATTTTCATTTGCGCCTTGTGTGCTTCGTATTTTCTTTTGAAAGAAGGAAAACAAAATTTCACAGATCTTACTTTCTCTAATATTGAAGCTCTAGCTTCCGGTGAAAGTGGATCCGGAGATTGCTATGGGGCTGGCTCTCTATCATGTAATGGAGGATATTACAAATATATATACAACCGTTAAAATAACACATGAACTACTACGTGTACATAGTTCTATTAATAGGTAGTCTGGTATCCTGTTCGGAATCCTCACGGCACTTCCCCCGCTACGAGGATTTTCCCGATGAAAAGGCATTAAATGCGCAGGTTATCCACCTAGATACCGCCTTGTTCCGCTATCCTTTCCGGGTAGCGGTCAAGGATGGTATCGCTATTATCATGGACTTGCACAACGTAGATTATTTCTTCCATGCCTTCTCTTACCCCGAATGGAATATATGACATCGTTTGGCAAACGAGGCGAGGGACCTGAAGAAATGGCATCGGCAGATTGCTTCCGATTTATCTCCAAGGATTCTATCTGGACGCTCGATGCGAACAAAATGCGAACAACCCGGTGGAAGATTGAACAAAATATGAACAACATCATCCCCGTAGAAACGATCGATATGGACAAGCGGCTGGTTAGGGCATTGGACTTTTACCCGATGGAATCGGGCTTTTTGGTATCTGACTACCTCGGTGAATATAGACAAAAGTGGACAGACCGAGAAGGGAAATGGATTCACTCCGCTAATCAGATCCCAACCGAAAATAATTATGAAGACATCGCTCGCCCCGCATTGGCGCAAGCGTGGCGAAGCTTCTTCGACTATAATCCCCAAAAAGGCATCTTGGTCATGGCAACCCAACTAGGAGAAGCATTAGAAATATACAACTTCACAGATACTACACAAACCGTACGATACGGACCTAATGGAGAACCTCAATTCGCAATCTCACAATCGGAGGGAATTCCAACGGGTATCATGGGATTCAGTGATGTTCATATCACAGACAATTTCATTTATACCGTATTTCATGGCCGTAGTTTCAAAGATATCGGGCAGGCATACCAACGAGGGGAAGATATCGAGGATGGCGGGCGATACATCTATGTATTCGACCTCAAAGGAAACCCCGTCCGGAAATACGTGCTCGACCATGCCATTTATGGTATCGACGTAGATGAGGATACGGGGACGATCCTTGCCACGGATGTAAACAGCAACGATCCGATTCTTTCATTTAAAATATAACGACAAAATATCATGAAATACTTAAATCTAATCATACTATTATTATTCCTTCTAGCTTGCCAAGACAAGAAAAAAGACGAGATCAAGCATTTAGTATCCGAATGGCAAGGAAAAGAGATACGATTTCCGAAAGACATGGTCTTTGCACGGTTTGCAACCGATACGGTAGACTTCACCCTGCCAAAATCCCCCCACAAGGTGCTGGTTTTCGTGGATTCCATAGGATGTACCAGTTGCAAACTCCAACTGCACCGATGGAAAGAACTGATTCAATACACCGACTCCATTACCCAAGGAACGGTTCCCTTCCTCTTTTTCTTCCAGTCCGATGACAAGAAAGAAATACGGTATCTATTGAAAAAAGACAATTTCGACAAACCTATCTGTCTGGATCAATCCGACAAGCTGAACGAACTAAATCATTTCCCGGCCGATGGGAGATTTCAAACCTTCCTATTGGATAAGTACAATAAGGTCGTAGTGATAGGAAATCCTATCCACAACCCGAATATCCGGGAGCTATACCTAAAAGAGGTCACCGGAAAACAACCCGCTTCACAAATACAGACCACCGTGAAAGTGGAAGAGGCATCCATACAGCTAGGAACTATCCAAATGGGAGAAAGCAAAGAAGCTGTTTTCCGATTAACAAACACAGGAAATAACCCGTTAGTCATACTAGACGCAGCTACAACCTGCGGCTGTGCCCGCCCATCTTTCGACAAACATCCCGCCAAGCCGGGAGAGATCCTTCAAGTAAGAGTCATCATGACACCGAAAGACAAAGGAGTCTTTGACGAGACGATTACCGTGAAATGCAATACGAATCAACTGATAAAATTAAACATTCGGGGGATGGCTCAATAAATAAAAAAGAAGGGAGAGCTTGCCGGATATATTGGAACGATCACAAGCAAGCCTCCCACCCCACTTTTACTCATGAAGCAGAAAGGAGGTGACACAAAAGTAGTAAATTAAATTGAAAGAGGAATTCGAGAATATCCTTATCTTGCAGAAGAATAGTAAGCAAGAGATTAAATTCTCAAAAACATAAACTATAAAAAAGAAATATCATGAGAAAAAAGATTTTAGGAATAGCCGTAATGGCAGTCGTAGCAGTAGCTGCGGCATGGAACATCAACCAGAGTGAAAACGAGATTAAACTCTCTGATTTAGCGCTTGACAATGTGGAGGCATTGGCTAGTGGGGAAGGTGGAAGCGGATATTGCAGTTACTCTGGGGGAGGATGTATTATCAAATATTCCGATGGGACATCCACTTACATACCGGGACGTTGGAACTAAAATTTAATCAAAGGAGGGTGTGCCAAAACGAAAAAAATCACAATGGAATACAGTCGGTAAATCAATGGAATGCAGATGTTTTCTCATTGATTTTTAATTTGTATTTCATAGACTCTAGGTATCTTGAGCAAGAAGAAAATGTGTTCAATCCCTTAATTTGGCATGCCTCCTTAAAAAATCAGTATCATGAAGAAATACATTATCTTACATCTTTCACTCATCCTATTAGTATTCATCGCTTGTACCGATGATCAAAAACAAGATGACAAAAACATAACCTTCCAGAGAAGTGATTTCAAAGTCCGAAAATCACTATCCGGAAAAACTATTGAATTTGACAGTCTTATTTTACGACCTTCACAAATCCAATTATTCGACTCCTTCCTAGTTACTTGCAATCAAGGGGCGGAAAAACAATTCCACATCTTCAACCTCAATACGGCACATAAGGAAGGAGAATGTATCCCTGTAGGACAAGGGCCTAAAGAGATGATGACACCATGTTTCGTCAATCGGAACGATTCCGTAGTCATTTTTGATATGATGACCTCTACGATTTTCACTTACTCTATCCCGGAATTTACCAGTGGAAAAGAACCGGAATACGCCAGCCGTATCTCCCTAGATACAAAACCGCTATGGAGCAATATTCGAAGCTTGGGCAACGGGTTCTTAGGCGTATCCTATCAAGAGACGAGTCCTGGATTCCTTTTTGATCAAACAGGTAAGAAAACGATGGATTTCGGTACTTATCCTAAAACTGAGCAGGAGTATACTCCTGCCGAATTAATCAATGCGTTTCGGGCAGACCTAACCACCAACCGAAAAGAGAAGGTTGCAATCACTCACTACTTCACTGATTTAATTTGCATCTATAACGTGAACGGGACCTTGGAAAAACAATTACGGGGACCGGATCATTTCGCATCTGTTTTCAAAGAATTTAGGGATGGAGACATTATCGGAAGTAAAGCGAGCCCGCAAACTTATAGAGACGCTTTTTATAGTCCTGTAAACGTGGGGAATAGTTTATTTGTTCTTTATAATGGAAAATGGTGACAGAGCTAATTACAATATATTATGTCAAAGAAATTATTTGTTAATCGGGATGGGACGGTAGCCTTGAATGCCATTACACATTTAGACCAAGGAGTCTCCTCCATCGCTGTAGACAATCAAAAACGGAAGATCTATGGTATCAGTGATGATCCGGAATATCATATCGTAGTGTTCGACTATTGATGACTGATATCCAAAGAATTTGGATTTAGGAAATGAGGCATAAACATAAAAGAATGGGAATAGAAAAACGTATATACAAAACAAATATAAATCAGATGTTACGATATCTGACACTTATATTTTATGGGGTATTTGGTATTGGTTGCATATACGCATTCTTCCTCATCTTCTGTTTCAGCACGTTCAAAATCCCTTCCGATTCCATGGAGCCTCAACTCCAAACCGGAGATCAAGTATTAGTAAACAAATGGATAGCCGGACCTAGGCTATTCAATATTTTCGCATCTATGAAAGGGAAGCGGGTAGATATATACAGAGTACCCGGAGTCGGGCAAATCAAACGGAATGATATTCTCGTATTCAACTACCCGCATCCCTATTCATGGGAGCGGATCGAAATGCACATCATGCAATATTATATCAAACGCTGCCTCGGGTTACCGGGAGACTCCATCCGGATCGAACAGGGATCTACCGAAACAACCATACAAAAGAGCCTTTGGGGAATGTGGAAAGTCAAGCGAACCTATCCAGACAAAAAGCGGATCGGATGCCGGACGGTGTCTACCGTTGTTTCCCTTTTGATTCTACATTCAATTGGAATGTTCATGATTTCGGTCCTTTGTATATCCCCCGAAAAGGGATAGAATTACCGTGAATCAAACAAATTATAAGCTATACAAACAAATGATCGAGTGGGAATCAAAAGATTCCCTATCGTGGAAAGATAGTAAAGTTTATATAGGAGACAAACAGGTAAGACAATACCGGTTCCAAAGCAACTATTACTTCGTGGCCGGAGATAAGACAGAAAACTCTAGAGATTCCCGTTATCTCGGACTTATACCGGAGGAATTTATCGTAGGGGTAGCTTGGAAAGTGTGGAAATCCGTTGACCCTTACACGGGGGAATACAGAAAGGGACGTTTTTGGAAAAATATTCGAAACAATTGAAGAATTATGAATAAGCTTATTTTATATGTATGCGCTTGGATCTGTCTGCACTCTTGCGGTTTCTCAAAAAGCCAAGAAGAAAGTATGTTGGAATATGCGTTGTCGCAAGCCGGCGATAACAGGAAAGAGTTGGAATATGTCATCAAATACTATGAAGGGGATTCATTAAAAAGAGAGGCCGCCCGCTTTTGATACGCAATATGGTCTATCATTTCGGATATGAGAAGCGAGAGAGGGTATCAGACATCACCACCCTATCCTCGGACTATCTAATCCGTAATATCGAGCTGGCGTTTCAGGCGTGGCCCAAGCCCGGAATAAATCGGTAAGTTTCGAGAATTTTTGCAGGTATATACTTCCTACCGGGGGTTATACGAACAGCCCTCCGGTTTACGTGAGGAGCTGATGCGGACGTACCTCCCTTTGCTGGATAGTTTGCATATTGATAACACGTACGATGCGGCCGTGAGGTTACAAAAGATACTACGAACCCGAGTCACCTATCAAACGGAGATACCCATCCACTATCCAACCGCAGAGGAGATCCACCGGACAGGGGTTGGACGTTGTGATGGGGTAGTCTTGTATGGTATCCAGCTGATGCGTGCGGCCGGTATTCCCACTGTAGCAGAACATACGATCTGGACTCGTAGGAACGGGGAACATTATTGGTGCGCATTCTTAAACGAGGATGGGCGATTCCTACCTTTCGCTCCGGAGTACGAAGCCCGGATTCCTTGATCTACAACCTAACCAAGCCGTTCTTGACCCCGGCCAAGGTTTACAGATACGGATTCGCCCCCTTACATCCGGTAACGACCGAGTCGACCGATGAATACCGTACGTTCTTAAAAAATCCGTTATTGACCGCTGTCACGGAGCAATACCTACCACCTGTCGCAGATATCCATACGACTTGCGACCTCCCGGTGAGATCAAAAAGAGCACCTATTTACCTCTGTACCTATAATCATGGTAACTGGAGGCCTTTCGCCATGAGCGAACGGATCGGCAACCGCTGTACCTTCCCGAAGATCGTAGGCGATGATGTGTTTATCATCGCCGAATATGACAAAGAGGCTTATGGCTCACTACGCTTCATCACATCCCCTTTCCATGTGAGCAATACGGGGATCATCACGAAAATTAAGCCCGATCCGGCCCGAACCGATTCCATCTTTATCGCCTCGGACAACCCGTATCAACAGCAAGTGCCGTATACACTCGCTTATTGGGAACAGGAACAGCAGTGTTTTAAAAACGGATATTTCCCGACAGACACGATACCCGGTGGCATCCTCATTCGCAAGATACCTAAAGGGAGCCTGTTGAAAGCGATGATCTCGCGACCGGAAAAGGCTGCGGAAGATCGTATCTTTTTGGTGGAAAACGATACGGTAAAAAGATATTAACCATGAAAGAGCTGTTGAAACTCGGCGTATATACCCTACTCGGGACACTTTTGCTGAGCGCCCCTTTCGCAGGATTGGGAATGCTATCCACACACTTGGTGACAGAGAAAACCTTTTGGATTCAACTAATCGCCCTGTTCTTATCCGCCGTGTCCCTACAAGGTTTGTGGTTGAATCCAAGCAAGGGGCTGTGCCCATGGACTTACGTGGATATCCTCCCCCTTTCCCTCTTGGGCTTATCCTCCTCTCTTATCCCTACTCCATACACCCGGAGCCGGAAAAGCTCCTGTTTATCGGACAAATGGTTGTCTTGTGGTATCTGCTTCGGCAGGTGTTCCATGAATATCCGGTGCTCATAGGATATTTTTCAATGTTCTTTATCGCGACAGGCCTTATAGAAGCCATCTGGGGCTTCCGTCAATTACAGGGATGGGCCTATTCGAACCATTCCCTGTTTCGGCTGACCGGCTCTTTTTTCAATCCGGGGCCTTATTCCGGATATTTGGCGATCACATTACCGGTGGCTCTTGGCATCTTGCTGGAACAGTCCAAACGAAATATGCCCTATTACCTGTCCATGGGATGTATAGGCACAGCGATCGTTGTACTTCCTGCGGGAATGAGCGATCGGCATGGATAGCGGTGGTCGTTTCTTGCGCCTGGGTATATGCCTGTACCGCCTTGACAGGAAACAGGCAGCGACCAGACTGAGACAACACAAAAGGTGGTATATCATAGGCGGTATCCTAGGCGGCATATTGCTTCTTGGCGGGAGCGCATCACTCTATACATTAAAGAAAGATTCGGCAGACGGAAGGTTTCTGATGTGGAAGATCACGACGAAAGCGATACAAAAACAACCGATTACAGGTACCAGCCTAGGTGGGTTCCCTGCCGCTTACGCTGAAACACAAGCGGAATACATGGCTTCGGGAAAAGCGACTGAACAGGAAAAGTTGGTTGCCGGATGCCCGGAGTACGCATTTAATGAATACTTGCAGATTGGATTAGAACAGGGTTAGTAGGATTAGCCCTATTTATAGGCTGGCTGGGGCTTCTATTTTATAAAGGAATAAAGAACAAAAGGTATGCTTGTTGCGGGGGATTGATGTCTCTGGCTATATTCGCCTTCTCTTCTTATCCATTGCAATTGCCGGAGTTTTGGGTAGTATTGATATTCCTAGGGGTGATGAGCGTAACACCGGACAAGGATGAGATCCGTGAGAACCAAGCCGAATCAAATGGCCATAGATGGGGCAAACAGATATTTTTTATGGGAATCGCTATTCTTGGAATTGGTTTGTTCTGGATGCAAAAAGATCATTATAAGGCTTATCAACAATGGAATAAGGCGCAAATGTTTTACAATAATAAAGCTTACGAAGCGGCCTTGGAGGTATATGAACCTTTGTATCCATTATTGAAGCATAAACCGGAATTCCTTTTCGAGGTCGCTCAATGCCTAAGCAAGACCGGACGATACGAGAAAGCGAATGGATATCTGGAAAGAGCTGTCTTATTAAGCTCCGATCCCATGCTTTATTACGTAATGGCTAAAAATGAGCAGTGTTTAGGTGAATACCGACAAGCGGAAAAGCACCTGTTACATGCCATTGATATTTTACCGGAACGTATCTATCCGTATTATCTGTTAATGAATCTTTATACGGAACCATCTTATTTTCAACCTGCAAAATTGAAAAAGGCGATTGATTCCGTATTAACTAAGAAACCCAAAGTGGAAAGTTCCGCTATTAAAGAAATGAAAGAGAAAGCACGAAGTATGTTAAACAACACATCAATATGAATACAATATCCTTATTTTTATAGCAATTACGACTACATCGTAACAATAAATACTTATATTTGCGAATGACAAATTGTACAAACCGATCAATCATACGAGTATGAAATACTATAAATTGTTGACCTTTACGCTTTTATTCTGTTTAAGCGCATGCGGCGGAGAAAAGAAAGATACAGATACCACACAGGATTCCGTAGAGACCGTATTGCCGGATGAGGCGAACGAAGTCACGATCATGACATTGAAGCAAACGGAATTTAATCATGAGTTGATAAGCAATGGTAAACTGTCCGCTCGCAAGTTGGTGGACTTACGGTTTGAGTCGGCGGAACCCATCGCCCGTATCTACGTGAAGAACGGAGACCGGGTAAACAAAGGACAGAAAATAGCGGAACTCGCTACTTTCCGGCTCACGAACAAAACAGCGCAAGCCAAAGATGCCCTAGAGAAAGCGAGGCTTGAATTAAAAGACGTATTGATCGGTCAAGGATATATGCTGGAAGACTCAGCGAAAGTCCCGCCCGCAACGCTCAACCTAGCACGGGTAAAAAAGTGGATATGATCTGGCGCTCGCCCAATATCAACTTGCCCAATATGAGGAACAGAATGCGACGCTAATCGCGCCTTTCGACGGTATTATCGCAAACCTTTTCGCTAAACAAGAGAACGTGGTGTCTACGACGGACGCATTCTGTACCGTTATCGATCCTCATAGTCTGGAAGCCTCTTTCACCGTATTGGAAAGTGAGTTGCCGCTTATCCAAAACGGAGATAAAGTGGAAGTTACCCCTTTCGCCACCACCAGCTTAAAGACTGAAGGACGTATATCCGAGATCAACCCGCTAGTGGATGAGAACGGGATGGTACAAGTGAAAGCGGCGGTAAACGACAAAGGTAAATTATTCGAAGGCATGAATGTACGGGTTAGCGTACAACGCTCGCTTGGGAAGCAATTGGTCGTACCTAAAACGGCTGTGGTATTACGTTCCGGAAAACAAGTCGTATTTACTTTAGTTGATGGGCACGCTTATTGGAACTACGTGCGCACCGGACTGGAAAACGCGGATAGTTATACCCTTTTGGAAGGATTGAAAGAAGGGGATGTCGTGATTACAAGCGGCAATATTAATCTGGCGCATGAGTCACCGGTCAAGGTAATTGAAAATTGAGAATTGAGAATTGAAAATTAGTTGCGTATGATTCGCTTCCTGCTACAACGTCCGATAGCGGTATTGATGGCTTTTACGGCTTGCTTTATCGTGGGGTTGGTGACTTATTTCACCATACCGGTCTCCTTATTGCCTGATATCGCCATACCTGAGATTACCGTTCAGATATCCGGACAAAATACATCCGCACGGGAATTGGAAAACACCGTCGTGAAGCCGGTCCGTTTGCAATTGATGCAAGTGGCAGGATTACGGGATATCCATAGCGAGACTCGTGATGGAGCGGGTATTATCCGCCTTAGCTTCGACTTTGGCACGAACACGGATCTTGCTTTATAGAGGTCAATGAGAAAATAGACGCCGCCATGAATTACCTGCCCCGTGAGGTAGAACGTCCACGGGTAGTCAAGGCGAGCGCTACGGACATTCCGGTGTTTTGCCTCAACCTCACACTCAAGACAATTGAAAATGATGCCGCTTTCCTCGATCTTTGCCAATTCGCGGAAACAGTGATCAAACGAAGGATTGAACAGTTGCCGGAAGTGGCGATGGTGGATATCACGGGCATATTAGGACGGCAATTACAGATCGTACCGGATATGAAGCTCTTGGATATGGCTGATATTACGTTAAATGATTTGGAATCAGCCTTGTCTGCCAATAATATAGAGCCGGGAAGCATGACCGTACGGGATGGTTATTATGAGTACAATATCAAATTTTCTACCTTATTACGTACACCGGAAGACGTACAAAATATCTATATCCGTAAGAATGACCGGATCTTCCAGATAAAAGATCTGGCAAAAGTAGCTGTCGTACCAGAAAAAGAAACCGGCTTATCGCTAGCCAACGGGGAAAGGGCCGTCACGTTAGCCGTTATCAACAAGCGGATGAGAATATGGACAATATGAAAGAGGCGCTTGCCGAGGTTACCGATTATTTCAAGTCTATTTACCCGGATATTGAATTTACGATCACAAGAAACCAGACCGAGTTATTGGATTATACGATCTCCAACCTCAAGCAGAACCTATCGTTAGGTTTCTTATTTATCTGCATCGTGGCGATCCTTTTCCTCGGAGACGTAAAAAGCCCGGCGGTAATCGGACTAAGTATGGTAGTCAGTATCATCATTAGTTTCTTGTTCTTCTACCTTTTCAATATGTCCTTAAATATCATCTCCCTATCCGGATTAATTCTGGCATTGGGTATGATGATAGACAGCTCCATCATCGTGACGGAGAATATAGCGCAATACCGGGCAAAAGGAGATAATCTGGAAGAAGCGTGTATAAAAGGGACCACAGAAGTAATCACCCCCATGCTTAGTTCCACATTTACCACGATCGCTGTATTCGTTCCGCTGGTATTTATGAGTGGTATAGCGGGAGCGATTTTCTTCGATCAGGCGTTTGCCGTTACGGTTGGTTTAATGGTCTCTTATTTCACCGGAATCATGTTACTGCCTGTACTTTACAAATTAGTTTACAGCATACCGGAGATCAAGCATTCCTTTTTCAACCTGAAAATAAACAATTTGATCAAGGAGCATACGCTGGACCGGTTCTATGACGGAGGGGTTGATTTCATATTCAGGCATAAGACCACTAGCCTACTATTTGTAGCTGTCACCATCCCCCTTTGCGCAATCCTATTCTATATGATCCCCAAAAGCCGGATGCCGGAAATCGATCAGAATGAGTTAATCGCACATGTTGAATGGAATGAGAACATCCATATTGATGAGAATAGAAAGAGAGTCACCGAATTATTTGGTGAGGCCGATCGGTTAGGTGCGCAACACACGGCCTATATCGGACAGCAACAATTCCTGCTAAACCGAGACAGGGAATTATCCATCTCGGAAGTAGAGCTTTATTTCAAGACAGAAGAGACCGATGCTATCGCTCCTTTACAACAAGAAATCTCCGCTTGGGTAAAGCGAAATTACCCGACAGCCGTATTATCGTTCTCTCCGCCGGAGACTGTGTTTGAGAAACTGTTCGTAACCGGTGAGGCCGATATCGTAGCCGAGTTCTATGCCCGTAACAAAGAGCAAGCTCCGGATGCCCCTACTTTGCAAAAACTAGAGAAAACACTAGAGAGTAAGACCGGTCTCGCTCCCGTTGGCGTAGCTTTCGAGAATCAATTAAACATATCCATAGACCATCAGAAACTATTACTTTATAATATCTCCTATGAAGAGGTCTACCGGGTACTTAAGACGGCCTTCAAGGAAAATGAAGTCGCTACTTTACGCTCTTATCAACAGTATTTACCGATCACGCTAGCCGGAAACGAGCAAACGGTCGATCATATCCTACATAATACGTTAATCCGTACGCAACCGGACGAAAACCAAAAGACGAATCATGTCCCTCTTAGTGCAGTAACAAAAATTACTCCCGGAGAGGATTTGAAGATACTCACCGCTGGAAAGAACGGGGAATATATTCCTTTTAGCTTCTATCAAGTAGAGAATGACGGAACAGTTAATGGAAAATATTCGGGAGCTCGTCCGCAGCGAATCCAAAGATAAGACGAATTGGGACATCGATTTCTCGGGAAGCTTCTTCTCGAACCAACAAATGCTGAATGAACTGGTCGTCATCTTGTTCATATCCATTCTCTTGATGTACTTTATCTTAGCGGCGCAATTCGAGAGCTTCTTGCAGCCCTTGATCGTCCTGCTGGAAATACCTATAGACGTAGCCGCCTCCTTACTGGTATTATGGATATGCGGGCATACCTTAAACCTGATGAGTGCTATCGGTATCGTGGTAACTTGCGGTATCATCATAAACGACTCTATCTTGAAACTGGACGCGATCAATGAGCTTCGGAAAGAAGGTGTACCCTTGATGGAAGCGATCCATGAGGCGGGTCGTCGCCGTCTGCGCCCGATTATCATGACCTCATTGACAACTATATTCGGTATGGTACCGCTACTATTCACGTTCGATATGGGTAGTGAGTTGCAAAAGCCACTCTCCATTGCCATGATCTCGGCGATGCTGATCGGTACGGTAGTCAGTTTATTTATTATCCCTTTGGTTTATTGGTTTATCTATAGGAGACATGCATTATGAAAAAAAGATACAAGAGGACATTCCTAGTTTTATACGCGTTCTGTTCGCTATTAGCCGAAGGAGTATCGGCCCAATCGCTCGTCCTTTCCCTTGAGAAGACGATCTCATTGGCCGCCGATAGCTCGCTGGAGGCTTTTCGTACGAAAAACCTATTCTTGTCCGGCTACTGGGAGTTTCGTAATTACAAAGCGGAGCGACTGCCTAGTCTTACATTGAATATCACACCCGCCGAATATTACCGGGATATCACGAAACGATACGATTCAGAAAAAGACATTGACGAATACCGTAAGCAACAGTCCTTTTATGCGGGAGGAAACTTAAAGATCAAGCAGAACTTCGATATGCTGGGTGGTAGTTTCTTCGTGGATACGGATCTGGGGTATATGCGCTATTTCGGCTCGAATACTTATAATCAGTTCACCTCCGTTCCAATCCGTATCGGATACAGCCAAGATTTATTGGGATACAATCCTTTCCGGTGGGAGAAGAAGATAGAGCCTCTAAAATATGAGAAAGTAAAGAAAGAGTTGCTTTATAATATCGAGACCGTCAGCGAGCAAGCCACCACTTATTTTTTCTCTTTAGCCATGGCTCAAGTAGAATATGATATGGCCAAAGAAAATGTAGCGACAACCGATACGTTATACCGTACCGGCCAAGAGCGGCATAAGATCGCGGCTATTAGTCAAGCGGATTTACTGACACTCAAGCTGGATGCGATCAATGCCCGCAATACGTTACAAAACGCCGATATAGCCTTGAAGCGAGCCATGTTCAGCTTGGCCTCGTATTTGAATTTCGATAAGAATACGGAGATACGGCTTCGTCTGCCGTCACGCCCCCATGATATGGATATTCCGGTGGATCAAGCATTGACGTTAGCCCGGGAGAATAACCCCAAGTTTCTGGAAGTGCGGCAAGAGGTGTTAGAGGCCGAGCAACAAGTGGATAAGACCAAAAAGGAAACCTTATTCAACGCTTCCTTGAATGCCAGTATCGGTTTCAATCAAGTAGCGACCCAGTTTAAGGAAGTTTACAAGAATCCGCTGCAGCAGGACTTGGTATCGATATCTATCTCTATTCCCCTTATAGACTGGGGAGTACGGAAGGGTAAATACAATATAGCCAAAAGCAATCTAAATGTTACGCAAATATCCGCACGGCAGACAGAAGTCACTCTGGAGGAAGACGTAATCATACTGTCGGCGATTTCAATGTACAGCAAAACCTGATCGCCAGCGCCGAAGAGGCTTTGGACATCGCGATCATGGCCTATAACGAGACCAAGCAACGTTTCATGATCGGCAAAGCGGATATCAATAGCCTTACGCTCTCCTTGAACCGGCAGCAGGAAGCGCAACGTAATTATATCACGGCCTTGCAAAATTATTGGTTGAGCTATTACAAAATACGTAAGCTCACCTTACATGATTTCGAGACAGGCATCTCATTAGCCAACGAATTTGATTACGAGCATGGGTTCTAAGCCGAACATATCATCCTTTACGATCATCGTCACCTTCCTCTGTATCGCATTGGCGGGGATCGCCTTCGTGCCTTTATTGCCGATCAAGCTATCTCCCTCCCGTACGCTGCCGAAATTAAGTATCAGCTATCATATGCCCTCCAACTCAGCGAGGGTTATCGAGATGGAGGTAACCTCCCGGTTGGAGGCGATGCTTGCCCGTATCAAAGGAATCAAAGAGATCTCCTCGACCTCGGGAAACGGATGGGGAAGGATTACCTTAGAACTAGATAAACATACGAATATAGATGCCGCACGTTTTGAGGCATCAACCATTGTAAGGCAGACGTGGCCGGACCTTCCGGAAGAATTAAGTTATCCGATTTTAGAGATGAGCCGTCCGGACGACAAGGAATCACGCCCATTCATGAGTTATACCTTGAACGCTTCCGCTACCCCGATATTCATCCAGCGATTCGCCGAGGATCAGATAAAGCCCCGGCTTAGCAGCGTGCAAGGTATTTATCGTATCGATGTTAGCGGGGCAACCCCTATGGAATGGCGCTTGGAATACGATAGCCGCCAGCTACGGGATCTGGGGATCACGATAGAGGATATCCAATCGGCGATCAGCCAATATTACAAAAAAGAGTTCCTTGGAACCGCTAATATGGGACAAGGAGATACCGGCAAGGAATGGATTCGTCTGGCGTTAATGCCGGAAAAGATCACGAATGGGTTCGAACCATCGCATATCACCGTCGCAAACAAAGATGGTAGCTTAATCCGGCTGGATCAATTGATAAAGGTAACCCGGCAAGAAGAGGCCCCACAAAGTTACTACCGGATCAATGGTTTAAACTCTATTTACCTGTCTATCCGTGCGGAAGAGACTGCCAACCAGTTGCAATTAGCCAAGAAAGTGAAGGAAGAAATGGAACATATCCGCACCTTGCTTCCTCCCGGTTACGAGATCCATACCAGTTACGACGCTACCGAATTATCCAAGAAGAATTGGATAAAATCTACGTCCGTACAGGCTTGACCATCTTGATCCTCTTGCTCTTCGTTCTGCTGATTACCCGGAATGTACGTTATCTGTTCTTGATCATCATCAGTTTAAGTATCAACTGTGTATAGCCGTTATCCTTTATTATTTATTAGGGTTGGAGATGCAATTGTACTCGCTGGCGGGTATCACGATCTCTCTCAGCTTGGTGATCGATAATACGATCGTGATGACTGATCACATCCGGCACCATCATACCGGAAAGCTTTCTTGTCTATTCTGGCGGCAACTTTGACGACTATGGGTGCCTCGTGATTATCTTCTTCTTGGATGAGAAGATACGGTTGAATTTACAAGATTTCGCCGCTGTCGTGATCATTAATCTGGCCGTATCTTTGTTCATCGCATTATTCTTGGTTCCGGCATTGATCGATAAGATGAATTTGCACCCGAAGAAAGCCGCTTCTTCTTCCCCAAAAGCTCGGAGTCATTGGAAACAACATCCGGTGGTCCGTCCGATACGGTCGTTCATACACCGTTTCCCAGTCTATTTCTCTCATTATTACCGGGCGCAGATCCGTTTCCTTTGCAATTGGAAAAAGCTGGCTTGCCTTATTCTAGTACTGGCTTTCGGACTACCGATATTTTTATTGCCAGAGAAGATCGAGCCGGAAGAGAAGGATCTATCCGCAAGGGACTCTTTGTGGATCGCCCGCTACAATGAATTCGCGGCGAAAGATATTTGGAAGGAAACGATAAAACCTATCGTCGATAAGAGTTTGGGAGGAACCTTGCGCCTATTTGTCCAAAAGGTATACGAGGGAAGTTATTTTACCCGGAATGAAGAAACGGTATTAAGTATCAGCGCTTCCATGCCGAACGGTACGACCCTTGATCAAATGAACCACTTGATCAACCGAATGGAGGCTTACTTGAGTACCTATAAGGAAATACGGCAATTCCAGACCAGTATCTATAACGCACGTCAAGCCAGTATCAACGTCTATTTCACCCGTGAGAACGAGCGAAGTGGTTTCCCCTACACCTTGAAAAGCAGGGTGATTAGCAAAGCGTTGGAATTAGGTGGTGGAAGTTGGGGCGTATGGGGACTTATGGACCAAGGTTTCAGCAATGATGTCCGTGAGAACGCAGGTTCTTTCCGGATCGAGATGTACGGATATAATTATGACGAGCTATACGAATGGGCGGAGAAACTACGGGAGAAATTGCTTACGTATCGCCGTATCAAGGAAGTATTGATCAATTCCGAGTTTTCTTGGTGGAAGGATGATTATCAGGAATTCTACTTCAACTTGAATAAATCCCGTATGGCGCAAGCGGATATATTGCCTATCGATTTATTCGCGTCTATCCGGCCTGTTTTCGGTAAAGATATCTACGCAGGTACCATCGTCGTTGATAACGAGACGGAAAAGCTAAAACTTTCTTCCCGCCAATCAAAGGAGTTCGATATCTGGAGTATGCAATATGTACCTCAAACCATCCGTGATAAATCCTATAAGTTGTCCGAACTCGCTATCGTCGAGAAAAGCCAGACCCCTCAACAGATAGCGAAAGTAAACCAGCAATACAGCTCTGCCTGCAATATGAATATATCGGAGCTTCCTCACAAGGCGAGAAGATACAGAAAAGGGAACTTAGAGAGTTTAAAAAGATCCTGCCTATGGGGTATACGGCTAAAGCGGAAAAGAACTATTGGTCATGGGATCAGAAAGATAATAAACAATATGCGTTATTATTCTTGATCATCGTTATTATTTTCTTTACGACCAGTATCTTGTTTAATTCCTTGAAACAACCGCTGGCGGTCATTTTTGTCATACCGATCTCTTATATCGGGGTATTCCTGACCTTCTATTGGTTCAAACTGAACTTCGACCAAGGTGGATTCGCCTCCTTCGTTTTATTATGCGGTATCACGGTAAACGCCAGTATCTATATCTTAAACGAATATAACCAAATTCGGGAACGGATACCCGCTATTTCCCCAATCCGTGCTTATCTAAAGGCATGGAACGCCAAGATCACGCCGATTTCCTAACCGTTATATCGACCATACTCGGATTTATCCCGTTCATGCTAGGCACCGATAAAGAAGCCTTTTGGTTCCCGCTCGCCGCCGGAACGATAGGCGGCCTTATCATGTCTATCCTAGGCATCTTCTTTTATTTACCGATATTTACGCTGAAAAAAAGAACGGCATTAAACAGGAATACGTATCTTTAACGGATAAATCGTTAATCAAATTCATTAAACTTATGAGACACATAAATTATTTAGTATTGCTTCTGGTAGCTTGCTGCGTAGGTGCTTGCAGTTCCCCGAAAAATGATACGAAAGATGCTTATCCGATGTTCTGGACTTGGTTGGATTACCAGCCCGGAATGAATTTCGACTCCATCTGCACGATCATGAATGAGGCGGGGATAGACGGTGTCATGCTAAACGCCCCTACTCCGGATGATTATCGGGCCGCTATTCCCATCGCCCAAAAACATGGGATAGAGGTCTACGCTTGGTTATGGACGATGAATCTGGAACATGACCGAGACGCTATCTTAAAAGAACATCCCGAATGGTTCAGCGTAAACCGTAACGGACAAAGCTTGGCCGATACGACCGCTTACGTGGATTACTACAAATTTATGTGCCCAGCCTTACCCGAGGTACGGGAGTTTATCAAGAAGAAAATAGAGGCTTACTGCGAGGTAGAGGGTTTGAACGGTATCGCTATCGATTACAACCGTTTCGTGGACGTTATCCTGCCGACTACCCTTTGGCCGAAATACGGTATCGTGCAAGATCAAGAATATCCGCAATGGGATTTTGGCTATCACCCGGCTATGATCGAGAAGTTCAAGGCCGCTTACGGATATGATCCAAGGGAACAAGAAGATCCCTCGCAAGACGAGAAATGGCTTCAATTCCGTTGTGACCAGATTACCGAGGTAGCCAATATGATCGCCGACGTGGTTCACTCCTATGGAAAGAAAATGGCAGCCTCTCCTTTCCCAACCCCCAAGATGGCGTCCAAAATGGTTCGTCAAGACTGGGGTAAATGGAATCTGGACATTGTCTTCCCCATGGTATACCATAACTTCTACACGGAAGATATTAGTTTTATCTCAGACTGTATGATAGAGGATGTTCGGGATAAGAACCCGAAAACAACGCTTTACTGCGGCTTAATGGTTTCAGACGATATGCAAGCCAGCATGGACGCCGCGCTAAATCATGGGGCGGAAGGAATCTCTATCTTTACCGTATCCGCTTTACGCACTCCGGAAAGCCGTGCGATGTTCAAGGCTTATGCGGATAGTGTTCGTGCGGTTCGTGCCGAGAACAATGGGTGAATCCGGCTTTATCCAAGAGTACCAAAGTAACGAATCCTTTCGAGAACATGGATATCTTGAACATGATAAACGCAAAGATCAAGGAGCTCGCCAACGTGCCTATTCCGAATATCGCCGATTATAAATTGGTGAACGAAAAAGGTGCCACGAAATACTACGAGGTCAAAGAGCTAAACACAGGAAAAACATTCTGCGTAGACTTTTACTTCTACGGAGGTATTCTTTCCGGATGGAATGTTACGGTTAAATAAGTACTTGATAATAGCTATTTTTATGCGGCCTACCTCGTAATTCATGAGGTAGGCCGCACGCGTAAACACCCCTATTCCAGAACGCCGAAACAAACAATCACCTTTAACAAGAATACTTAATAAAGCCCGACGAGACGGCCTATTGGCAGATCATCAGCCCGAGACACCTCGCCTCATTGAAGGGAACTTGCCCTTATTACCGTCCGAACAAGAAAGTACGCTATGCCGCGGGATTCGTAAGCCTATTGGAGAGCTTGCCGCACAAACAGATGCTCTCCGTTATCCCGGGACTCATGAGGCACTTCAGCCGGCGTACTTACTACCGTGTCCGCAAGGGAGAAAGGCCGCTCTCACCCTCCGAGCAACAGGTCGTATTGAATGCGCTCAAACGCTGTGGGGTAAAAGAGCCAAAAGGTTTCGACGCTTATTTCTAGGAGTACGACTGGTAAACCAAGGAAGAGAGGCTTGTGCCACTACCCATGTTACGAACGTGCCAATAGCATGGCACATCATTGGCACCACAAAGTACTATTAATAAAGCAATTGGATTGATATCACGGAGTCACCTCCCAGCATTTCCATCCTTTGTTGGCACAGATATATACAATGTAGGAACGGACATGGTAGTACGGGAACTTCTCCTTGGTATCCTTGGCGTAGGCGAGTACTTGCGCCACGTCCTCGGGACGGGGATCGCTGAGCGCCAGCATGCGCTCCACCTCCTTCGCCTTGAAATACTTGAATTCCACCAACCGGTCATCCTTGTAATAGTCCGTACCGGGGATACCGGGTCATCTCGAAATCCGAACGGCCCGCCGAATTGTTCTGCTCGATGGCGAACGTATAGTAGCTGCTCAGGTAACGGGAACAAAGCTCGAAAGAAGGAGCAACGGATGAAATTCTCGTTGATCTTGTCGAACACCTGCGCCGGGAACTGCCCGAGGTATTGCTCGAAGTAGTTTTGTACCAGCGGCTCGAAACGACGCTCTTCCGTGAAACGCTCGTAAGTAGGCACATAGCGTTGGGCGTTTCCCTCTATATGATTCATCTCGTTGTAATAGTCCATGTAGATGCTGCGCATCGTAAGGTTGGGTAGCACCATGCGGTAATTATTCCGCAGCGTGGTCATACCCAGATAAAAGAGGCTGACCGGATAGAAGTTCTTGTCGAAGAATTTCCTCTTGTTGAACTTGCTCGACAGGTCGGAAACGTTATAGGATAACTCGTCGTCAATCACCAACGCATCCAGCATCTCCTTGGAGTTCTCTTGCGAGAGGGTCAAGCGACGGATCCAACCGATATCCGTACGCAGGTTCTCATCCACCAGCTCACTCGGGATCATACCATCCATCGTGGCGAAGTTCTTAAAGAAATAGGTCAAGATCGTGGAATTGAATAAAGCTCCGCGCCAGGACGGAAGCGATAGCCGTCATAGTTATTCACGATCAGTTGCCAAAGTTCCTCAAAAGAGTCCTGCCCCGTGCCATACTTCTTCAACACGTATCCCAGATAAGCGCTCGCTTCCTCATACGTAAAACCAAGCATATCCAGAAACCTCGGATGCAAGGTCAAGATCTCCGCTATATTATACCCGCTGGTCAAATCATCCATCGTGACGGGAAGAACTCCCGCACAAAAGCAAGTACGCACACTCCCCTCGCCGATACCTTTCTTTATGACTTTGAAAAAGGTACGCAAGAAACTGTCCCTCGTGGTCACTTGCTCGTACAGCGGATCTTTATAGGCCGTCAGCAGTTGATTCGTGAAATTATCGTACTCATCGACCAATATATAAACCTTAGGGAGGCCGTGCTCGCGAACGTATCCCAAGACCTCCTCAAGCATCTGGGAAGCATCATCACGGCTAGAGAATTGAAAATCCTTGAACACGTCACGGTTATGCGTCACCATAATTTCCACCGGAGAACAGTTCAAGCGATTGAAGTTACGCTCCAGCCCCTCCATATCATCAGCCATAACCATGGCTGAGAAATCATAGCGCACGATCATATAACGATTATGCTCCTCCGTCGGGTGCTCCCCGATCCAAGTCCCGCCGAACAATTCCTCGAACCGGTCGGCCTTGGTACGGTCGTAGTAACAAGCCAAGGTAGAGATAAACAGGCTTTTCCCGAAACGACGGGGACGCAAGAAGACTGGAGCCTTATAGTCTTCCAAGCCCGGAATGAAATCGGTCTTGTCCACATAGTAGAAATTGCGTTCCCGCATCTCTACAAAATCCGCTACCGCATAAGGAATCGTTATTCGTGCCATAAGCTTTCTTTTTTCTGATACAATACTACAAATTTAAGAAAATAACTTGTTCTTTCAAACAAAAGCCCTATCTTTGCCGAAATTTTGAAGAGAGAGCAGATGACAAACAAGACACATAAGGATAATCCGAAGTTCTATTCCGGTTATATGTCGGAGGTTGAGGCTCTTTTCTCTATTTTACGGGATTATAATTTGGTTATATAAGATGCGTTGGTTACTTTTACTAACGCATTTTTTTGTGTCCATCGGTCCGGTGATATAATATAAATATAATATTCTAAAATCATTATAATAAACAAAACAACCCAAATTACTATGTCGAAAAGTGATATCAAAAAGGTGATTGTTCTGGCTCGGGTGCCCTGAAGATCGGACAGGCCGGGGAGTTTGACTACTCTGGTTCGCAAGCGTTAAAGGCTCTGAAAGAAGAAGGGATCAGTACCGTATTGCTAAATCCGAATATCGCGACTATCCAAACATCCGAGGGAGTAGCCGATAAGTATATTTCTTGCCTATCACTCCTTACTTCGTGGAGGAAGTTATCAAAAAAGAACAACCGGACGGAATCCTATTGGCGTTTGGCGGGCAGACCGCTTTGAACTGCGGTACTCAACTTTACACCAGCGGCACGTTGGCTAAATATGGAGTGAAAGTATTGGGTACATCCGTTGAGGCTATCATGTACACCGAGGACCGTGACCTATTTGTTAAGAAACTGAACGAGATAGAAGTGAAGACCCCGATCAGCCAAGCCGTAGAAAGCATGGACGACGCCGTGGCTGCCGCTTACAAGATCGGTTTCCCCGTAATGATCCGTTCCGCTTACGCATTAGGTGGTATGGGCAGTGGTATCTGCAAGGACGAGGCCGAGCTTCGCGCTTGGCGGAAAGCGCTTTCGCTTACTCATCCCAGATCTTGGTCGAGGAATCTTTGAAGGGTTGGAAAGAGATCGAGTTCGAGGTGATCCGCGACAAGAACGACCATTGCTTCACGGTAGTAGCATGGAGAACGTAGACCCGCTAGGCGTACACACCGGCGAGAGTATCGTAGTAGCTCCGACTTGCTCCTTGACCGAGAAAGAATTAGATTTATTGAAAGAACTTTCTACCAAGACGATCCGCCACTTAGGTATCGTGGGTGAATGTAATATCCAATACGCTTTCAACTCCGAGACTTGCGATTACCGTGTGATCGAGGTGAACGCTCGCTTGAGCCGTTCTTCCGCCTTGGCATCCAAGGCCAGCGGTTATCCATTGGCTTTCGTCGCCGCTAAGTTGGCGTTGGGCTACGGATTGGACGAGATCGGCGAGATGGGTACTCCGAACTCCGCGTACAAAGCGCCGGAGGTAGATTATATGATCGTGAAGATCCCGCGTTGGGACTTGACGAAGTTCGTCGGCGTTAGCCGCCAGATCGGTTCCAGCATGAAATCCGTCGGCGAGATCATGTCGATCGGTAAGAGCTTCGAGGAGATCATGCAGAAGGGTCTTCGTATGATCGGACAAGGAATGCATGGTTTCGTAGGTAACAACGATATCCATTTCGATAACTTGGACGAGGAGTTGGCGAACCCTACCGACTTGCGTATCTTCGCCGTGGCGCAAGCCTTGGAACAGGGATATAGCGTAGACAAGATCCATGAGTTGTCAAAGATCACACGCTGGTTCTTGGAGGCTTGAAGAATATCGTGGATTACGCCAACGTATTGAAAGGTTACAACAAGATCGAGGATCTTCCGGAAGATGTATTGAAAGAGGCGAAACGCCTTGGTTTCTCAGACTTCCAGATCGCTCGTTACGTAGAGAACCCGGAAGGAAATATGGAGAAAGAGAATATCCGCGTACGCAACTTGCGTAAGAAAATGGGCATTCTCCCTACCGTGAAACGTATCAACACGATCGCTTCCGAACACCCGGAATTGACCAACTATCTATATATGACTTACGACGGCACGCCGCACGATATCACCTACTACCCGAATGAGAAGAGCGTGATTATCTTGGGGTCCGGAGCTTACCGTATCGGCTCGTCCGTTGAGTTCGACTGGTGTTCGGTGAATGCCGCCCAGACCGCTCGTAAGCTAGGTTATAAATCGATCATGATCAACTATAACCCGGAGACCGTATCTACCGACTACGATATGTGCGACCGTCTGTACTTCGACGAGCTTTCATTCGAGCGCGTGCTAGACGTGATCGATCTGGAATTGCCGAAGGGCGTGATCGTCTCCGTAGGTGGACAGATCCCGAACAACTTGGCGATGAAACTGTACCGCCAGAATGTTCCGGTATTAGGTACTTCCCCGCTATCGATCGACCGTGCCGAGAACCGTCATAAATTCTCCGCGATGTTGGATTCGCTAGGTATCGACCAACCTCGTTGGGCAGAGCTTACCAGCATGGAAGAGATCGACGCGTTTATCGAGAAAGTAGGTTTCCCGATCTTGATCCGTCCGTCTTACGTATTGTCCGGAGCGGCGATGAACGTTTGCCATACGAAAGAGCAGATGATCGAGTTCTTGGATTTGGCCGCTAAGGTTTCCAAGGAATATCCGGTGGTCGTATCCGAGTTCATGCAAGGAACGAAAGAGATCGAGTTCGACGCTGTCGCTATGAATGGCGAGGTGGTTGAGTACGCGATCTCCGAGCATATCGAGTTCGCCGGTGTTCACTCCGGTGACGCTACCTTGGTGTTCCCGGCTCAGAAGATTTACTTCGAGACAGCCCGCCGCATCAAGAAAGTAAGCAAGATGATCGCAAAGGAGTTAAATATCAGCGGTCCGTTCAATATCCAGTTCTTGGCGAAGAATAACTTCGTGAAAGTAATCGAATGTAACTTACGTGCCTCACGTAGTTTCCCGTTTGTATCTAAAGTATTGAAACGCAACTTTATCGAGACGGCTACCCGCATCATGCTGGACGCTCCGTATACGAAACCGGATAAGAGCGCATTCGATATCGACTGGATCGGAATCAAGCTTCCCAGTTCTCATTCGCCCGTTTGCATAAGGCAGACCCTGTATTAGGTGTGGACATGAGCTCCACCGGCGAGGTAGGTTGTATAGGCGACGATTTCAACGAGGCTTTGCTTTCCGCCATGATCGCCGTAGGCAACAGTATTCCTAAGAAGAACATTTTTAGTATCTTCCGGCGCAGCTAAGAGCAAGGTCGATTTATTGGAGCCTTGCCGCATGCTGGATGCCAAGGGTTACACGATCTATGGTACGCACGGAACCGCCAAGTTCCTGAACGATAACGGAATCAAGGCAACCGCCGTTTGCTGGCCGGATGAGGAAGGTGATTTGAATATCATGGATATGTTCAGCAATCACGCTTTCGAATTGGTAGTAAATATCCCGAAAGATCATAGCAAACGTGAGTTGACCAATGGCTATAAGATCCGTCGTGCGGCGATCGATCATAACATTCCATTGATCACGAACGCCCGTCTGGCTAGCGCCTTTATCGACGCTTTCTGCAATATGAACGTAGAAGATATACAGATTAAGAGCTGGCAGGAGTACAAGTAATCAAAATTTGATTATATTTGCATGTGTGTAATATAAAGAGACAAGGCTTTTATGCCTTGTCTCTATAGTTTAAAGACCATGTACAGACGGCTACCTTTTATCATATTATTATCTATACTGGCGGTTTTCGCCTTGCGTGCGTCTGTGGTCGCTCCCTCTATCCTCGTACAAAATTATTCCGTAGACGATTATAAGGCTAGTTGCCAGAATTGGGATTTAGCGGTTTCCTATCATGGCATCTTATATGTAGCTAATAATTCCGGTCTGGTTACTTTTGACGGGAATACATGGAACACATATCCATTACCGGATAAAACCCCTATTTATAAAGTATCTTTCCAGAACGATTCTATCTATACCCAAGGCAAATCATCGTTAGGCTATTGGCTATACGACGAACTCGGGAATCTGGAATACCATCCGATCGATACGCTCCCATCGCACGTCGGTTTCGATAACCCCGAGACGAACTACACGATCCCGAAAGAAATCGAGGAAAAGCACCCTACTTCTTTCGCTAGCGCCGGAGGTCTCAATTTCACGGGAACATCTACGTCCGGCATTTATATCACCAACGACGAAGGGGAGATCTTTCAACATCTCAACATCAATAATCAGTTACAAGATAATATCGTACGTTCCATCTGCGTACAGGATAATAACTTAATCTGGGTCGCCTTGGATAATGGTATCTCCCAAATAGATATCAATCCTCCATCGCCATGTTAGGTAAAAGAAGCCAGATCGGGAAGTTGGAAGACGCTGTAAAAGAGGATAACCGCCTCTATATCCGGACAAATCTCGCTACTTCAGCCGGAGCTTGATGTTTGGTGATAAGTTTACCCCGATATCCGGTGAGATCGGACGTTCATATATCCATCCGGATACGGCCGACAATCATTTATCGGTAAGCACTTTATTTAAGAATAAAGATGTATTGGGCGTATTCGCAACGCAGAAAGTATTTACCCGGTTCCAGACAATTTGTATTGGCTCACGATCCAGAATGAGGCCGGACTCTTCCATCGGGAAAACGGTACAGGAACTTTAAAATGCCGGATCCTATTCGATAATTACGATCTGAATCTGGTGACCAATGGCAAACGGATCATCCCCTTGAATGATTCTCTTGATTTGGTATCCGCCATGCAAGGAACCCTATTAATCAACACCCGCCAATTAATAGAGGGAAGCCTAGGAGGATTGACGATGCCACGGTTTATGCGCATCGAGTATCAAGATCAAGAAGGTACACATTATTTATATCCGGACACGCAAAGAATCAACATGCCCCATAACTTCCAAGAACTCTCGCTATACATCGGGACAACGGTATTCACCCCTAATCACCAAATCAGTTATAAGCTGGAAGGGGTATCCGCCGATTGGTCTTCTTGGCAGAAAGACGGCAAAATTACCTTCTTACAACTTCCGGAAGGAACTTATGAGCTAAGGGTACGTAAATATGTAACCCGGGGTCCGTTTCCCGAGATCACGATGCAAATCACGGTGCGCCCTCCTTGGTATAATACCGTATGGGCCTATTTGATCTACGTCGCTTTGATATGGTTCGCCATTCAAGAAGGGCTTCGGTACCATTTAAGGAATTTGCGGAAAAAAGAACAAGAAAAGCTGGAGGCAGAGCGACAAGCCGAACTGCAAAGGCTTCAACAAATGAAAAGCGAGATGCTGGAAACGGAGTTGCAAAACAAAAACAATGAGCTTACTCTCCAGACGACAGCTTGGTAAAAAGAAACGAGGCAATCCAAGCTTTGTTGGAAGAACTGGATAAGCAGAAAGAGACATTGGGTGACCGATATCCCAATAAGTTATATACCCGTTTACGTTCCTTGATCGAATCTACCTTGAACGATCAAGCGGATTGGGTGCAGTTCGAGACCTATTTTAATAGCGCCCACCAGAATTTCATGGATCGTTTACGCCAGCAATACACAGATATAACGGCAGGCGATTTGCGCATATGTTGTTTACTCCGCATGAACCTTTCCACGAAGGAAATTGCGTCGTTAATGAATGTATCCGTACGAGCTATCGAGCTAAGAAGATACCGCTTAAGAAAGCGATTAGCTTGATGGGGATGACGAATCTTGTCGATTTCTTAATGAACTACTAAAAATATTTTCTAGAATATGCTTAATATATAATATTCTACATAACAGCATATTAAACGCACATAGAAAGAGATTGAGAAAGTCTTGTAGTAGTCTTATCCAATAAAAAATCATTTGCGCAAGTCGTGTAGTAGTCATTTTCATGGCTACCGTAATTTATTATGTTTCCTTTGCCGGCGAATAAAATCTTAAATTCTTTCGACATGATGAAACACGAACTGGAGAAACAATTAGATGCGCTAGAAAAGAAAGGTGTCGACAGACGACATTTCTTTAAGTTATTAGCGGCGACAGGACTGATCGCGGGAGCTAATACCGGAAAAGCAAACGCTTTTTCAAGCAGCGCAAAAGGTAAAATCGTTATTATCGGTGGAGGAGCCGCTGGTATCAGTATGGCTGCCCGATTAAAACATTGGCTTGATGAACCGGATATCACCCTGATTGACCCCAGCGATCGTCAGTTTTATCAACCGGGATTCACTCTGATCGCCTCAGGTGTGTACCAACCGGAAGATGTTTGGAAGAAGCAAGAGGATTGTATGCCTAGCGGTATAAAATGGATAAAGGACTCGGTCGCCGCGGTTGATCCCGTATGGAATCAAGTAACGACCAAAAGTAACGGAAAGATTCCATACGACTTTTTAGTACTGACCCCGGGATTACAATGTAACTGGGAAAAAGTAGAGGGTATTACCCACGATACCTTGGGACAAGGAAACGCAAACTCTATTTACGATTTCGAAGGAGCCCAAAAGACATGGAAAGCTCTTCAAGAATTCGCTAAAAAAGGAGGCAAAGGTATTTATACCGATACCTATACAAAACATAAATGTGGTGGCGCCCCCAAAAAGATCTGTTTATTATCCGAGCATTACGCAAGGAAACAAGGGACACGCGACAAGCTGCAATTGAATTATTTTACCGCTTCGAAGGAACTATACGATATCCCGTATTTCACACCTCGCTTGCTAGAAATATATAATGAACGTAACATACCTATTAACTTGAATGTACGTGTAAAAGGTGTAGACACATCCGCGAAGCAAGTACATTTTGAGAAGATAGAGACAAAAGGCGAAGAAAAGATCGTAACGCCGTTCGTAGAGGATTACGATTTCTTACACTTCACCCCGCCTATGTCCGCTCCCGATTTCGTTCGTGATGCCGGATTAGGTTGGACAGAAGGTAAATTGGCCGCGGACGCATGGGTAATGGTCGATAAAGAGACTTGGTACATAAGAAATACCAGAACATCGTTTCTCTGGGTGATGTAGCCGGTATCCCGACCAGTAAAACATCTGCCGCTATCCGTAAGCAAGTACCTATCGCCGCCAAGAACCTGATCGCGCTCATGGAAGGCAAAGAGCCGACCGAGAAATACAACGGTTATGCCGCTTGCCCGATCGTCACGGATTACGGCCATGTGTTGCTTTGTGAGTTTGACTACGAAAAGAAACCCGACATTTCATTCCCATTCTCGATGATCGATACATCAAAAGAGCAATGGCTTGCTTGGATCTTAAAGGTATATATTTTAAAACCGATGTATTTCAACGGAATGCTTAACGGTTACGCATAATATGAATAAAGAATCTATGAAATAAAACTCCCTATAATTTCGAATGCCAAACTACAAAGCCCCGGGTTTCAGTTGTACGAAACCGGGGTTTTTGATTTTTAACGAGTAGCCTTTTCCACTAAATAGACGATCGATTTATAGGATATCCCACTATTCATCGTCAAACCGATCTCGCACGTACGGCTATTGCTATATCCTTCCGTCGCCCCATGCAAGTTCGGTTTCAAGTAATGAAGACCGGAAGCGTTTAGTTCCGGATAGAAGAAACCACGATCGCCCGCCCAACCGCAACAAGTAACTTGAGCGGGAGAGACCACCCGGTTCGCACATAAGCCCGCCAGTTCCACCAGCTTGTCTTGTACTCCCATCTTCGTTGTACTACAAGTAGAGTGTACCGCTACCGTAACCGGCAACTTAGTAAAGTTCAGACGATCACGCATAAAGTCATAGATAAACTCCACAGGTTCATATAATCGTAAACGTTTATCCAAGGTTTCCCTCATATGCAGCAAGCAAGGGCTCATGTCACACAAAATAGGCAAGCGGCCGTTATCGCTCGCTCGTAAAAGAGCCTCATTCAATTCCTTTGCCTTCTGCGCCGCTTGCTTCCGGAACCCTTTACTGCTAAAAGCCATGCCGCAACAAAGCTTACTTAGATTCTCAGGATAACGAATCGTAAAGTCCGCTCTTGTCAATAAAGCGATTGTTTGTTCCGTTACACTTACAAAATCCACATCTTCATAATCAGCTGAAGCTCCCATCGTGCGGGTAATACAAGACGGGAAATAAACCATTTCCATCCCATTCTCTACACCCGTCAGTTCCTTGAACTTTGACGCGCCAGAAGGTGTATGCCGAGTCCAAAGCGGGAATTTATGAGCGGAAGCCCTAAACAAGAAAGAGGTAAATCTCTCGAATGCGTTATATCCCACCAGCTTTGAAAACACATGGGGCAGCTTAAGCAAAGGACGAAGCATACCCGTTACGGTTCCCATATTCCCGGCGATGCCCGAAGCGATAGCATTCGCCAAGGCACCATTCTCTTTCCACCGTAACTCTTTGATCAATAAACCGGTATTAATGCCAACCGGACATGCCGTAGCACATAGGCCATCGGTAGCGCAGGTAGCGTTACCTTTATAGTTAAAGGCTTTCTTGAGTTCTTTATATCGCTTAGAGTTTGTTTCCCCCTGTTCCGCCAAAGCCGATAATTCCCTATAGATCACGATACGTTGCCGGGGTGTCAATGTCACATGCCTTGACGGACATTGTATCTCACAAAAACCACACTCGATGCATTTATCGATCAGCTCATTCGCCAACGGTATTTGCTTTAAGTTCTTTATAAACACATCCGGGTCCCGATTTAAAAGGACACCCGGATTTAATATATTTTCCGGGTCAAAGAGCCTTTTGATCTTCCACATCAACTCATAAATCTCCTCACCCCATTCATCTTTAACAAATGGAGCCATATTTCGTCCCGTGCCATGCTCCGCTTTCAAGCTACCGTCGTAGTAAAGTACCACATCTACAAGGCTACGCATAAAAGAAGCGTAATGATCGATACCTTCCTGTGCGTTTATATCCGGAAAAATCGTGAAATGAACGTTTCCATCCAATAAATGTCCCCACATCACCGCATTTCCGTATCCATAATCCGACAAGACCCCACGCACTTGTTCCAAAGCCTCTCCTAAAACCTCTTCCCGGAAAGCGATATCTTCAATAATAGATACCGTACCCCGTGGCCGTCTTCCCCGCAGCGGAAGTAAATAAACCGTTTCGTACCCGCCAATAAGTAGCGTAAAGCTTCGGATCGGTCGTAAATGATACCGGATATAAGGTCTGTATATCTGCTAGCCGCTCCTCTATATCCCGGAATTGGATTTGAAGTTCTTCTTCCGAATTAGAAGACGTGTCGATCAGCAACGCTACCGCATCCTCGGGTAAAGAATGTAATATCTCCGGCATCCCCGGTTCATCCTCTACCGCATGTAAGGCGTTTCTATCCATCAACTCGGCGGCGGACACTTTGCATTGGCGTAACGGGGCTATGGCTCTGCACGCCTCCATCAAAGAGGGGAAATAAATCAAGGCGGAAGCTTTTAAAGCCTCATCGGGGACTGTCTCGAAAGTAACCGAAGAAATAAACCCTAAGGTTCCTTCCGAGCCAACCATTAAATGCATGAGTATATCGTATGGATCGGTATAATCCAAGAAAGAGTTCATTCCATAACCGCATGTATTCTTCAACTCATATTTAGATAGAATCCGGTCTTCCATGTCTGGATTCAACAAGATCTCCAAACGGAAATTCATCAACTTCTCCAATAAGCCTATATGCGTTTGCATGAAATCCCTGCGACTCGCTAACGAAGAAGTATCCAAAAAGGCTCCATCCGCAAAGATAATCTCCATATCCCGGACCGTATTATAGGAGTTATGGATAATACCATAGCTAGAACCATTCGAGTTATTCGCTACGATCCCGCCGATACGTGCGGATTTGATGGAGGCAGGGCTAGGCCCTAGCTTACGGCCATAAGGTTTCAACCAGCGGTTCGCCTCTTCTCCAGTTATACCACAAGGGAATTTAGCCAAACTCCCATCTCCTGAAATCTTAACCTTTCCATAGTCAGGACTGATTTCCATCAATACAGAATCTGTAATAGTCTGGCCGGATAAAGAGGTCCCCCCAGCTTTAAAGGTTACAGATTTACCAGTCTTCTCACATTCAGCAAGAACACGTTTTACATCTTGCTCACAACTCACGATTTCAACTCGTTTGGGATTCAACCTGTAAATCCCGGCATCTGTTCCCTTCGCTAATGTAGTTAAAGCATCAGCATATACCTTTTTTATCTTCATAGTCTAATACCTTTATTTGTCTAGAAACGACATTTCAACAAAGATATGAAACCTTTAAGACAATCAGGGCATTTCTCTAAAATAACGGGGAGAATACCCGAATACTAGCTCCGGATGGAAAATCCAGATTAAATCTTTCAATAAATATTCCGGATGTATAGGGAATTCCTCGTAATAAGGAACTGCACCTGTATTACAGGTATAAATCCGTTTTTTTTTAAAAGCGTCGAAATTCTCGTAAGGAGTATATTCGGAGCGTAAATCGTTATAGGTCATCTCAGAAGACTGATTATATTTAACAAGCCAAATATCCGCATGGATCGCTTTATCAAACACGGTCTCAAACGCTAAGGGGGTACTTCCGGCACCCGGTAAATCCTTAAACATATAATCAGCTCCGGCGTCCTCGATAAGATGAGCCATATAACTATCTCCGGATGGTACATACCACGAAGAGCCGAACTTTTTCTCCGACAAAACAGTAGGACGATTATCTATATTTGCGGTTCAAGTCCTTTAGAGACAAATAGGCTTGCTCTGTTTCTTTAAATATAGAATCGGCCATCTCTTCCTTTCCGAATAGCAAACCATAAAAGCGAATCCACTCCGTACGCCCCAAAGGAAATGCCTCCATATAGTCGGCTCCTTCGATAATGGGTATCCCTATCTTCTCGACAGGCCCATAACTACTGTTCTGGAATGGGGAAGCTATCACGAGTTCCGCGCCGATCTCTATCATTTTCTCTATATTCGGAGAGGTAGCCTCACCTAAATCAGCGATTCTTCCGGCCTGTATACCCTCTTGTATGGCAGGAGTATCCATATAACGAGGCTCACAAACGCCTATAACCTTATCGGTTTCGTGCAGTTGATCAATAATAGCCGCATGGACAGAAGTATAAATCACAATATCTTTTACCGGGACCTTCACGATCGTCCCTTTGGGTAATCCGCCGGGAACCGACTTTGTCCGGTCTACCAATAAATAGCGTTGAAGCAGACGGGTGCTATCCCACGGATCACGAACTTCCACCATTATATAGGTATCAAAGCGCTGAACCGTGAAACCTTGGGCATATTGAATACTATCAGAGGAAAGAGCTTCCTTGGAAGAAGTTTGCTTTCCGGATGGCGTACATGCCACCATCCAGAAAGCGAACCCTAAGAGAATCAGTAATCGCATTAGATATTATCTTTTTGAGCGAGGACTACTTTCATGGGATTTAAACCGGCCTCAAACTTCTTGAACAATTTACCATCACCTCCGAAACAATAGATATCGCCATTATTCTTATAATCAGACTCTGCGACATAGACATTTCCACCCACGGCACTGATTGAATAAGGGGATTGTATTGAGGTTCCATCTGTAATAAAGCTCGTTCCCGCAGATTGGCTCTTTGTATCAAATGTTAAAAATGCAGGGCTAGACATTCCCCATTGCGCATAGAACAGAAATAGCTTGCCATCCTCATAGGCCATCTCCGTTGCGTTTGGACAATTCGTAAGGGAAGTAACCTCATAAGTCTCCGTATTTATCTTTTGTACCGTATTGGGTATATCCGCATAGTTACCCATAGAAACCACATATACATTTCCTTGCTCATCCGCCTGTATCCGTGTGGGATTCAATACGACATCCAACTTCTTTATCTCTGTAAAAGTAGACAGATCAACCACTGATACCGTTTTATCATACCCAACCTCGGTACTGTAATCCATACCTCCGGAGTTTGAGACAAACAATTTATTAGAAGATACCGCCAATTGTTCCGGATTCCGTCCGACCTTTACTTTCGCCTCAACCTCCAAGGATGCGGTATCCAAACGAGCGACATATCCATTATAATAGCTAATATAGACTTTTCCACCCTCTGATACCATATAACGGGGCTGCCCCTCTGTCTTGACTTGCTTAATGGATTTTGCCTTCAGATCTGTCACTTCTATCGTAGACTCTCCATATACCGCGATATACATCTTATCGCCATACACGATCATATCCTGTGCCGTATCTCCCAGCCCCCTGCCATTTGAGCCAAGAAATAATCGGGGACAACCTCATCCTTTCTATGTCGTACATATATAAAGAAGAGTTGTTATTTCCCATATTGCCCGAATTCAAGAAATATAAAGCCATGAAAGAACTATCCTTCACAAAATCAATAACTCTTACGGAAGCATAAACAGAAGACTCACCTTCCGCATTTGCGGCTATAACTAATAAATAGCCTATATTTACGACATCCGTAATAGCATATGAATGTGTTCCAACTTCTACCTCCGCAATTTTCATATCTTTAGCGGTTCCATCAGAGGAACCATAAATCACGTACTTTGTTACATTGTCAACAGAAGACGGAGCTGTCCAATTTAAGGTTCCGCTAACTTTTAAAGCTTCCGGATTCTCATCCGTAAAACTGACATTAGTTACAGATACATTTGGTATGTTCAGTGAAGGCTCATTGTCTCATCACAGCTGACAAACGAGAAAGACATCAATGCACACAAGGCAGAGACACAAACTAAATTCTTCTTTTTCATTACTTTACTTTTATAGTTTACTAATAGGATAAACAAATACTTAAACGCCAAGAACGGCCCGGCATGGGATAATACTGAATAACATCATAATTCACGTTCGCAAGATTTAACAATTCACCTTGCAAACGCAAACCGAAATATCGAAAACGAAAATCTCGATTTATAGAAATACTCTGTTCTATATAAGAATCAATCCTGTTCCGATCTATATTTTGCGGCAATGCATAACGATCACCAACCGCAGTCAGTATATAAGAGACATTTACCCATGGATTTTCCAAGGTTACGGAAACCGTGCCAGAATGACGAGGTGTATAAGGAATCTGATCCTTATAATTCTTAGCTTCCGGATCTGTCACATCAACCGCGTATTGAAAAGAATAAGTGGAAGCCAAAAGCAAGCTCATTCGTAAGGGCAATCGGAATTGTGTAGATAAATTTACATCTACCCTTTAATATCCACTTCGCCCATATTCATCATCTTCCAAACATACATGGTAGGTAAAGCCACGATCTTATCTTTCACCGTATTATAATATCCATCCGCCGAAATACTGAAATGCCGCAGCCAATCCCCACAGGAAGAACTCCATGTTACCCCTACATTATATTGGGAAGTTTCTTCCGGTTTCAAATTTGTATTTCCCATACGGAGGTAATACAAGTCCGTAAATGTAGGAACCCGGAATATATCTTTGTAAGAGGCACGTATCCGCAAAGTACTTTCCGAGAATGGCCGCCAAGACAAACTTACAGCCGGGGATAAACGCCTCTTATCATCCGGTTTTTCCCCTTGCTCCACTTTATCAGTGATATATGTTCCCAATAAACTAGCGGTAGCCGTGAATCGACTGTTCTTATATTGCACCGCTAGTACTGATTGAGAGGCCATTCGCTTTGGATTAGGGCCGTTCACAAAATTATTGTCCAGCATAGAGCGAGTTAAATCCGTAGTCAACGTCGCCGATACATACTTTATAGGAGTATACAGCAAACCTACAGAGCCATAATACTCATTCTGTGTATTCAAATCGACTTGTTCGCCCGCAGCATATTTATCATTTATATCTAAATAACGAGTAAAAGCATAATTATACTTAGCCATGGCCCGTAGCGTAAATTTCTCATTAAGAACATTCTTATACCCCGATTGCACGAAAAAGTTATTATCCCATAATCGTTCAGAAGTGTTCTTGTTATATAAATTAACAGAACCGGGAAGCCCCCGCTCCGAATCAAAATAGTACGCCTTAAAGGAAAGTTCGCCTCCCCTTCCAAAATCGCCGAATAGATTACCTTCCAAATGGTAAGCATGGATATCGCTATTTCTACGCTTCTCTCTCGTCTCCAATTCCCCATTAATCAATGTATAGGGATATTGCCCATCCGCACGCACGAAATCACCATGTAAGGATGCGCTCCAACGCTTTCCTAATTTTTGATCATAATGCAGCACGGGATTAAAAAGCCCGAAGGAACCTCCCTTAACCTTAAGATAAGTATGAAACGATTTGTCTTTAAACGTGGGCTTTCCGGTTTGTATATTCAAGCTCCTGCCGAGGCATACACCCTTGCCGTTTGGAAGATGTCATCCGATTGTCCGATCGATAAGGAAACCATCTCCACGTTATCCAACGAGAAACGGCTGATATCGACTTGCCCGCTTTGCGCATCCGTAATCGTCACCCCATCGTAACTGACGGCGGTATGCTTCGCTCCCAAGCTACGTACCGAGACCGTTTTCAATCCTCCGATCCCCCCATAATCCTGTACTGTAACTCCCGAGAAGCGTTTTCACGGCCTCGGTATAGGTCTTGTACTCCCAAGCGATCGATTCCCGCCCGGTCCATAATTTGCAAAGGCGTACCTTCACGGGTGACCGACGGACGTACCTTCTCCACTACTTCCACCCCGGAAAGCTCGTGATAGGCCGTCGTATCGATCTGTTGACCGAAAGCGACACCCAAAGAAAATAACCATACGCTAAAAACGCACAGACATCTTATAAGATATAAATCTCGCATAATAATTCTTAGGTTTACCAACGTCTTCACCCGAAACGTCGCATAACAAAATCATGGCAGGTTTTCTGGCTCGTCCACCCTCTGTCGGCTACCTTCCGCTATCCGATAGGCAGTGGCAACAAGATTTGCCGGGCTCCAAGGACTTACAGCTACGGGTACAGCTCCGGACTCGCACCGGATTCCCTTTTACTGATTATTATCGGAATCGATAACATCTACACCTTGATTGGCCGCAAAGATACATGTTTACTTTTTGATTAGCAACAAAAAAGCCCCCCGGCGAATCACTTCGGCGGAAGGCTAGGGAGTTTACACTTTTCTAAACATTACTAACAACAAAATATTTATTCTATGTATAAAAGAATAATATCATTAACTGTGCGGTCAACACACGCAAAAACATGGTCAATGGATAAACCGTCGCATATCCAACCGCCGGCGCATCATTTCCTGCCGCCATATTGGAATAGGCTAACGCAGGAGGATCGGTCGTACTTCCCGCAATCAATCCCATCAACGTAAAATAATTCAGTTATAAAAATACCTTCCCACACAACCGATAATCAGTAGAGGCAATAACGTTATTATAAAACCATAACCGATCCAAGCTACACCACCCTTATTGACTATCGTATCGACAAAACCTTCACCCGCACTCAATCCCACGCAGGCGAGAAACAACGTGATTCCTAATTCCCTCAATAGTAAATTAGAACTTTGCGTGGTATAAGTAACCAATTTATAACGATAACCGAACCGGCTTATCAATATCGCAACGATCAACGGACCTCCCGCTAATCCTAATTTCACCGGTTGAGGAATACCCGGAAAACTAATAGGAAGACTTCCCACGATAATACCCAAAACTATACCAACAAAAATAGTCACCAAATTAGGTTCATTCAAGCGTTTCATTGAATTACCCAGCGTCTCGGCAACTTTCTCCACCGCCAATTCACTACCGACCACTGTCACCCGGTCGCCTATTTGCAAGACCAGATTAGGAGTAGCTACCAACTCCAGCCCCGCACGATTGATCCGAGTCACGTTAATTCCATGTAAACGGCGTAACTGCAAAGCCCCTAATTGCTTACCGTTGATTTCAGACCGGGTAACCAAAATACGCCGGCTGATAAACTGGCTTTCCGCCGGAATCCATTGCTTACGATCCATCTGTATTTCTTGACCGATAAAAGTCTTTATCGCCTCCACGTCATGCTCTGCGGTAATAACAAAAATCTTATCATCCCATTCAATACCGTGTTCCCCGCCACGATCTCTATCCGATTCGTATCGTTACGTAAAATACGGGAAATAACAAATTCACGGTGTTCCAACAATTTAGATAGCTCACTTACGCTACGACCAAAAATCGCCGGATTCTTCACCACCAAAGAGATAGGTACAGCCTCTCCTCCCGATTCCGTATCCGTCTCTTCTTCCAATTGTTCCGTCTCCTTCGCAAAAGAGATACGGAAAACATAACGGATAAAAATCATCGACAAGATAATGCCGATCACACCTAACGGATAGGCAACCGCATATCCTAAAGCGATCGTTTCATCCGAGATCCCCGTCATATCTGAATAAGCCTGTTGAGCAGCGCCCAATCCCGGTGTATTCGTCACTGCTCCGGATAAGATACCTACCATTGTCGGTATAGGAATGCCTGTAATATAATGTATAATCAAGCAGTAATCACCCCTAGAAAAACAATACCGCAAGCAAGCATATTCAACGTGATCCCTCCCTTCGAAACGAAGAGAAAAATCCGGGGCCTACTTGCATACCTACCGAGTAAACAAATAAGATCAAACCAAACTCTCTAAAAAAATGAACGACCGACGGATTCGCCGTAAAACCGAAATGCCCGAGAAAGATCCCGACAAACAGTACCATGGTAATCCCTAAAGAGATACCGAATAGCTTCAGTTTACCAAGCTGGATCCCCAGAGCGATCACAACGGATAACAAAAGGATAGAATGCCCTACCCCTTCTCCCCATAACAATTCATTAATCCATTCCATATCTATTCATGTATATATTAATTTAAGATAAAAAAGTACCTCTGGCGAATCACTTCGGCAGAGATACACATATTGAACATTTAGTATCCCAGTTTAATCTGGCATCCATTCTAACAACATTTACTAATATATTTTCTATTTCTTATGCTGATAATTTAGACAAACTTCCTCTTCCGGCAAAAGGGTTACCGGCCATTCAAATGTCGCACGACAGTGCGAACAGATCCTTTTCATACGTCTTTGTTCCTTTTAAGATATTGCTTATCTTTTCGTACTGCTTTCCTAATCCCTCGAGCAAAAACAGCCTTTAATGAATGGCAGGTCTTCTGACTGACTCCCATCTTGAAGCCTTCCCGGTCGCTAGAACCAGTGGCGATAGTGTTGTTTCAAGATGTTCTTCGGAGCTTCACAGCAGCGGGACTGTCCGGGATTTACACCCGATTCCCTTTTAATCCACATACCGAATGGTATATGCGGAACCGATTCGGGAACAAAGATAGCATGTTTTCCGTATATATCATATCTTTTCGCTTTTTTGTTTACTTTTATTATCCAAATAAAAAATCCCGGGACAAAACAATTGAACCGGGATCTTTTAACCTCTAAGCTATCCTCCCGACAGGAAGAGGCTTTGATTTTCCTTAAATAATAATTACTACAAGGGAATATTTCCATGTTTTTAGGAGGATTACTCTGGCTCTTATTTTTCGCCATTTCCAACGCCTGAATCAATTTAAAACGTGTGTCTCTAGGTTGTATGACTTCATCTATAAATCCTTGCTCGGCTGCCCGGTAAGGATTTGAGAATTTCTCGGTGTATTCATGAATTGCTTGTTTCTTCTCCTCATCGTTGGCTTTCCGGTATAATATATTCACGGCACCTTCAGCCCCATCACCGCAATCTCAGCCATCGGATATGCCAAGTTTATATCGGCACCGGTAGGCTTACTTGCCATTACGATATAGGCTCCCCCGTAAGCCTTCCGGGTAATCAACGTGATTTTGGGAACCGTGGCCTCCGCATAAGCGTAGACAATTTTTGCCCCGTGGCGTATAATTCCCGCATGTTCTTGCGTACAGCCCGGCAAGAAGCCCGGCACATCCTCGAACGTGATCAATGGAATATTGAAGCAATCGCAGAAGCGAATGAAACGTGCGGCCTTATCAGAAGCATCGATATCCAAGACTCCCGCTAAAAAGGCAGGTTGGTTCCCTACGATACCTATGGTACGGCCTCCCAAACGAGCGAATCCCACTACAATATTGCGAGCGAAATGAGGCATAACCTCGAAAAAGTAATGATTATCCACTATCGGCTCTATAATATCCTTGATGTCATAAGGGACATTAGGATCTTCCGGAATCACATGCTGCAACGACTCTTCTACCCGACGCACATCGTCAGCACAAGCTATAACTGGAGCGTCTTCCATATTATTAGAAGGCAGGAAACTCAGAAGTTCCCGGATACTCATCAAAGTCTCCTCTTCCGTATCACACACAAAATGTGCGACCCCGCTTTTTCCGCTATGTACCTGCGCCCCGCCCAGCTCTTCCTTATCGATCACCTCGTGAGTCACCGCCTTTACGACATCCGGCCCCGTGATAAACATATGACTTTGCTCTTTGACCATAAAAATAAAATCGGTCAAAGCCGGGGAATAACAAGCGCCCCCCGCACAAGGCCCCAAAATAGCCGATAATTGGGGAACGACTCCCGAGGCCATCGTATTTTGGTAAAAGATAGAAGCATAACCAGCCAAGCTATTCACCCCTTCTTGAATCCGGGCACCCCCCGAGTCATTCAAGGCGATGATCGGCGCTCCGTTCTTTAAGGCTAATTGTTGCACTTTCACGATCTTAGCGGCATTCGTGGCACTCAAGGTCCCACCGTATGCGGTAAAATCATAAGCGTAAACAAATACCAAACGACCATCGATCTTTCCATAACCACTTACCATTCCATCACCGGGAATCTTATTCTTATCCATCCCGAAGTTTGTACACCGATGCACCACGAATTTATCCAGCTCATTGAAAGTCCCTTTATCCAACAGCATCTCGATTCGTTCACGGGCGGTCATACGCCCGCAAGCATGTTGTTTCTCAATGCGATTCAATCCTCCTCCCAACGAGGCCTCTTTATTCAAAGCCTCAAAATCTTTATATAATTGCTCGTTATTCATATGAATCATCTTTTAATAGGTCTAAAGTCATAAGCACTTGATTGTTATCAACGGAATCTCCCTCGGATACCAATATATCTTTTACCACGCATGCTGAGCTTACCTTATAGTTACTCTGCATCTTCATCGCCTCAAGTACGACCACGGTATCCCCCGTTTCCAAGCGATCTCCTTTCCGCACAGGTATTTTCACGACTTACCCGGCATCGGGGCGACAATCTTGTCATCTTGCTTCTCTTCCGCACTTTTACGCATACGCAAATATTTCTTTTGGGTATCTACGATATCCACATGATAGGAACGGTAGAACATATTCACGTCATAACTCCGATGATCTTCTCCGGAGATGATCTCCGCGTTAAATGAGTTCCCATCGTGCAAGACAGAACAACTGCCGTTCTCCGTCATCACGATATCCACATCATACGGCTTCCCGTCGATAGAAAGCCGGACTTTATTCCCTTCTTTACTGACCAATGTCACATCGGCCACACGATTTCCGATATGTATTTCCATAACCAATACCCGTTAAATCCGTAAGACACCTTTTTGTAAACCAAACTCCCGCCAACGGCTGATAGGACGTGTATCCACCAATTGGGTAGAAGTATTTTCCTCTAAATTCATCAAATAATCCATATAAGCGGCGATCATGGCGATATTCTCGATTTCCTCGTTATTACCGTTAGACCGTTGTAGCATCCGGGCATTCTTAGCGATAAATAATGTATTATATTCCCCTTTCACGAAATCAGGATTATGCATGATACGTTTCAAATAACTGAGGTTCGTCTTTAAGCCCGTGATTTTATATTCATATAGAACCCGGCGCATACGCTCGATCGCATACGCACGTGTCGTTGCCCATACGATTAATTTACCGATCATAGGGTCATAATAGACCGGAATCTCATACCCTTCATATACATAGCTATCGATACGTACCCCGATACCATTCGGTTCCGTTAATTGCCGGATAATACCCGGGGAAGGCATGAAATTATTTTCCGTATCCTCCGCACAGATCCGGCACTCGATGGCATGTCCTCGTTGGAAAAGATCTTCTTGACGAAGATGCAAAACCTCATTATTGGCGATACGGATTTGTTCCTTTACCAAATCCACCCCTACCACTTCTTCCGTGATAGGATGCTCTACTTGTAGCCGGGTATTCATTTCCAAAAAATAAAAATGGCGGTCCTTATCTACAAGGAACTCTATCGTTCCCGCTCCGGAATAATGAACCGCTTTAGCCGCAGCCACAGCCTTTTCCCCCATTTCTTTACGTAAGTCCGCTGTTAGGAATGGAGACGGGCTTTCCTCTACTATTTTCTGGTTACGACGTTGAACCGAACATTCCCGGTCAAATAGATGAATGACATTACCATGGTTATCTCCCAATATCTGGAATTCTATATGATGCGGCTCCTCTACGAATTTCTCTATATATACCGTATCATCACCAAATGAGGACAACGATTCTGAACGAGCCGTATGATAAGCCTCGACAACCTCGCCCTTCTCATGTATCAGGCGCATCCCTTTTCCTCCACCTCCCATAGAAGCTTTCAGCATAACAGGGAAACCAATTTCTTCGCAAACCCGAAGCGCTTCTTCCGCACTTTGCAACGGTTTGCTCCGTACCGGGAACCACAGGAACCTCTGCGGCGATCATGCGTTTGCGTGCGGCGATCTTATCTCCCATCGCTTCCATCGTCTCCGCTGACGGGCCGATAAATATCAATCCTTCTTGCTTACAACGGCGTGCGAAGTCCGCGTTCTCCGACAAGAAACCATAACCGGGATGTATCGCATCGGCATGGTGCCGTTTCGCCGCAGCGATCAGATTGTCTATATTCAAATAACTTTCCTTGGAAGCCGCCGGGCCTATCAAGGCTGCCTCATCCGCATACATTACATGCCGAGCGGTACGATCGGTCTCCGAATATACGGCAACAGTGCGAATCCCCATCTCCTTACATGAGCGCATCACACGGATAGCGATCTCACCTCGATTCGCAACAAGCACTTTACGGATCATGTCGCCACGAGGACATAAATTCTCCATAAATCATTAACTATTGATTCTTATTCTTTTCGTACTGCTTTCCTAATCCCTCGAGCAAAAACAGCCTTTAATGAATGGCAGGTCTTCTGACTGACTCCCATCTTGAAGCCTTCCCGGTCGCTAGAACCAGTGGCGATAGTGTTGTTTCAAG